>TARA_R110000782_G_scaffold199492_1_pt1 | contig 12163 bp, 11 predicted proteins | sample TARA_R110000782 | Tara Oceans TARA_R110000782 (sample SAMEA4397859) | marine metagenome | biome: Polar Biome; feature: [SRF] surface water layer (ENVO:00010504); material: water (ENVO:00002006), including particulate matter (ENVO:01000060) such as... | depth 5 m
TTAAAGAAGCGCGGCATTGTCCCGGGCTTGATTATTGTTGATTATGCTGATCTGCTGAAGCCAATTGTTGTCCGAAAAGAGAAACGCGCCGAATTGGAATCTATTTATGAGGACCTCCGCGGAATGTCAACGGAATATTCGTGCCCAATCTGGACGGCGTCGCAGACAAACCGTTCAGGCTTAAACGCAGAGGTAATTACTATGGAGCAGATATCAGAGGCGTTTAATAAGTGCTTTGTAGCAGATTTCATCATATCAGTCTCCAGGACAATAGAAGACAAACAAAACAATACGGGCAAGATCTTTATTGCAAAAAACCGAAACGGCCCCGACGGAATCATATATGATATATTCATGGACACCTCCTGTGTTAATATAAAGACAGTACCAAATATTAACACGGTGCATCCGTCAGGCCCCCGAAATATGATTCCCACCAACCCACTCCCTTTGGGAACCCGGGAACAAAAAGAATTGCTAGAAAACAAATATGACAAGTTCAGAAAACATAATAATAAAAGGAAACAATAATGCGAAGAACCGTACAAAACACCCGTAGATTTAGATTATCAGATTCATTCGTCGAACCGTATGTCGACGCGAAAGTGCCATGGGGCCCGCTGGGCTACATAACTTTCAAGAGAACATACGCACGCCGGCTAAACGAAACAGAGCCCGGCGCCACAGGCACAGAAGAGTGGCACCAGACGTGCCGGCGCGTAATTGAAGGCATGTTTGACATTCAAAAGGCACATGTCATACGCCTAGGCCTGGAGTGGAACGATCAAAAGGCCCAGCGAACCGCAAAAGATGCCTATGACAGACTGTTCAATCTAAAATGGACCCCACCGGGCCGCGGCCTATGGATGATGGGTACAAAGTTTGTGGAGGAGCGCACAGGCGCCGCCCTGTTTAACTGTGCTTTCCGTTCCACTATGGACATCGACCGAAAGGGTGGCTATATCTTTGCATGGATTATGGACGCTCTAATGGTTGGTGTTGGTGTCGGGTTTGATACCAAGGGCGCCGGAACGCTAACCATCCAAGAACCACAATTCACCAATGATACTTTGGTGATCGACGACTCTCGAGAAGGTTGGGTCAACTCTGTACACACCCTTTTAGATGGGTTTCTATTCGGTACCAGCGTCCCAAACTTTGATTACAGTGCCTTGCGACCAGAGGGAGCAATCATCTATGGCTTCGGTGGCACTTCGTCCGGCGCTGGACCTCTTATAGAACTGCACGACAACCTAAAGGAGCTATTTTCGCCTAAGATAGGAGAATTGATTACCTCAGTTGATATCGTAGACATAGAAAATCTCATTGGCCGATGTGTTGTGTCGGGTAACGTACGCCGCTCCGCAGCGTTGGCCCTTGGAGAACATGACGACTATCGCTATTTAGAGATGAAGAACGACCAAGAAAAACTTTACCACCACCGATGGGGATCCAATAACTCATACGCTGCAGAGGTTGGAATGGAGTATGGATGGCACGCAAATCAAACTCAAGAGAACGGCGAGCCTGGAACAATCTGGTTAGAGAATGCCCGGGCATATGGGAGGTTTAAAGATCCAATTAACTATGATGATGCAGAAGTCGTAGGTTTCAACCCTTGTGTTGAACAGAGTCTGCATAACGCAGAGATGTGCTGCTTGGTCGAGACCTTCCCTGCAAAACACGATGACTACGAAGATTATCTAAGAACCCTTAAATGTGCTTATCTATACGGCAAGACCGTTACGCTAGTAAACACACACTGGCCTGAGACAAATGCCAAGATGCTTAAGAACAGAAGGATTGGACTATCTCAATCGGGAATTATTCAGGCATTTAAGAAGCACGGCCGCCGAAATATGCTTGAGTGGAGCGATAAGGCGTATTCACATGTTAGAAAACTGGACACAGAATATTCTAACTGGTTATGCGTGCCACACTCTATTAAAGTTACGTCTATCAAGCCATCTGGCACAGTATCCTTATTAAATGGTTCAACGCCCGGCATCCATTTTCCCGAAGACGAGTATTATATCAGACGTATTAGATTTTCTAAGACTTCCTCTATGCTTGAAGACTTGAAGGAAGCGGGTTATAACATTGAGGACGATGCGTACTCCCCCAATACTTCTGTTGTCGAATTCCCGGTTAAAGAAGAACACTTTACTAAAGGAAAGAAGGATGTGAGTATGTGGGAACAACTTGAAATTGCTGCGCAATACCAGCATTACTGGGCCGATAATGCGGTGTCTGTTACCATCACTTTTAATGAAAACGAAGCCAGTCATATCAAGAGCGCCCTGGAAATGTATGAGACAAGACTTAAAGCAGTCTCGTTCCTAAAATTGAGCGAGAACGGCTACAAGCAGGCCCCCTATGAGGCGATTACTAGGGAAAAATATGAAGAGATGTCAAGCAAAGTAACCCCTATCCAGCGCATCGAAACAGAAACTGCCGGCACTGGCACCAAATATTGTGATGGTGATCAGTGCGAAATTTGAACAAAGGAGAAAGAAATGTTTAAGCCAGTGAATAGGTATATCTTAATAGACGTACCACCAGAGAAAGAAAGTAACTCACAGTCCTTGATCGTCCTACCTGATGATTACGAACCCGAAAAAGAGCGCTATACCACTGCAAGTGTTGTTAACTCTGCTGACGATGTAAGATTTGTTCTAAAACAAGCATCTAAAATTGTAGTGGATCGCTCTATGATTGAGCGAATTAAGATTGGTGTAACTAATTACGATGTTATTCTTGATAATTATGTTATTGGAATAGTCGAATAGATAGGAATACATAATGGATAAGAACTTCTATAACGAGGCTTCTGCCAAGAAACTCGGGTGGGAACCTTCATGGTTTGGAGAGAAGTATTTTGATGATAAATTGGTCCGAGCCATTAAAAAATGGCAAAAGGCACAATTAATAACTGCTGATGGTCTTTGCGGGCCCGGAACTTTTCGAAGACTGTGGACGCGAAGACAGTCATCCATTGACAAATATAAGCCCCGCGAATGTCATTATTCCAATTATGTTGTATATAACGGAGAGTTCTTTCCCATTGAGTGGGATAAGTTTGTTTTATGGTCAGAGAAAGGAGGCTTGGAAACAAAGCCTGGACACTACTATGATTACTCCGGTCGACCACAACGCAAGATTCGATACTTTGTAAACCATTGGGACGTATGTTTAAACTCCACATCCTGCCAACGGGTCCTTGACCGCCGCGGCGTCTCTGTTCACTTCCTTATCGACAATGATGGTACGATCTATCAGACTCTGGATATGCAGCATGCAGCGTGGCATGCGGGCTCATCAAGAACTAACCGACCCTCGGTTGGGGTAGAAATCTCCAATGCATATTATCCCAAATACCAAGAATGGTATCAAAAGAATGGTTTTGGAGAAAGGCCCGTATTGGAAGATGTATGGGTGCACACCACTAAACTGGCGCCCTTCTTGGGATTTTACCCAAGACAGATAGAGGCTCTCAAGGCTCTCTGGAAGACCATAAATAGTGCGACAGGGATCCCATACGAAACCCCCACAAGTCAGTTTAATTCGACTTCAGCGAAGTATGAGCAAGGAGTAGCATATGGAAACTTCACAGGTTTCGTGAGTCATTACCACGTAAGTAAAAATAAAATAGATTGTGCCGGCCTTGACATTAAAACCCTCCTATCTGAAATAAAAGACACCGAAAAGTAGTTGACAAACAGCACTGACTAAGTTATAATAATTGAAACATATAGGAGAAACATGTTTACAAATTTATTAGTATTAACCCTGCTTTCTTGCGTAACAGCAAGTGAAATACAGGATTCCGAGGTCTTGGTGCCGGAACCAGTCGATGAGCCTGCAGAAAGTTTAGATCGAATGACTGAATTGTCAGAGACGATACTGAAAAACTACGAGAAGATGAACCACAATTCAGAAATGATCTTCCGAGCAGTTACCGGCTGCTCTACGGATCAAGAGTGCGATGCCGAACGCGCACGCCTCGAAGAACTGACCTCGGCAGGGACGGAATAATGAAAGTATTATCACTTTTAACAGCGCTATCACTCATGGGAACGGCATATGCTGACGAAATGAGCACTAGCGAAACGTCTTATTCGGGCGCATCTATCTTAGAAGGAGACTGGGACGTATCGTTTGAAAGCGCTACCGACATCACTGGCAGTGAGGACCGATTTCCGTACGCTTTTTTTGAAGGAAACACTCTTTATGTGGGAAACTCAGATCAGTATGATAACACCATCGATGGCATCGTGGAATTCTTCTGGTTTCAGTCCTCGATCGACAGAGCCACGGATTTTTATGTGGCTGTCATCAAGACAAGAGTTACACCGGGACACAACTGTAACTATGCCCCCTGGGACTGGGCCGATGGAGCCCAGTGCAAACTGTGGGCAGATGAGTGGAGTGATTGGGGCGAGTATCCGGTTCTTTCGGTAGAAGCTATGACCGACATCGAACGCGAGCAAGGCGCCTTCCGCTGGGACTGGTCAGTTCCGTTTGAATCCTACGGCATGGACGCATACGGACAAGTAACCTTCCAGAATAAGTACGGAATTGGCTCTGACTCCGAAGGTGCCGTAATGGCCCACGGAGAATACAAGTTAGATGAAGAAGGCGTGGAAGTAGAAGCGGCTGGAAATCTCCAAGTCAGGGGTTACCACTCATCAGAGTATTCAGTACAAACTCAATACGAGGTCACGCTTTATGAGTGGGATGTCTTTGTTGACGGCCGCGCTGATCTAATGGCGTGGGATATGTACCTTAATCTAGGCGCACGAGAAACACAGTCAGCTTACCATGAATACTTTTTGAGTGTTCAAGTTGAAGAGGGTCGACCCTTTGTGATTGACTCGTTAAACTTTGTGGGCAACTTTGATATTGGTTGGTACAACCCATTCAATCATGAATTGGGTGTTGCATTATCAGACCTGACTATCTCTCCACCCTTGTTCATTCCCGCAGATGAAGACACTGAGCCAGTCGTCACGGAAAATGATACTGGTGATCCCCCAGAAGAACGGGACACTGGCTTTGAAGATGAGGGTGGAACAGACACCAGCCCCCCATTTGAGTTTGCTGATGACACATCGACGCCAGGAACAAAGTCTTCCGCAGGATGCGGTTGTGCTGCGACCAACCGCGGCAGTTTGTACGTTATCTTTATGGCTGCCTTGGCTGTTGGTTTTAGAAGAAAACAAGATTGATATTTGAATATGACAAGGTTGTGATAGGCAGCTCTCTGCCGGCTATGACTTTCGCTTACCTACATCAGTATCCTATCTTTTTTACCACTCCCGATAGACCCTTTCGGTTTGATTATTTTGACCCCACTGTAAATCTGCAATGTGTGGGAATCCCTTCTTCAACACAAACTTTAAAGACGCTGTCTGGGTTTAAGGATGTTGGGATTCCAAAGTATCTACTTTGGGAGAGACTGGCTTTTCTCCTTTCTGTAGAAGGCCTCTTGCCTTTGGCTGATTTATGTGATAAAATGAGATACAACGGCGAGAAAATTGTCTGCACAAATGAATATTCCAAAATATATGAATTTGGCTTTAGCACTTGTTATTATTTTAGAGATGCCAATCTTTCTAATTTAGTAAGTCATAAACCAATTAAAGCAAATAAGTATTTATGCTATGATTACATAGCATTCAACCGAGGAGGAAAACATGAAATTGATTACCTATCCACAGATGACGATTTTGTTCGTGAAATATGGTTCTATTCATCTGACAGAATTGATGGGAATACTGGTGTTAAAGATGCTTGCATCGTATCCGTACTAACCGAGGAACAACTTCTGAGCGACGATCATATCGAAGCCATGGCTCGGTTTAAGATGGAGGCTATTTTAAAAGAACACGGCATTCGCGGCCCTTATAATGGCACTAGTCCCACAGGCCGACCAAAATACTATTCTTTTAAGACGTCCCATATGCGCCGTATTAAGAGTATCGTACAACACCCTGAATGGACCGCCAACACCAACATAAAGAAGATATCCCAACGGGAACAAGATCTGATACACCAACTTCAGCAGAGAAACTTAAACAAATATGACATTTTAAAATGCGATTACACCTCGCCGGCATAATACCTATAGCGAATATGAAGACTGACCACGAGAACCCTCTTCCGGAAGTTCTCATTCCAGTCGACAACGGATTCTCAGCGATTCAGAAATCAGTATATGAGTGCGCCATGGCCGGCTGCAGCACAATATGGATAGTTGCAAATGACGATTTAATTCCCCTCGTTCGAAAAACAGTTGGAGAGTGGGCTTACGACCCGGTTTACTATGCTAGAAATTATAGTAAATTTTATAAGGAACATCGGAAAGAGGTGCCTATTTATTACGTTCCCATACATCCCAAGGATCGCGATCGTCGTGATTCGTACGGATGGTCAGTGATTCATGGTATTCACAGCGCATGGAGGACATCTTACAGACTCTCACAGTGGATAGTCCCCCAGAAATATTATATTTCTTTTCCAATGGGGCTTTTTGATGTTGGACAAGTAAGAGAATATAGGAAAGAGATAAAAGATAAAGAAAAGAATTTTTTCTTTACGCATGAAAATAAAACTGTGAAAGATGACCTCCCTCTTTCTTTCACAATGACAGGAGAAGATTTTAAATTATGCCGACGACACATCAACAAAAAAACATCAAAGGAGTATTTACCCCCTTTACCAGGCCAGCAATACCCTACGCAGAAGATACCCTTGAGTCAGCGATGGTCAGCCCGTCGCTTCCCACTGAGCGAGATCTTCCAGCCTCTGGCGACAGAACAAGAAAGAGCAACGAAGATAGAGCTTGCTTGGTTTTATGATGGCACCACTTGGTGCCAATACATAGATTATATAGCATCAGATCATATCATAGAGAAGCCGTATAAAGAACTAGTTAGACCTCATAAACATGAGAAGTTTTCGTATGAGGAGCCATAGCCATGAAAGGACTGATGCATCGAGTCAAGCATAAGCTTGAACACTATAAAATTAAAAATATTAAAAGAGATCTCTTGCGTTATGGTACCGCATTTGTTATAATCTTTATAGTGTGGGAGATCATAGAAGATATTCTATTTCCCCTGCTGTTTATGTGGCTTGGAGCCGAGGTACATCCTTGGTTTTTGACGGGTGTTCCAATTAGTTGGATTTTATGTTTGCATCCTATCGCCATACCGGTTATATGGTCAGTATACATTAAATTATCTGGGAGGGTAAATGACACAACGAACACAATCGAAGATTAAATTTGTAGGACTGCATGCACATAGCGTGGCAGGCTCTATTTTTGATGCCATCGGGTATCCAAGCGCTCATATGGACTTCGCTTACAGCAACGGTTCAGACGCCCTCGCGCTCACCGACCATGGCAACATGAACGGTCTCGCCGGCCAAGTTCTTCATGCAAAGAAAATGCAGGAAGAAGGCAAAAACTTCAAACCCATCTTTGGTTGCGAAGCATACTTCACCCCGTCCATCTCCGACTGGCACGAGGCGTACGAACAGGCCATGGAAGATAAGAAGAAAGCTCGCTCGATCAAAAAGGATGAGCAGTCCGGAGCAACCGTGGAGGATGAAGGCGACAGCAAAAGGATTCAAGGGATTCTCAAACGCCGTCGCCACCTTGTCTTGCTGGTACAAAACCAGACTGGGCTCAACAACTTATTCAAGCTTGTTTCTGAATCATACCAGCCGGAAAACTTCTATCGTTATCCACGTATTGACTACGCGCTCCTTAAGAAATACAATGAAGGCATTATAGCCTCGTCAGCGTGCTTAGGCGGCGTCTACGCCGGCAACTACTGGGAACACCGAGAGGAAGGCGCAGAAGCCGTCCTAGAGGCGATGAGAGAGTCTACACGACAGATGGTTGACATCTTCGGAGATCGCTGGTACGCCGAGATTCAATGGAACAACATCAAAGAACAACATGAGTTAAACCAATATGTTATTCAGGTTGCTAAAGAGTTTGGTGTCGAACTGGTGACGACTGCCGATAGCCACTATCCCAACCCTGACGCATGGAAGGATAGGGAACTCTACAAACGCCTTGGTTGGCTCGGTAAGGGCCGCCCATCTTGGGCCGAGGACGAATCACAACTACCAGAAGGTGTTGAAGAGATCGGCTACGAACTGTACCCGAAGAATGGCGATCAAATGTGGGAGAGTTATAAACAATACTCCAAGGAGCAAGGCTTTGAATATGATGATGACTTGGTTATGCGCAGTATTGAAGAAACACATCGGATTGCTCATGTGCGCATCGAGAGTTTCCTGCCAGATAACACTGTTCGGCTACCAGAGTTTGTGGTACCCGCTGGCTTTACAGCGACCCAAGCGCTCGTTAACTATGCGCTAGAAGGACTGAAAGACAAAGGGTTGCACAAAAACAAGGAGTATACAGATCGATTGAAGCACGAGTTGAATGTCATCGATGACCGCGGCTTTTCCAAATACTTCCTAACAATGAAGTCTATCGTTGATGTGGCCATTGACATGATGCTCCCCGGTCCCGGCCGAGGATCAGCTGCCGGCTCGTTGGTTGCATATGCTTTGAACATTACGCAGGTAGATCCAATCAAGCATGGTCTTCTGTTCTCGCGTTTCTTGCGCTCGGATGCAACAGATTACCCCGATATCGATTATGACATATCCGACAGTATGGCACTCAAAGAGAAGTTGGTCGAGATGTGGGGGACTGATTGTGTTGCACCAATCTCTAATTGGAACACCCTACAACTAAAGTCTCTGATTAAAGATATCTCAAAGTTGTATAACATCCCGTTCACAGAAGTCAATACGGTTACATCTATCATGATGAGAGAGGCCACCCCTTTGGCTAAACAAAAGCACGGCATCAAAGCCGGCGTTTATGTACCAACATGGGAGGAGGTCATTGAATTCTCCCCATCGTTGCAGAGGTATCTAACAGAACACCCTGCAGTCAAGACTCACGTTGAGGGCCTCGTCGGCCAAGTAAGATCATGCTCTCGCCATGCTGGTGGTGTTGTGATCGCAGAGAATCTTGACGAAAATATGCCACTGATTAACTCTGGTGGTGTACGTCAGGCTCCATGGTCTGAGGGACAGAATGTTCGACACCTTGAGCCTATGGGTTTCATTAAGTTCGATTTGCTTGGCCTGTCTACTCTCAAAATGATGGAAGGTTGCATCGAACATATTCTGCATCGTCATCACGGTGTTGAAAGTCCAACCTTCGCACAGGTGCGAGAGTATTATGAAAAGAATCTACACCCTGAGTCGATTGATTTGGAAGATCAAGAGGTGTATGAGAATATTTTTCAGGCCGGCCGATGGGCTGGGATCTTCCAGTTCACTGAACCCGGTGCACAACAGTTCTGTACGCGAGCACAGCCGCGCAACATTATTGATGTCTCGGCTATCACTTCTATCTATCGCCCTGGTCCATTGTCGGCAAACGTCCATGATGAATATGTAGATGCCAAGGAAAGCCCGCATCATATTAAGTATCTGAATGACGACGCACATGAGATTACACAAGAGACCTTTGGTTTCTTGATCTTTCAAGAGCAGATTGCATTGCTTGCCCACAAGTTGGGAGGGCTGACTCTCGATGAGGGTAATATGCTTCGCAAGGTATTGACCAAGAAAGGAACCGGTAAAGATTCCGTTAAGGGTAGGCTGCATGATAAGTTCATATCTGGTTGTATTGAAAACAAGATCGATAGAGGTGAGGCCCAGTCGCTCTGGGACAAGTTTGAATTCTTCTCTGGCTACGGTTTCAATAAATCACACGCGGTATCTTATAGCATTATTTCGTTCCAGTGTGCTTGGCTGTGGAATTATTATCCCGCAGAGTGGATGGCAGCATTTTTAGATAAAGAGCCCGAGTCTCGTAAAGAGAAGGCAATCAATATTGCAAAACAATATGGTTTCGATATCGCTCCGCTCGATATAAATAAATCTGGCAAGGTGTGGGAGATCAGCAAAGATGGAAAGACCTTGATCCAGCCGCTAACCTCTATCAAGGGTCTAGGTTCGACCGCTATTGAACAAATACTGGACCATAGGCCATTCCTTAACGCAGAAGATCTTTTGTTTAGAGAGGGCGTATCCTATAGCAAACTGAACAAGAAAGCATTAGATGCACTTTGCCGCGGCGGTGCACTGGATCTAATCGTTGATGACCGGTTCTCTGGTCGAAAGCACTTCTGGTCTGCATGTGTGGTTGAGCGCCCAAAGAACCTAAAAAGATTTGCAGAGAACGTGGAACTCTATCGCCCAGAGGGTGACTTCTCCGAGGAGGAGATCATTCAGTTTAAGACCGACTTGACGGGAGTCTTTCCCATTAACTTAGTCATCAGCCTAGAGACCATCCAGAAACTCCAAGAAAAGTTTATTCCTCCTATTTCTGAGTTTGACCCGGAACTTCAAGTTTGTTGGTTCATCCCTCGCAAGGTAACAGAAAGGAAAACAAAGAACGGTAAACTTTATTGGATCGTGGAAGTCATTGATTCTAATAATGAAGTCGCGCGAATCAGGTGTTGGGGAGTAAAGCCTGGGAAAGATCGCATCCATCTGAACCGTCCTTATATGGCAAAGTTGGATTACAACGAGAACTGGGGATTTTCAACTTATGCCCTTTGGAAAACATTCCGCTTGCTGGGGTAGCCACTACATATAATATATAAGGAACCAACCAATGAATGTTCTAAAATATTTCAGCCCGCTCTTAAAAGAACCGGCCCTGATCGACGACCTGCCGGTCGTTATCCGCATCAATAAATTTGATGAGGCAACTGCCAAAGCCTTTTCCGGCGCCATGATGAGAGCACAGAACACAGGCCAGCCAGTTATACCTATTACTATTGATAGTTATGGCGGCCAGGTCTATAGCCTAATGTCGATGATATCTGATATTAAATGTTCAAAGATTCCAGTAGCCACGATCGTACAAGGTAAGGCTATGTCTTGCGGTGCTATCCTGTTTAGCTTCGGCACTGAAGGGTATAGATACATGGACCCAGACGCCACTGTCATGATCCATGATGTGAGTTCGATGGGTCGGGGAAAAGTAGAAGAGATCAAAGCCTCTGCTGAGGAGACCGACCGACTTAACCAAAAGATCTACACCATGATGGCAGAGAACTGTGGAAAACATAAAGATTACTTTTTAGACATCGTACACGACAAAGGTCACTCTGACTGGTTCTTAGAGTCGGACGCATGCTTAAAACACAATCTCGCTAACCACTTGCACATTCCGGAAATGAAAATCAAAGTAAAGGTTGAATTTGATTTCGAGTAGGCCTGCTAGCGTCTAATTAGGATGAGGGTTAACAATGAGTGCAATAGATGGGCTAAGATGGAAGCGCGTTTTAAATGAACTGGCTTATTTAAATGAAGAGAATGAGTTCATAAACTCGATCATTCAAGGAGCATACCCAGAGTTCCAGAAATACTATAATAACTTCTGTAATCGGCTGGGCCACGACATCGGCCGGCTTAACAAGAAAAATAGTGAAAAAATTAGAAAGATGTATGGTCTCGATGAAGAGATCGAAGATGTAGAAGAAGTAAAACAAGTCTTATCGGATATACAACAGCAACTTGTAAAGTACGATAAACCCAAAGTACTACACACAAAAGAGCCTCCGGAAGAAGCCTCCAACGAATATGAGATGACGAAGGACGAAACAGAGTTACATGAATGTTTCAAGACGCTCTTCAAAAAGATAGCGATGGAACTACACCCTGATAAACTTGATGCCGCATTATCGATAGAAGAGAAGGCCAAGAAAATAGGAAAGTTTAATGCTGCAAAGAGCGCCCTTGACGATAAAAGGTATTTTATTATTCTAGAGATAGCAGTTGAGCTTAATATCAAGACCCCAAAAAACTATAAACAGCAAACACGATGGATGAAGAAAGAGATCGAAACTTTAAAGAGCGCGATTGCCCACAGCAAAACAACCTACAACTATTTATTTGCCGACTGCGATACAGAACGCGAAAAAGATGATATAGTCAAAAAATTCATGACTCAATTATTTGGAATAAACTTCTGAAAAGGCCTTGACGTAGCCCTTCTGCCTTGTTATACTATTAGAGTAACAAAGGAGGCCATAATGGCTACAACAAA
>TARA_R110000782_G_scaffold10548_4_pt1 | contig 12143 bp, 12 predicted proteins | sample TARA_R110000782 | Tara Oceans TARA_R110000782 (sample SAMEA4397859) | marine metagenome | biome: Polar Biome; feature: [SRF] surface water layer (ENVO:00010504); material: water (ENVO:00002006), including particulate matter (ENVO:01000060) such as... | depth 5 m
CTTCAGCTTCTAGCACAGTATCGACAACACAATCAGCAAAATGTCTAGTATCAGTAGCAGGAACTGTTGTATATACAATAATAAAATCAGCCTCCGCAAACACTACAGTAACTTTTGAGATCGCAGAATTAGTAAGAGATTATTTAAACATTTCATATATTGGCAATCCTCAGTTTGTAGTTTTTACTTCTACTATTCAGTTTTTTAATCAAGCTAACGCAGGAGGTACTGCTCAAGGTACTGCCGTAAGTACAACAAGTGGCAATGGTTTTGAGGCTTACGGATTATTCTCAGAGGGTGTAAATCCAACTATACCGTTTGAAAATGTACAAAAACCTGCCTGGCTAATAGCTGAGGCTAATCCTTTAGGAGCAGCTAACGATCGGTATGTTATATATGTGCCTTTTGGAGTAGCAGGTAAGGTTTCTTATATAGATACAAGTAATAATATAGTAGCAGTAAGTTACAATGCAACTGATACAGCTATACAGCCATCAGGCGCACTTAGATTAGAAATAAGAAGAATAGACTGTACAAAATATGGAGATGGCAGAATGATAACCTTTATTAATAAATTTGGAGTTATACAGGACTTGTGGTTTTTCTTAAAAAGAGTTAAAAAAATAAACAGGACAAACGAAAGTTATATGTCAAATACCTTAACTTTTGATAATTTAGGAATTCAACCACCTAACTACTCACAACAAAACGCACCAAAAAAGTTGTTAAATACACAGGCAAAACAAACTCATACTTTGTCTAGTGGTTATTATCCTGAGTCAGCAAATCTGTTTTTTGAACAGTTATTATTAAGCGAATATGTATGGTACACAAGACCAGAAGATACACAGCCCAACACAGAACAAGTTATTCCTGTAATAGTTAAATCATCAAGCATAGTATATAAAACTTCATTAAATGATAGGCTAGTCGAATACACTATTGAATTTGAAGACGCGTTTGATTACATAAATAACATAAGATAACATAGAAATAACGTAAATGCAAGAACTACAATTATATATAGACAGTAATCCAGATACATCTGTAATTGATTATGTAAGGGTTGACTTATTTAAAGATGAGACAGTTTCTCTTACACAAACAATTCAAAATGTCAGAGATATAAGCAAAATATTTACTGAATTTTCTAAGACCTTTTCGCTTCCAGCCTCTAAGACAAACAACAAGATTTTTCGACACTATTATAATTTTGATATTAACAACGGTTTTGATGCAAGGAATAAAGCACCTTCATATATAGAATTGAACACATTACCTTTTAAAGAAGGATTCATAAAGTTAGAAGGTGTTGATCTTAAAAATAATGTACCTCATACTTATAGAATTACTTTCTTTGGAAATACTATTAATCTGTCTGACGTTTTAGGCGATGATCAGCTATCAACATTATCTGCATTAGCAACACAAAATCAAGACTATGATTACGCAAGTATAAGAACTAAGCTAGTATCAGCGACTGTAGGAGACAATATAATATGTCCTTTAATTACACATAGTCAAAGATTAATATATAATTCTGCAGCATCGTCAGTTGCAGCAGGTAATTTATACTATAATAATGCTACAGATTTAAATGGTGTATTGTGGTCAGACTTAAAATATGCTATAAAACTCGATTTTATTATTGATGCTATTCAGTCACAAGCAAATTATAACTTAACATTTTCTAGTAATTTTTTTAATAATAGCGCAAACTCAGCTTTCAATAATTTGTATATGTGGTTGCATAGAAAAAAGGGAAGTGTAGAATCAACAGTCCAGCTACAAGAAAACTTTACTGCAATGCAAGACCTTAGTCTTGTATCAGGCTCTTTGACAATGGTAAATTTTACACCTAATGGTTTCTTAGAATTATCTAGTTTAAATTCTGGATTACAATATGTTCAGACTGACTTAGTTATTGATCCAGTAAACAATACGAATGAATATAGTATAAGAGTATTTAGAAATGGTGCACAAATATCTGAATTATCACAAGTTACAGGTACTCAAACTTTATTTAACACCTCAGCAACTAGACTAGGAGCAGGTACTTATTCAATTCAAATAGCTTCGATTCCTGGTCAATCTTGGGCAGCAGGAGGTATTAAGTGGGTTATATCTGTCACAAATTTTGGAGGTCAAGGAAGTGCAGGAGGCACGGAAATAGTAGCTAACAGTTCTACTGTTACTAATTCAACAACTGTACAATTCGCTATAGTTGAGCAGATACCTGAAATGACTATAATAGATTTTTTAACAGGCATTTTTAAAATGTTTAATTTAACAGCTTATGTAGATAACGCAGGAGTTATTGTAGTGCGAACCTTAGATAGTTATTATGCTGCAGGTAGTAGTACTCCGATCAATATAGATAGCTTTTTAGACGTTACTAAATCGACTGTAAATATAGCTTTGCCATTTAAAGAGATAGTCTATAGATTTAAAGGCTTAGGAACTTTTTTAGCTAAACAATATAACCAAGTTAATAATTTAGAGTGGGGTTCTTTAAAATATACCTTAGATGACAATACTTATGATGCACCTACAAACACTTATAAAGTCGAAGTCCCTTTTGAGCATTTAATGTATGAAAGGTTGTTTCCAGTAGCATCTTCAACACCAACAACTATTCAATACGGATATTTTGTTGACGATAATCAAGAGCCTTATTACGGATTACCTTTAATCTTTTACGCAATAAGACAACTTAATGGTACTTCTATATGCCTAAAAAAAGATGTAGGAGACAATTATCAAATTGACGATTATATAATACCTTCAAATTCCAAAACCTTAGCTGCATCTGCTAGTACATCCAACATTAATTTTGGAGCTATGATTAATGAATATTCGCCTAGTGATGACTTTACTGGCACTTTATTTAATAATTATTATACGACTTATATTTCTGAGGTATTTAATAGAAGCAAAAGACTAACAAAAGTAACAGCTTATTTGCCTTTAAAGATTTATTACAATTTACAATTAAATGATAAGCTACAAATAAATCAACAAAATTATAAGATCAATTCAATAACCACAAATTTAACTAACGGTAAAAGCGAAATTGAACTATTAAACGTAACAGACTCTTACGGAACTATTGCAGTTTATTTTCAATCAGCTTTAGGATCATTGTATTTTAGCTCGTCCATTGGAGCATTACAAAACTTATCAATAGGAGATGTAATGTTTACAAATACGCAATTAACTACTACTGCTATAGCAGGAACTTATACTCAACAAGGCAGTACATCTTCTGATACATATTGTACAGACTCAGGTTATTATATGGCTATGGTTTTAAATTCTAACGGAGCAATAACATCAATAGGTTGTGGACAACCTTAAAATAAATATTATGATAAAAAATATAGTCGACTTACTTCAGTTAGCAAATGGAGAAACCAATAACATTAAAATTGCACAAGGTAAATACGCTTTACCTAAAGATTTAAAATCTGGATTAAAACTTATTAAAAATACAATCAAATGGAGGTAAAAGAATATAGCGTAAAACTTTCTACAAAACAAGCACAAGCCAACGTAGAAGAATTAAATAAATCTTTAGAATTACAAGAGAATTTAATTGAAGATATTGAAAAAGATATACGCAAGTATGAAAAACAAATCAATAAAACTTCTAAGACTGATTTAGCTAAACGACAACAATTAAATGATAAAATAAAACAAACTAAGGAAAGGCTAAAGGATGAAAAGATTGCTTTAAAACAAGTCAATAAAGACAGGAAAGTAGCAAACCAATCAATGAAAGAAGCAGAAGAAAACGCTGCAGATTATTCAGGTGCCTTAGGAATGATTGACCAAAAAACTGGTGGGTTAATTTCTGGCTTTACTAATATGACTAAAACAATTGGTGGAGCTACCAAAGGTTTTAATCTTATGAAGATTGCTATTATAGGAACTGGCATTGGAGCTTTGATTGTAGCTATTGCAGCAGTTGGTGCAGCGTTTACTGGTTCTGAAGAAGGGCAAAATAAGTTTGCGAAAATAATGAGTGTCATCGGTGCTTTAACTGGAAACCTAGTTGATTTATTAGCAGATTTAGGTGAAGGAATAATCTCAGCATTTGAAAATCCAGTTGAATCTTTAAAGGCTTTCGGTAATTTAATTAAAGATAATTTAGTAACTAGATTTGAAGGATTAATTAATTTAATACCAAACTTAGGCAAAGCGATTGAACAATTATTTAAAGGAAATTTTTCAGAAGCTGGTAAGATTGCTGCAGATGCAGTTGGTCAAGTTGCTCTTGGAATGGAAAGCGTAACTGATACTGTTACAAATGCAACTAATGCTGTTAAAAAATTCACAGAAGAACAAATAAAAGAAGGTAAGGCTGCAGCTCAGGTTGCAGATATGAGGGCAAAAGCTGACAAGATTGAAAGAGAGCTAATTGTAAGTAGAAGTAAATTAGAATCAGAGATTGCACTATTAAGATTAAAGTCCAGGCAAGAAGATCAATTTAGTGCAGAAGAAAGAAAACAAGCCTTGTTAGATGCACAAGTTTTAGAAGACAGTTTATTAGACAAAGAAACAGAATTTTTAGAATTAAGAAGAGATGCACAGATTGCTGAAAATACATTTAGTCGAAGTAATAAAGAAAACTTAACTTTAGAAGCTGAAGCTATTGCAGCAGTAAATCGACAACAAGCGTCCAGAGCTAACACAGCACGACAAGTTCAGAGAGAAGTAAATACTATATCAAAGCAAATTCAAGGTGAAGAAAAATCTGCAGCTACACAATTAGCTAATTTTAAAAAATCTTTAAGAGATGCTGAAGCTGTATCAATGCAAGAAAAAAGGGACTTGGAGTTAATTAAAATTCAAGAACAATACGATAAATTAATATTACAAGCTGAAGAAAACAATGTTGCAACTGATCTCTTAGAAGATGCAAGAAGAGTTAAGTTATTAGAAAAACAAGCTGAGTTTGATGCAGCAGATGATGCTAAAGAACTAGCAGAAAGAGATAAAAAGCAAAAATTAATTGATGAAGATTTAGCAGCAAAACAAAAAATTGCAGATGAAGAGGCTGCCATTGAACAAGCGATGGAAGACAGAAGAAACGCAACTTTTGACAATGCTGTAAAATTAGCAGGTGAAGAAACTAAATTAGGTAAAGCTCTGTTATTAGCTAAACAATTCTTACTTGCTAAAAGTTTTATAATGGATGCTAAAGCTCAAATACTTGCAGCAAAAAATTCAGTAAATAAGGCAGTAGTAAAAGGAGCTGAAGCCAGCACAGAAGTAGCAGGTTCAGTCGCTAAAGCAGCAAACTCTGCACCACCACCTTGGAATATTCCTTTTATATTAACAGCAATATCAACAGGTGCCAGTATTATAAGTGCAGTAAAATCTGCAATTTCTTCAACTAAAACGGCTGCTGCATCAATGGGTGGTTCAGGAGGTGGGGGTTCTATTTCTAGTGCATCAGTAACTCCAGCGGCAGCTCCACCAGCTTTTAATATTGTAGGCTCTAGTGGAACAAATCAATTAGCAGATGCCATCGGTGGACAAAGTCAGCAACCAATTCAGACTTATGTTGTTGCAAGTGAAGTAACAAATGCTCAGGCTTTAGAAAGAAATACAATTGAAGGTGCAACAATAGGATAAATACAAAATCTAATAAAAAATACGTTATATAGTTATGAGAATAGTAGAACTAATTTTAGACGAAGATCAAGAAGATGCAGGAGTTGAAGCTATAAGTGTAGTTGAATCACCTGCAATAGAATCTGACTTTGTTGCATTAAACTCAGAAGAGATAAAACTAGCAGAAGTTAGTAAAGAGAAAAAAATATTGTTAGGTGCTTTATTGATACCTAATAAACCAATTTATAGAACTGGAGATGAAGGAGATTATTATATCTTCTTTTCAAAAGATACTATAGTAAAAGCATCACAGATGTATTTAAAAAATGGTTATCAAAACAACTCAACTCTGGAACACGATCAAGCATTGAAGGGTTTGACGTTAGTCGAGAGTTGGATTGTTGAAAGCGAAACGCAAGATAAATCCAGAAAATACGGATTAAACGTACCAATAGGAACGTGGATGGGTGCAGTTAAAGTTAACAATGATGAAATATGGAAAGAGTATGTTAAAACTAATAAAGTTAAAGGGTTCTCAATTGAAGGCTACTTTGCTGACAAAATGGAATCACCTAAAGAAAATATTAAAGAAGAAATGTCAAAAGATGACAAAATCATAAATGAAATAAAAAACATTTTAACTTCAGAAAATGCAAAGAAACAATAAATCTAATCAAGGAATATTTATACCTAGCAGAACCTCGCCTACAGGAAGTGGAAGAGCTTGTTTGTGCTGGGATACCAACACTTATTCTAGGTCTTGTTGTGATGGCTCTATGAGGGCACAAGGCATAGGAGTGATAACAAGAACATAAATGAAAATACAAAATTTAATTTTTAATCCGTTATATATATAATATGAAATCAACCGAAATGTTAAACCAAATTAAAACACTTCTAAATATCGAGGTCAAACTTGAAGAGATGAAGTTAGAAAATGGTACTATTGTTAGTGCTGAGTCCTTTGAAAAGGACAAAGAAATTTTTATCGTTACAGACGATGAGAAAGTAGCAATGCCTGTAGGTGAGTATTTACTTGAAGACGGAAGACTTTTAGTCGTTTCTGAAGAGGGTTTAATTGCTGATGTTAGAGAAGTATCTGATGAAGTTCCAGCTAAAGAATCTGAAGAAGGTGAAGAAATTACTTCTGACCTTGCTGAAGAAGATGAAGAAGAAAAAGAATTGGAAGAAAAAGAAGAAGGTTACGCTGAAGAAGATGATATGATGCGTGATATGATGGGTAGAATCCAAAACCTTGAAGATGCTATTGCAGATTTAAAAGGTGATAAGGAGAGTAAAATGGAAGATGAAGTTGAAGAAGAAATGTCAGTAGAAAAACCTTTAAAGTCTAGAACTGTAAAGGAAGAGTTTTCTGAGGCTGCTTCAAAACCAATCAAACATAACCCTGAAGGTGAAAGCAAAACAAAAAATAGAATGGAATTTGCAAAAGGTAAATTCAATACAACAGCAATGGAAAGAGTATTAAATAAATTAAACAAATAAAAAAATGAGTAATCTAAAAAACGTACAATTAGCGACTGCAGTAAATATCACGTCTACGTATGCAGGTGAGTTCGCAGGTGAATACATCGCTGCAGCTTTACTATCGGCATCAACTATTGATGACGGTGGTTTAACAGTCAAAGCAAATATTGCTTTTAAAGAAGTAATTAAAAAACTAGCTACAGGCTCTTTAGTGAGTCCTGCATCTTGTGATTTTACACCTAATTCTTCAGTAACACTTACTGAAAGAATCCTACAACCAGTTGAACTTCAAGTAAACTTACAGTTATGTAAATATGACTTTGTAAATGACTGGGAAGCACAACAGATGGGGTTTGGTTTAGGTCAAACTTTACCTCCAAAGTTTAGCGACTTTATGATAGCACACGTTGCTGCTGAAGTAGCTCAGAATACTGAAATATGTATTTGGAGAGGAGACACTGCAGGTGCAGCAGGAGTTAATTCTTTTGATGGATTTGAAAAACTAATCGCAGCGTCAGCGGCAGCAGGAGATATTCCAGCAGGTCAACAAGTAGCAGCAATTGGTGCTGGTTTAGATGCAGCAAATATAATTCAAGAACTTTCTAAGGTTGTAGATGCAATTCCTTCTTCACTGTATGGTAAAGAAGATCTTTTTGTATATATTCCAAGTAGTGCAGCGAAATTTTACGTTCAAGCATTAGGTGGATTTGCTGCAAACGGGTTAGGAGCAAATGGTACAAATGCACAGGGTACACAATGGTGGAACAATGGTTCACTAACTGTTAACGGTGTGAAGATATTTGTTTGTCCAGGAATGAGCAACAACAAAATGTACGCTGCTCAAAGAAGCAACCTTTATTTCGGTACTGGTATCTTAAATGACACGAATGTTGTGAAGGTTTTAGATATGCAAGACCTTGATGCGAGTAACAACGTGAGAATGGTAATGAGATTCACAAGTGCAGTGCAGTTTGGAATCGCTTCTGACTTAGTTGAGTACGCTTAAAATTAATAAATAATCAATAAGATTAGGGTAGGTGGGGATTATCTACTTACCCTTTTTTTTTAAAACAAATAAAATTATGGCTTGTACACTTACAACAGGTAGAAAAATTCCTTGTAAATCAGCTTTTGGTGGTATCAAGAGTGTTTACTTTGCAGACTTCGGATCGCTTACTGCGATTTCAGTTGATTCTACCACAAAAGAAGCTACCGTTACTGGTAGTCCAACTTGGTATGAATTTGACGTAAAAGGAAACTCTAGTCTTGAAACTACCGTTACAAGTAGTAGAGAGAATGGAACAACTTTTTATACACAAACATTAAATTTAACATTAACATTTTTAGATGCTAAAACTCAAGCAGAATTACAAACTCTTGCAGTAGCTAGACCTTACATTGTAATCTCTGACTACTACGGTAATGAGTTTTTGTGTGGGTTTGAAAACGGTATGGAATGCACAGGTGGTACAGTAGTTACTGGTGCAGCAGCAGGTGATTTGTCAGGGTTTACTCTAACTTTTGAAGGGTTAGAAGAACAAGCTCCTTATTTCTTAGCTAGTCCAGTTACTGGTGATGCAGCTCAAATTGACCCAACGCCAGTTGGAGTTCCAGCAGTTCCACTATAGTTAATTTTTTAGTTAGAAAATCAAGCACTCTTAATGGGTGCTTTTTTTTTGCTTCATTGATTCTACAAATTAGCCTAAATATTACGTTATATAAGTAATGATTATATTAACGACATCAAACTTAGCTCAAGAACTTTCTGTAATTCCTAGAAATTATGAAGGTGCTTTTACAATGAACGTAAGAGATGATTCTACTAATGTGAACGTTATATATCCAATACTTGGAGCAACAACAACAACATTAGGAAATTATCTTAACTTTACTAATGTATTTAATCCAGTTTTAGTTGAAAATCATTTTTATGATTTAAGATTATATATTGATTATAATTTCTGGAATACAAATTATAGTTTATGGAATGTATATGACCAAATATGGAATTTAGATTCTGAACAAAAAGAAGATATATTTAACGATAGAATATTTTGCACAGATCAAGATATTGACCAGTTAAATGATAACGATTACTATCAATTGAATAAAGGACAATATACACATTATAATGGTTTCAATAATACTTATACAGTAAGATGAAAAACACTAGATTAAGAAACACTAAAGGACAATTTAAAAAAGCATCAAAAGTATCAGAGTTTGGCTTTGTTAATTTAAGCACATATACTAGTCCTGAAATAAAAGAGGTAAATGGCGAAGACTGGATTGAGTATGGTGCAGACAACAATTATTTTCAGTATCTAATAGACAGATACAATGGAAGTCCAACAAACAATGCTGCAATAAACGGAATCAGTCAAGCTATTTACGGAAAAGGTCTTAATGCAACGGATGGCAATAGAAAACCAAATGAGTACGCTCAAATGATTTCTTTGTTTAAAAAAGATGTTGTTAGAAAATTATGTTACGATCTTAAACTTATGGGTCAATGTGCAATGCAAGTAATATATTCAAAAGATAGAAAAAAAATTGCACAAGTTGAACATATGCCTATTGAAACATTGAGAGCTGAAAAGTGCAATGATGACGGAGATATTCCAGCGTATTATTATTTTAAAGACTGGGCAAATATAAAAAGAAGTGATGAGCCACTTAGAATACCAGCTTTTGGAATGTCAAAAGAAAATATAGAAATATATTACATTAAACCTTATAAATCTGGATTTTATTACTATTCACCTGTGGATTATCAAGGTGGTTTACAATATGCTGAGTTAGAAGAAGAGGTTTCAAACTATCACCTCAACAACATAATGAATGGACTGGCACCCAGTATGTTAATAAATTTTAACAATGGAACACCTAACCAAGAAGAGAGACAATTAATAGAATCTAAAATTGCAGCTAAGTTCAGTGGTAGTTCTAACGCTGGTAAATTCATTTTAGCGTTTAACGATAATAAAGAAAGTCAAGCTGAGATTACTCCAGTTCAATTAAGTGATGCTCACAATCAGTATCAATTCCTTTCAGAAGAAGCACAGTCTAAGATTCAAGTGAGCCATAGAGTTGTATCACCTTTTTTATTAGGTATTAGAACTAGCACAGGCTTTTCAAGTAATGCAGATGAAATCAAAACAGCTTCTTTATTGATGGATAACACAGTTATAAGACCATTTCAAGAGCTTTTAATCGATTCCTTTGATCAGATACTTGCTTACAATGAAATAGCTTTAAATCTATACTTTACAACCTTGCAACCACTAGAATTTACAGAGATTGATAGTAAAATCCAGGACAAAGAAGATATTGAAGAAGAAACAGGTGTTGAGATGCAGAAGTTTAATCTTAAAATGATAGACGGAACAGAGGCATACAAGACAATAGAAGAAGCTGAGGCTAAAGCTGAAGAACAAGGATGTAAAGGACATCACGAACATAGTGAAGATGGTGAAGTTTGGTATATGCCTTGCGAATCACATCCAATTGAGTTGTCTGAAGATGAATCAGAAAATATAATAGGAAATTTATCTAATTCTGGAGTTGAAATGTCTGAGGATTATGTTTTTGTTGATGAAATAAATGCTGAAGATGACGTTGATAATGAAGGGTGGGCAAAGTATCTTATTACTGAGAAAAAAAGTGTTTTATCTAAAATAAAAAAAATAATTGGATTAAAAGATGAAGTAACATCATATAAAAAAGGTAATGCTTTTAGCGTTTTAGATTCACCAAATGGATTATATAAAATTAGATATAAGTACGCAATTGGATCAACTAAGCAAATGGAACCTGGAAATGAAAGTAGAGTTTTTTGTAGAAATATGATGAATATGGCTAACGCTAATATCTTGTGGAGAATTGAAGACATTGATGAAGCCTCAAGAGAAGGTGTTAATAAACAACTTGGTCATAAAGGTAAAAAATATGATTTATTTAAATTTAAAGGTGGTGTTTATTGCAGACATATTTTTAAAAAGGTTTTATATAGATTAAGAGCTAATACAGAAGAATCAAATAATATAGCTGATTATAAAGTAACTAGAAAAATACCAGCAAAATATAATAGAAAACCAAGAGGATCAAAAGAAGCTGCAAAAGCACCTGTAAATATGCCTAACTCAGGACATTACCCAGGGTGGAAACCTAAGAAAAAATAAAATTATGGCTACAGTATTATTTATAAATAGAACAGATTTAGTTCGTAACAGTATTATTGACGGAAATGTGGACACGGACAAGTATATACAATTTATTAAGTTGGCACAAGAAATACACGTACAGAACTATTTAGGCACAAAAATGTATGAAGCATTAACAGTAGCGATTCCTAATATTGATCTACCTGCAAATGCAAGGTGGAAACTTCTTTTAGATGACTATGTTGTTCCAATGTTAATCTGGTTTTCACAAGTCGATTACATTCCATTTGCGAGTTACCAAATTAGAAACGGTGGTATGTTTAAACATCGCTCAGAGAATGCAGATACAGTAAGTAAAGAAGAAGTTGATTATCTAGTAGAAAAAGCCAGAACAAACGCTGAATGGTACTCCAGGAGATTTATTGACTTTATGTCTTTTAATCAAACAACGTATCCAGAATATACGAGTAATATCAATGACGATATTAATCCAAGTTATAATGCAACATTTAATGGATGGGTTTTATGAAATATAAAGTCAAAGAAAAAAACATTGAAAAGTTAAAAGTCTTTTTAAAGAAGATTCAAAATAATAAAATAAAAAAAACAAAAAATGGCAACTCTATTTAACACAAAAATATCTCAAACTTATGAGGGGTTATTAAAAACAATTGATAACGCAGCTATTTCTGCAACCTTAAAAGAACTTACTGATGGTTCAGGAAATGGATCAGGCCTTTATTTAAATACAGCAGGTGATTTTAAAGTATCAGCTATATTAGAGTGGGGTTCGCTTAAAGATACTGGCACAGGAGTTACTATAACTCGTTTCGTGACTTCTACTGATGGTTTAGAAAACTTTGATAATAATACATC
>TARA_R110000782_G_scaffold97398_1_pt1 | contig 12120 bp, 9 predicted proteins | sample TARA_R110000782 | Tara Oceans TARA_R110000782 (sample SAMEA4397859) | marine metagenome | biome: Polar Biome; feature: [SRF] surface water layer (ENVO:00010504); material: water (ENVO:00002006), including particulate matter (ENVO:01000060) such as... | depth 5 m
ATATCAGTAGGTAAGGACTACCCCAACGGTTGCATACACTACCAAGTGGGTAAGCCAATTATACTTTTAGATGTTAAGTACGTAATATCTGAAATACTTTTAGAGAAGGTAGAGGGAGAAAAGTTGGGATACAACATATACATCAGAAATGATGAAGGTAGTTTAGTTTGGAAGACTCTAATAGATATGCCAATACATATCGAGAATGATGTAACTTTTAAATAATGACTATTAATTACATAATAGTGGAAATTGATGAAGCTTATAACAATGAGGAAGATGGTATAGTAGTCAACTCCACGGTTGAGAGTGTTAAACATATAAACAGAATTGCCACAGTCTTAGAGGCACCTGATTTCACAATACTAAAAAAGGGAGACAAAGTGATTTGTCACCACAACATATTCAGAATTAGGAATGGTATTAAAGGTCAAAAAGTAAGAAGCAACTACAATTTAGAGGATAACGTATATTTTGTACCCTTTACTGAAGTTTTTATGTTTAAGCGGGAAGAGGGCTGGGAAGCAATAAGACCTTATGTATTTATAAAACCAGCTTACTACAACGATAAAAAGGTTGATAATATTACCCTAGTTGGTAACAGCAACAACAGCCACAAAGGTAACAAGAAATTAAGGGGGTTTGTAAAATACCCAAACGATGATATAACCAAAAGTGGTGTAAAGGTAGGAGATGAGGTAGTATTCTCTTCTCACAGCCAGTATGAGTTTAATGTGGAAGGAGAAACCTTGTACAAGATGTCAACCAGAGATATTTTAGCGATAATATAATGTTAGGATTAAGTGAAGATATAAAATTAGCTCTAGACAGCGTTATTGAAGGTTTGGAATATAACTTCATTGCGACAGACCTTTTGAACCCAGAAAAGATGCAGATTATAATGAAATCAAAAGTTTCATCATTTAATGCTGCCAAAGATATTATTATCAAATGGTCTAGTTCACCAAACGCTCCATCTAAGAGCACTTTAATACATTACGTAACTAATGTAGTCAATGCAGGGGATAAAGCCTTAATAACGCTTAGGAGTGCCTTAAAAACTAAAATTGATTACACTGCCTTAGACGCTGATAAACACAGTCAAGCAATTATAGCGAAACAGTTCGTTCTAAACGCTGTGTTTGACTTAAGTAAATCTATTGCAGAGCTTAAAAATAAACTAGAAGATGGAGACTTAGACCTTTCTGACAAAGAGTTTAGGCTAGGATATCCTGAGAAGTTTGCTAAAAGCCCTACATACAAAATTAAAAACTATTTTAAAAAGTGGTACAATGAAGAAACGGACGGAGTAAACATTTGCCCAAGTTCTTCTAAAGGTGAGGAAATAGTGTTACAAGATTTACACATAACACTACCTCAAGAGCCAGAAAATAAAAGTGAAATAATGTTTCACGATTTAGATAAGGTAGATCAATACTGGAGGAGGCAACCAGCCCCAGAAAATATAACTCCTGATAACGTAGAGTTATTTGATGATTATATAAAAGAGGAGTACAAAAGACGTAGAGAAGGGTTTTGGTTTTATAACAATGGTGAAGCAGTCTTTCTAACCGGACACCACTACTTTGCGTTGCAATGGTGTGTGATGTTAGACAACGGGGGGTTTATGGATTTTAGGTACGCACAACTAAATATGTTTTACCACTTAGAAGCTTGTATAATTGATAAAAGGTGTTTAGGGCAACTATTTGTTAAGTCTAGACGTACCGGTTTTACTTACGCGGTTTTGTGTATTTTATTAAACCAGTCAACTACTACAGCAAATGCAAAGTATGGGATGACCTCTAAATCTGGAGATGACGTTCAAGAAGCTTTTGATAAGTTTTCTTATATGTTCTTGTCATTACCATTTTACTTTAGACCTGTTGTTAAAGGTAAAGAAGATTCTCCTAATGAGTTATTCTTTGCAAAACCTTCTAACAACTCTAAAGAGGCTAAAAAATTAAGAAATACAGGTATTAAGGATTACTTAAATACTGATATAGACCATAGACCAACAAAGAATGATTCTTATGATTCCGTTAAATTAGACGGATACTTAGGGGATGAAGCAGCGAAGTGGGTAAAACCACACGATTATATTAACCACCTAGGTCAAGTAGCACCTACCATGATGCCAAACGGTAAGGTAGTTGGTAAAGCTTTTATTGGTTCAACCATGGGAGCCAGAAACAAGGGTGGTGATCAGTACGTTGAGCTTATTGGAGGTTCTAAAGTAAAGGACAGGGATTTAATGACAAAGAAGACCTCTACAGGTTTGTATATGTATTTCCTATCTGCACAAGATAATATGGAAGAGTATACAGATAAGTATGGTAAGTGCCACAAAACTAAGCCGGATACTTTGATATACAATGTTTCTGGAGAGCCGATAACAAATGGCTCCATAGAGTATTTACTTGCTGTAGAAAAACAAAAGAAAAAGCAATCAGACAAAGCTCTTAATGAACAGTTGAGAACTTACCCTAGGACTTTAGAGCACGCTTTAAGGGACGAATCTAACAACTGCGTGTACAACTTAACAAAGCTTTATGCTCAGATAGATTATAACGACTCACAACCAACAGAGTCTCTTTATACGGTTGGTAATTTCAGATGGAAGAATAATGTAGTTGACGGAGATGTAGAATTCCACCCAGATGATGGAGGTAGGTTTAAGATAGCTTGGATGCCATCCAAAGTGGATGACACCGAACACTTGAGAAATAGAGTTAAGACACTAGGGGAAAAGTTTTATCCACTAAATTTAGAGTTGGTAAGGTTTGGAAATGACCCCTTTTCTCTAAAGTCTACACACGGTAAAGGGTCTAAAGGAGGTATGCACGGTAAAACTATAATCAATCCGGAGGGTGGAGCACCATCTAACAAGTTTGTTTTAGAGTACTTAGCAAGACCTGCAGATGAGACTGTCTTCTTTGAAGATGTTATAATGTGCTGCAGATTTTACGGTTCGCCAATATTAGTGGAATCTAACAGGATTGATTTACTCCGGCACATGAGAAACAGAGGTTACAGAGGTTTTGCTATGGATAGGTTGGATAGACCTAAAAATAAACTAAACCCTAACGAAAAGGAATACGGTGGTCAGGTAATGTCCGGTAAGGATATACTAGATTCGCATATGAACTCTATAGGTCTTTGGATAGAAAACTATGTAGGCGTTTACTCAGACGAAGAAAAAATGGTCAGACCAATAGGTGAGATGGGGGATATGCCTTTTAATGAAACTTTAAAAGATTGGTTAGCTTTTGATCCAGATCACAGGACAGATTATGATGCAACTATATCATCTGGTTTATCTATAATGGCTTGCCACACTGAGAGATATAGAGGTAAAAAGGAAGTTCCTAAAAGGACTTACGTTAAGGGACTAATAAAGAAATACAACAACAAAGGGTCTGTAGGAAGACCTGTTAATTTATAGTTAAAAATATGCAAAACAAGAAAGAAGTAATATCTAAAAGGTCTTTTCCAGACTATTTAGCACCAGACGAGGTTAAAAAGACAGATGCCTACGGTCTAGAAATGGCGAGAGCTATAGAATTTGAATGGTGGTTTAGATCAGAGGGTGGTCAATGCAATTTCCTTAACAAGAGAGACGAGTACCATAACCTTAGACTTTACGCTAGAGGTGAGCAAGATACTCAAGTATACAAAGATTTAATTACAGGTGGTGATAGTGATTCTTACACCAACTATGATTGGAGACCTTTGCAGATTATACCTAAGTTTGTAAAATTACTTTCTAACCAAATGACAGAAAGGTTATTTGAAGTTAAAGCAGAGGCTACAGACAAATTTTCTACAGACTTAAAAGAGGATTACAAAAAAAGGATGCAGAATTTGATGGATACCCTACCCATTATGAAAGAGGCTCAAAAGCAACTTGGTGTACAGGTGGTTCCCGAGGGTTTGGAAGACCTTCCAGATAATCAAGAAGAGTTAGACCTATTTATGAAATTAAAGTATAAACCTTCTATAGAAATAGCTGCAGAGGAAGCTTTAAAGTACACCCTAGACTTAAATGACTATGACGAAATTCAGTCTAGGATGATAGAGGATGTAGTAACAATAGGCGTGGGAGCTCTTAAACATAGAACTGACCCAACTAAGGGAATAGTCGTGGAGTGGGTAGACCCCGCTGACTGCGTATACTCTATACCTAAACATAGAAACTTTAAGGATTCACACTATTTTGGTGAAGTCGAAAAGATTACAATTAATGAACTTAAAAGAGTTTCAAACAATAAATTTAGTGACGAGGAGTTAACAGAAATCGCAAGCTCAACCACTGACTGGAATAAGTACCACAACGCAGGTAGCGAGAACCAAGCAGCCGGAGGAAGGCTAGACGGAATGATGGTAAATATTTTACACTTTACGTTTAAGTCAACTAAAACTCTATCTTATAAAAAGAAGTACAACAAAAATGGTGGTTTTAAGATGACCAAAAGGGAGAGTACTTTTGAAAAAGGTGAAAATGATAATAGTGGTTTTGATGTATCAAAAAAGGTAATCGATGTTTGGTATGAGGGGTCTTTAGTACTAGGTACCGAGCATATATTTAATTACAAGATGTGTGAAAATATGGTAAGACCAAAAGGTAACCTAAACAGGACTCTACCTTCTTATTTATTTTATGCACCCGATTTATACGAAAATAGGACTAAAAGTAAGGTAGGGGACGTAATACCTTATGTTGATCAGATGCAACAAATACACATAAAACTTCAGCAACTAATAGCTAAGGCTAGACCTAACGGGGTATTTATAGATGTAGATGGTTTGACTGAAGTTCCAATGGGGGACGGTAGTTTTTTATCACCTCTAGAAGTTATTAAGATTTATAACGAGACAGGTAACGTCCTTGGTACATCTAAAGACGCCGCTGGAGAGTATAACCATGGTAAAGAACCTATTAGGGAATTAAAGAATGGGATTGTAGACGGTCTTGATAGATTAATAATGGCGTACAACCACTACTTAACCCTATTTAGAGACGCAATAGGCGTACCTCAAGGTGCTGACGCATCTGCGCCTCACCCAAAGATGGCTGTAGGTGTTCAAGAAAATCTAGCTAACAGCTCAAATATTGCAACTAGGCATATACTAGACTCTGTTTTAAACATCACTGAAAGGCTTGGAGAAGGTTTGAGTTTAAGGTTGACAGATATTTTCGAATACTCTGACCTCAAGGAGGTTTACATAAACGCCATTGGTAGAATAAATGTTGAAACTTTAAAGGCTTTAAAAAAATACCACTTACATGATTTAGGTATAATAATTGAATTAAAGCCGGATGCTCAGGAAAAAGAGTTTCTAGAAAATAACATACAAGTTGCTTTATCCAGAGAGTTAATAACTTTAGACGATGCTATAGACATTAGATCAATACACAACATAAAGTTGGCAAACGCTTTGATGAAAACTAGAAGAGTTCGAAGGGAAAAAGATAAAAAGGAACAAGAACTTAGAGTAATTGAAGCTAACAACGAAGGGCAACTAAAAAGCACACAAGCTGCAGCACAAAGCAAGCAACAAGAGATACAAGCTATGGCTCAATCTGCAATGTCTGAAATTAATGCCAAGACTCAAGGAAGGATTGCTGAAATAGAAGCTGAGAAAAAAGCCAAGTTGGAGTTAATGAAAGAGGAATTTAATTATAACATGACTTTAAAAGGTGCCGAAACTAATTTATCGAACACTCAAAAGAAGTATGATAATGATAGAAAAGATTCTAGACAACGGGAGAAAGACACAGCAACATCTAAAATACAAGAGCAGAAGCAGTTTAACAAACCTGCCTTAAATTTTGAGAGTGCAGAAGACTCAATCTCTGGTAGTATTGGTATGGAAGATATTAGGATAAGTTAAAAATCACCTATACGATATTTTTCTTATATTTGCAAATATAAATAGTTAAATTAAATTAAAAATAAAAAATATGAAAACAGGAGATTTCAAAAAGACTTCTACATTGTCTGACATTGATTTAAGTGGTATTCAAGACACTGGTTCTGAAGCATCTGAGGCAGACAACGAAGGGTCAAAATCAGGAGGTGTTTCTGAAGATATAGATGACACAGGAGATGATTTCATAGAAAATACTGGAGAAGAAGGTGTAGAAGAAGGTGTAGAAGAAGGGGTTGAAGTAAGTGAAACAGGAGAAAATCCTGATGAAGATAGTTCTCAAGCAGAGGACACAAACGTTGAAACAGGAGAATCAGATAACTCTAATAGTGATGCGTCTAAAATAAAGGCACCAGAGGAAGTTAGTGAGGAACTTATACTAAAGAGACTAAGCGAGAAGCTAGGAAGAGAGGTTAAAAGTTTTGATGAATTAACTGAATCTAAAAATCCTTTAGACAAAGACCCATACTTAAAAGGATTAGCTGATTGGAGGGAAAAGACAGGAAGACCAATAGAGGATTGGATCAAGTTCCAAAAAGACTACACTAAGGTTTCGGATGATCAAATTGCAAGAGAGTTTCTGCAAATAGAGTATCCAGAATTAACACCTGAAGAAGTAGAGTTAGAACTTGATACTAAATTCATATCATCAGAAGATGATCTGGATAACGAAGCAGCTCTTAAGAAGCTAGAACTTAAGAAATATGCATCTAAAGGTCGTAAAGAACTAAACAAATTGGTTTCAGAATTCGGTGAGCGAAGTGAAGTTAATTATCCCAAAGAAGTTCAACAAGATTTAGCAATTGCTAAACAGTACAAAGCTTTATTGAAGAGTAGTGATAGTGATAACGAAAGTTACAACAACATTATATCCTCTGAAGCAGAAAAGATTAAGTCTATTAAGATGGACTTAGCTGAAGGTGTCTCTTTAGATTTCAAGATACCTGCAGGCTCATCTAAATCAATAGTTGACAGCATACAACAAGCAAACCATTGGAAAAATGAGGATGGAAGTTGGAACCACAACGCTATTGTAAAAGATGCAGCAATCGTTGCAAACATGGGGGCTATGTTAAAATTAGCCCACGAGCAAGGAAAAAACTCAGGTAGTGATGAGGTTATAAGGGATGCCAAGAATTCTACACTAGGTAGTAGAAGATCCAATGACTCAGCAATGCCTAACAAAGGTAAAGGTGTTGAGATTGAGGGGTTAGACAGATACTTAGGTAAAAAAGGTATGAGTATTACAAGGAGAAGTTAAAATATTAACAAACAAAAAAAAGAAAATAAATTATGGCTTTAACAGCAAAACCAATTCAAGTTAGACCAACGTCTACAAAGACAGTTCTTAAAACGAACTACATCTCTTTGTTCGACTACTCTAGCCAAGAGGCACCAGAAACTCATGACGAGATAGCAAACATCTACGGTCAACAATCAGTTTCAGGAATGCTATATATGTTAGGTGCAGAAGCAGGCTTCGCATCTGATAAAGTAATCTGGACAGAAGAAGGCAGATTACACACAGTTTACAATGACGTAACTCGTTCAGGTAACGTATTTACAAAGGCAGGGCACGTATTCCGTAAAAACGAAACAGTTCACCTTTCAGACGGTTCTACAAAACGTAGAGGTATTATCATCGCAGTTGATGACGCAGCAGGTACTTTTGAAGTAGCTCCTTATAAATCAGCAGGTTTTACTGCTTTAGGGACAACGGCTGTTACAGCATTCGTTGATGGTTCAGAGCACCAAAAAGGAACTAAAGGAGCAGAAGGGTCTTTACAGACTGATTTCTCTATCCACGACAACAAGCCTATTATCTTAAAAGATAAGTTTGAAGTAAATGGTTCAGACGCTACTCAAGTAGGATGGGTTAAAACATCTGCAGGTGGGTACTTATGGTACTTAGAGTCTGAAAAAGATACTAGACGTAGATGGGAAGATAGATTAGAGACTTCACTTATCTTAGGTGAAAGAGCTGAGGTTGGTTCTATTGCAGAATCAAAAGGTTACCAAGGTACAGAAGGTTTCTTCGAAGCTATTAAAGAGAGAGGAAACACTTTCCAAGGTGTAATGTCAGACTTAGACGATGTTGATTCAATCGTAAAAGCTTTTGATGCAGAAGGAAAGATCCAAGATTATATGTACTACGTAGACAGAGATCAGTCTAACGCAATTGATAACCTTTTGGGGACGTTAAATGCAGGACACGCAGATGGTATTTCTTACGGTATGTTTGACAACAGTAAGGATATGTCTGTAAACTTAGGTTTCAAAGGGTTTACTAGAGGTACATACAACTTCTTTAAAACTGACTGGAAATTGTTAAACGACCCAACTCTTTTAGGAGCAGTTTCTACAGGAGCAGGAAAAGTTCGTGGAGCTTTAATACCAGTAGGTACAAAAGAAGTATACGAAGGAGAGTACAACGGTAGCGGAGGTGGAAGTAAAATCACTGTGCCATTCTTACAATCTAAGTATAGAGTTGCGGGAGCAGAAAACAGAAAGTATAAGACTTGGGTAACAGGTACTGTTGGAGGTGTTTACACTGATGACGAGGATGTTATGAAAGTTCACCACTTATCTGAAAGAATGTTATGTACAGTAGGTGCAAACAACTTCATGCTTTTTGAAGGAGCATAATAAGTAAAATTAATGGAGAGGGGATTAATTTCCCCTTTCCTTTTTTTATAATTAAATCTAAATTAAATACTAAATAAAAATGGGTACTGCAAAGAATGCTAGAACAAAAACTAGCAAAGAGTCTAGTTTAAAAACTAAAGAGTATAGGCTATGTGACAACCGTAGAGGTTTGATGCTAATACTAAAAACAGGTAAGGATAAGAAAAAAAGGCTAATGGTTTGGGATGAGAAATCTGAAATTAGTAGACCAATCCGTCACTGCCCCAGTGAAAAATCAATATTTATAGATGAACAGACAGAGTATGCCTTTGTTGAACCTATATTATTCCTTAGCGGCTACTTAGAGGTAGACCGAACAAAACAAATTACACAGAAATTTCTAGATAATCACCCAGACAATGCCGTAAATGGTGGGTCTTGGTTTGAAGAAATTAATGATGAACAAGAAGCAGAGGATGATTTAACTTTAGAGGAGTTGAAGAATGATGTTTACAATGCTGTTCGTAAGAAAGCTCTTGAAACTGACGGAGAATACGAATTAGAGGCGGTTGTAGCGGTTTTAGAGAACTCAGTACAAAAAGCATCAGAGATGCAACTAAACTCTCTTAAAAGACGTATATACCAACAAGTACAATCAAATGTGGAGTACTTCACAGATGACAATGGAAATGTAAACATCTTCGAGGATGAATACATTATGAGAAAGTTCTTTGTACTACGTGCAATTAAAGAAGGAATTATTAAAAAATCTATAAACGGAAAGTCTATGGTTTGGGTTAAGGATAACTCTGCAATAGCTTCAGCACCTAGAGGTCTTGAGTTAGTGGAATACTTCGCAGATTTCTTAGGAACAGATGAAGGTTTACTAGTATCAGAAGAAATAAAGAAAAGAAGCTAAAGGATATAAACAACTAAATTTAATTTAAAAACCCTGTACTATAAAAGTTGCAGGGTTTTTTGTTACTAGTTAATTTTTAGTATCTTTGTAAAAACTTGAGACAAACATGATTGACACAATATACAAAACGGTATTAACCATTCTAAACAAAGAAAATCAGGGTTATATATCCCCAACTGAATACAACCTGTTGGCTAGTAATGTACAGCAAGAGATTTTTAGGTCGTACTTTGAGGACGAGAACTTAGATAAGAATAAAGAAAATAGGGGAATATCAAATAGGGGTTATAGCAACTTACCTTTTAACCAAAGACAAAGAATAACTCCATTTGCTAAACAAAGCCCCTTATCCACAACCTCCATTACTACAACACATACTGTTTTTGATAAACCTACTGATCTGTATTTGCTTGAAGATAATGGTGTATCTAGTTCAACAGGTAAGCTTATAAGTGAAGTAGAAAGAAGTTCTGTAGTAACTTTGATGAACACTGAAGCTGCGCCTACTACCTCTTACCCTGTGTATGAGGATGTTGGCAAAAAGTTACAAGTCTACCCAAAAACTATAGAGAGCATCTCCTTGAGGTATATTAGAAAACCCTTAGAACCAAAATGGACTTATTACCTTTTAGATAACGGTGGAGAGGTTTATAACCCTGCAAACGCATCTTTTCAAGATTTCGAGCTACACCCTTCTGAATTCTCAAACATTGTTATAAGGATGTTGTCTTACTCTGGTGTAACATTAAGAGAAGAACAAGTGGTTCAAATAGCAGAGCAGTTAAAAATTAGTTTAAACCAAAAAGATAACCAATAATGCCTTTAGCAAATACAACACCGTTAGCCTACTACACAAACGATAATCTACACGGTAATTACCAGTACGTAACTTTGGAGGATATAGTGAACAACTTTATTATGTCTGGACAAGATGATGATTTTACCGCAACCGTAGATAGATACAAAGTTTTGTATCAAGCTAGGAGGGCTTTTAGAGAGCTTTACTTTGATGTAACTCAAGATATAAAGGCTGTTGCGCTAGAGCTTAGCCCAACCTTAACAATAACTTTACCACAAGACTATATAAACTATGTTAGGATTTCTTGGCTAGACAGCGAAGGGGGTTTACACCCGATGGCTTTAGACAACACTTTATCTATAGCATCCGCGTACCTACAGGATAATGAGTATGAGATCTTATTTGATGCCGATGATAACATTTTAGAAGGCTCTCCGGAATCTGAGACTAAAAGTAATTCTTTTCACTTTAGTTCAGAAACTTTTAACCCCAACGTGGATTTATCGAAGTCTTATACAAAAGGGTCTTTCGTGGTTGACAAGAGTAACGGGTTGATAAAGTTTGGGTCAGAGGTTTTTGGTAAGGTGGTAGTTATAGAATACGTATCAGATGGTGTGTTTACCAACGCAGAGGGTACTACAGATTTAAAGATACATAAGTTTGCTGAGACAGCGGTTTATGACTGGATGTACTGGAAACTAATAGAGAGACGTAGAAACGTACCCGCAAATGAGAAGATGAGAGCTAGAAAGGAGTGGTTTAACAGCCGAAGATTATCAAAAAGAAGACTAAGCGGTATTAAAGCAGAGGACTTAAGACAAACATTCAAAGGTGACAGTAAGTGGATTAAAGGGGTTTAGAATAAATCAATATAAATAAAAATAGAATATAATATGAAAATGCTTAACAGCAACATTTGTTGCAAGAACTTAGATGAAATTACAGAGAAAAAAGGAAACTTTATTGTAGCCACAAAGAACAAGTCTTATAAAAGATTACAAGTTGTGGACTCTGGTGGAATAGATGAGATAAAAGTAGGTAAAACTATTTACGTACCAAAAAACAGTGGAAACGATGTTGAAATAGGTGGTGAATCTTGGACAATAGTGAGAGCCGCTGACATTATACTAATATTAGATTAATATGAAATTACAAAATACATTTGTTCAAAGTAAGATGAACAAGGATATTGACGAAAGGCTGTTGCCTAAAGGTCAGTACCCTCACGCTGAGAATATACGCATAGCAAATTCGGACGGTTCAGATGTAGGGGCTCTCGAAAATGTTAAGGGTAACGAGAAGCTTACCAACTTAGCTCTTGTAAACGCCACTACTATAGGTGCTATATCAGACGGCTCTAATGAGAAGCTGTACTGGTTTATAACTTCAGATAACAAAGATTTGGTAGTAGAGTATGATGTATCCAACTCCCAAACTAACGTGGTTCTACAGTCTACAAAGCCAAACGGTGTGCTTAATTTTAACAAGAACTCTTTAATTACTGGCGTATCTAAGATAATAAACGGAGATTCTAAAAGGGATTTACTTGTTTGGACAGATGACATAAATCCGATACGAGTAGCGAATATTGAGAGAGCAAAAACATACGGGTTAGATGGATTTATAGAAGAGGATATATCACTAATTAAAAACCCACCAAGGTATGCACCCCTTGTGGTTTTAACGTACACACCAAATACCTTAGATAATAACATCGAAAACAAGTTCTTATCTTTTTCTTATAGGTACAAGTACCTAGATGGGGGATACAGTGCCTTATCATCTTTTACTAATTACGCCTTTTCCCCTTCTAAGTTTGATTTAGATTATCAAACTATGGAAAATA
>TARA_R110000782_G_scaffold111720_2_pt1 | contig 12011 bp, 10 predicted proteins | sample TARA_R110000782 | Tara Oceans TARA_R110000782 (sample SAMEA4397859) | marine metagenome | biome: Polar Biome; feature: [SRF] surface water layer (ENVO:00010504); material: water (ENVO:00002006), including particulate matter (ENVO:01000060) such as... | depth 5 m
GACCAGATCGTCCATGCGGGCGTCGGGCGCAAGTTCCAGACGCCGACGGTTTATGAGGATCTGACGGTTTTTGAAAATCTCGAGATTTCATACCCGAAGGGACATGGGGTTTTCGGCGCACTGACATTTCGCCGCGATGACGCGGTGATATCCCGGATAGATGAGATTGCCGCAACAGTCTTTCTTGATGACTTGCTCGAAGAAAAGGCCGCTTTCTTGAGCCATGGCCAGAAGCAGTGGCTCGAAATAGGCATGCTGCTCATTCAAGATCCGGAACTGCTCATGCTGGACGAACCGGTCGCTGGAATGTCGGTGGCCGAACGCAAGAAGACGGCTGAACTTCTCAACCGCATCATTCAGGACCGGTCGGTCATCGTCATCGAGCATGACATGAAATTTGTTGAGGATATTGCGACGCGGGTCACCGTTCTGCATCAGGGTAAAGTCCTCTCGGAAGGATCCATGGTCCATGTGCAGGCCGATCCCAAAGTCATCGAAGTCTATCTTGGACACTAAGGAGGTAAAGATGTTAGCAGTTGAAAGTCTCAGCTCCGCCTATGGCGAATCCGAAGTGCTCCATGGGTTGAATTTCGATGTTTCTCCTGGGGAAATCGTCGCGATCATGGGCCGGAACGGCATGGGCAAGACAACCCTGATGAAGACCCTTATGGGGATCGTGCCGACTAAAACAGGAAGTGTTTCCGTTGACGGCTCGGCCATTCAGACCCTGAAATCCTATGAGCGGGTGGCCAAGGGTCTGGCCTATGTGCCGCAAGGCCGACAGATTTTTTCTTCCATGACGGTTGAGGAAAATGTCGATACCGGCCTGATCGTCACCGGCAAGAAAACGGTCAGCAGCGATATATATGAGCTGTTCCCCGTGCTCGTCGAAATGAAATCAAGACGGGGCGGTAACCTTTCCGGCGGGCAGCAACAACAACTGGCCATTGCCCGTGCGCTTGCCTCCGACCCGAAGGTCCTGTTGCTGGATGAACCGACGGAAGGAATACAGCCCTCCATTATCCGCGAAATGGCGAGGACGTTGCGCCGCATCCGCGATGAGCGAGGCCTCTCCATTATCGTGTCCGAGCAGGTCCTGAGCTTCGCGCTGGATGTCGCGGACCGAGTGCTAGTGCTTGAAAACGGTGAGTTCGTTCATGAAGCCCCACGCGCCGGGATCGATGAAGAAAAAGTCTCAAAATTCCTTTCCGTCTAACTAACCGAAGCAAGTCCACAAGGAGGCAATATGACTGATACAATTATTGAAGTGAACCTGAGCGAAAGCCCGCTTACCAACGAAAATATCCACAATCGCTGGCACCCGGATATTCCGATTGCCGTCTGGGTGAAGCCGGGCGATGACTTCAAGGTCGAAACCTATGACTGGACCGGTGGGCAGATCAAGAATGACGATGATGCCTCCGACGTTCGCGACGTGGAACTGGCGCAGGTTCACTATCTTTCCGGACCGATCGGCGTAGAAGGCGCGGAACCTGGCGACCTCCTTGTCGTCGATATTCTCGATATCGGCACAAAAGAGGAAAGCCTCTGGGGGTTCAACGGCTTCTTTTCGAAGCAAAATGGCGGCGGATTTCTCACCGATCACTTCCCGGAAGCACAAAAATCCATCTGGGATTTCGAGGGTATGTTTACCAAATCCCGTCACGTTCCGGGCGTGCGATATGCGGGCCTGATCCATCCGGGCCTGATCGGCTGTCTTCCTGACCGGAAGATGCTGGATATGTGGAACACGCGCGAGAAAGCGTTGGTCGCCACGGACCCGGAGCGCGTTCCGGAGCTTGCAACCCTACCCGACGGCGGTCCGACTGCTCATATGGGCAAGATGACGGGCGAGGCCAAGACCAAGGCCGCTGCGGAGGCCGCCCGAACGGTGCCACCACGGGAACATGGTGGTAACTGCGATATCAAGGATTTGTCGCGGGGTTCAAAAATCTATTTCCCGGTCTATGTCGATGGCGCCGGGCTCTCCATGGGTGATCTGCATTTCAGTCAGGGCGACGGCGAGATCACCTTCTGCGGTGCCATTGAAATGGCGGGGTGGCTGCATATCAAGGTATCGCTAATCAAAGAGGGAATGAGCAAATACGGGATCAAGAACCCGATTTTCCGGCCGTCACCAATTGCGCCCAAGTATGATGATTATCTCATCTTTGAGGGGATTTCCGTCGACGAGGAGGGCAAGCAGCATTATCTCGATGTCCATATTGCCTATCGTCAGGCCTGCCTCAATGCCATCGAGTATCTGAAGAAATTTGGCTACACTGGCGCGCAGGCCTATGCGATTCTTGGCACGGCGCCGGTTCAGGGCCATATTTCAGGTGTTGTCGATATTCCGAATGCCTGCGCGACGCTCTGGTTGCCGACGGATATCTTCGAATGGGATATGATGCCGAATGCGGACGGGCCCAAGAAATATCTCGATGGCTCCATCGACGTGCCGCTGGCACCCGATCTCTAAGACAAACTTCCCTTATCTATGAACGGGCGGGACACGATCCCGTCCAATTTTGGAGAATTTCATGCCGATTTACAGATATTCATGTGAGAACTGTGGCCCGTTCGATGATATGGCGCATATTTCCGATTATGCGAAACCCGGCTGCTGCCCGACTTGTGGCGCAAATGCACCGAGAATGATGTCCGCCCCGCGACTGGCCATAATGGAGGCCGGAACCCGCCATGCCCATGCGACTAACGAGAAAAGCGCGCATGAGCCCAAGAAATCTTCCCACGGACCGGGCTGCGGTTGCTGCGGGGGTGGCGGCAAGAAGATCAATTCCGGCACCCTGCATCGCCCGGACGGATCGAAAAGCTTCCCCGCCAAACGCCCATGGATGATTTCACATTAGGAAACATATCGTTGTCCTGCAAAGTCCGACCTGAGATCTGCGGGGCTTTGCCAGAACAAAATTGCTTGATGGCCCTAGAACCTGGTCGGCTATGAACTATAAAGCGGACTAGTTTTATCCGTGTCACAAATCAGGCACAATTTACCCATGAAAATTGGCGATAGACCTTAATTTCCCAGGATACCCGATTCTATGAAATTCCATAAGATCTTGGAATGAAAAAGCAGAACCCGTTTCGCCATTTCAAGACATCGCCTGAGATCATCCGTCTGGCGGTGATGATGTATACCAGATTTCCGCTGTCCCTTCGCAACATCGAAGATCTTCTCCATGAACGAGGGATCGACATTAGTCATGAATCCGTTCGCTACTGGTGGAACCGGTTCGGTCCAATTTTTGCCCGCGACATTCGTAAGAAACGATCCATCCGTCTTACAATTATTCAAACTGACGATGGCATCTTGATGAGGTCTTTGTGAAGATCAATGGAGAAACTCATTATCTGTGGCGGGCTGTTGGTCACGAGGGTGAAGTCCTGGAATCCTTCGTTACTAAATGCCGCGATCGCAAGGCAGCCCTGGTGTTTCTCAAGAAACTTATGAAACGGTATGGAAAACCACAGGAAATAGTAACGGACAGATTACGTTCGTACCGTGCTGCGATGACCCTGATTGGGAACGAAAAGATCCAGGAAACACGCCGTTCGTTGAACAATCGTTGCGAAAATTCACACCTACCATTTCGACGAAGAGAGCAGGTAATGCTGAACTTCAGGCGCTGGCGAAGTTTGCAGAAGTTTATATCTACTCACGCATCCATCCTTAATCACTTCAACCATGAACGCCATCTAATCAATCGAGAAACAATCAAACCTCAAAGAAATGTCGCACTGGTTGAGTGACGGCAACCTAGCGCGGCATAATAGAGGCTCTTTTGTGCCATTCTACGCCATTCAGAGAAGAGGTCGTATTAGTCTGACAGCACCATTTTGAGCCCTCAATAAGAATATGGCTCATACATCAAAGCGCTCTTCAAGTATTGCCGCGATCCGCAGAGCAAATCGAGCAGATGCGACCGGCAGCGTCCGTCCTTTTAGCTGACCTAGGAAGAGATTGCCGACCGGGATGTCCTTGCTGGAGATCTCCTTCGTAATAAAGGGTCGTTCGGAGTCCTGTTTTAAGCCAATCGGTATCTGAAAACCCAGGCATTTTTCCTGCAACACATAATGCCGGATAAATTCAAAAGAGTCCGTTTCAACAATTGGCGCCGTCATTCTGGACAGTCTATGCGCGGATGCCTCGATCAAATGGCGAATGGCAATATGAGTTGTAGGCAAAACATGCGGATAGTCCAAACAGTCTCTTAATCGGACTTCATCGAACTGTGCCAATGGATGATCTGGAGACATCAAAACGGTTACAGGTTGGGGTATCGCACAAATCACTTCAAAATCCACGAGGTGAACAGGCTCAAAAACCAGGGCCAAATCACTAGCAAATGTGCTTAATTCCTGCTCTGCCTCCGCTCTGTCCCTTACATTCACAGAAAAACTGACTCTGGGATGTTCGGCCCGATACTTTGCTATTTCTGCCGGTAAAAAATACGGAAGAAGTGCCTGAGAGCAGGCAATTGAAATATGCCCTCTGCGCTCACCGGAAAGATCTGCGACCTGGTTCTGTACGCGAACTAAATCCGAAATCTGGCTCCGGATATGCTGTAAAACCAACTCTCCGGCCGGATTCAAGCGGACGCCCCGAGGTAGCCGCTCAAAGATCTGAGATCCAAATTCCGACTCAAACCTCTGTATCCGGCGGTTTAACGCTGAGGCAGTAATGTTCATATCTTCTGCTGCTTTTCGAATGGAGCCCGCCCGGCTCACGGCTTCAATTAAATGAAATGTTTGCAAATGCTTCAAATTCAGCCTCCGTTATGAACCGCTGCAAAATATGCACCGCTTTTGTGAATTTATAGCATTTGAAATACCGCAAATAAAGAGGCACGGTCTAATCCAGTACGCAAGAATCCCCATCCGAATTATATGCGCTGAAAGGAAACAAGATGACTGTAGCGACGTCGAGAAGGAATTTTCTTAAAATGACAGGTGGGGCGCTGGGGGCTGCCAGCTTACCGTTCCTGAAAGTATTGCCTGCACAGGCCGCCAGCGGAGATGTCATTGTTGCTGTGACAGGCCAAACGATTAACAGCCTCGACCTGCACAGAAAAGGGACCAACAGGGCCAGCTATCAGGTTGCCGTGAACTGTTATGATCGCCTCGTGTCCTTTGGCACGAAAGAAGCCCCTGGTGGCGGTCTATCCTATGATTATTCCAAAATCGAGCCTGAACTTGCAGAAAGCTGGAGCGTCGCTGATGATGGATTGAAACTCACTTTCAAGCTGAAGAAAAATGCGACTTTCTGGGATGGCACGAAGGTAACCGCGGAGGATGTTAAATGGTCCTTCGACCGGGCGGTCTCTGTGGGCGGATTCCCAAGTGTGCAAATGAAAGCAGGCGGGCTGGTCAAACCGGAGCAGTTTGAAGCAGTTGACGATGAAACATTTGTTATTACCTTGGAACAAGCCTCCAAGCTCACTCTCCCGGATTTGGCCGTGCCGGTCCCTTTTGTCATTAACTCAAAAGTGGCCATAGCCAATGCAACGGAAAAGGATCCATGGGCGACCGAGTATCTTCACAATACGCCGGCCGGATCCGGAGCCTTCAAGGTAATCAAATGGAACCCCGGTGAACAGCTTGTGTACGAACGTAATGATGATTGGGTCGGCGGCCCTCTTCCAGCTGTGAAACGGGTCATCGTCCGGGAAGTACCAAACCCTTCCACGCGGCGTGCCTTGATTGAAAAAGGCGATGTCCAGCTTTCCTTCAACATTCCGAACAAAGATGCAAAGGAACTGGCGGACAAAGTGGATGTTTATTCGACACCCATCGAGAATTGCATGCATTGCGTTGGTCTGAATTATACGTTCGAGCCTTTTCAGGATCCAAATGTCCGCAAAGCCGTCGCTTACTCCATTCCGTACGAAGAAATCTTCCAGGCAGCTGCATATGGTCGAGGCGCTCGCTTGTGGGGCGGCCCTGAAACGATCGACTCAATCGAATGGCCCCGCAAATCTCCGTATTTCACGGATTTGGACAAGGCCAAAGAATTGATGGCCAAATCCGGCTTTTCCGAAGGTTTCTCTGTTCCCTTCTCCATCAGTCTTGGTCTCGCCGACTGGATGGAACCAACCGCCCTCCTAATCCAGGAAAACCTTGCAAAAATCGGCATTTCGACTGAGATCGAAAAGATACCTGGCGCCAATTGGAGAACCGCCGCATTGGTCGAGAAGAAGTTGCCGCTCCATCTCGAAAATTTCGGCGGATGGCTGAATACGCCTGATTACTATTTCTTCTGGGCGTACAAAAATGGGCATCTGTTCAATTCCTCCAATTACATGAACCCGGAAATTGAAAACCTCGTCGACAGTACGCTTCACATGCCAATGGATGATCCTAAGTACGCCCCGAATATTATGCGTATGTTCGAAATTGCCTTCGAAGATCTTCCGCGCATTCCGCTTTGGCAGCCCGCTCTCAACGTTGCGGCAAATGGGGCGAAGGACTACGAGTTCTGGTTCCATCGCCAACTGGACGTGCGTCCTTTGAAGGGAGCTTGATTTATGTCTCCTCGTTTGCGCGCCGTCCTGCTCAGGCTCGTTCAGGCTATTCCGGTTGTTATCGGCGTTGTGATCATCAGCTTTGTGTTGACCCGCGCGCTTCCCGGTGATCCTGCGGTCTATTTTGCCGGGGCGGCCGCAGACGAGGAGTCCATTGCCGAGATCAGAAAATCCATGGGTCTGGATCAACCTTTGCCATTGCAGTTCCTGCGATATGTAACCGATCTGATCCAGGGTGATTTTGGCCAGTCTGTTTCCAGTGGGCAGCCGGTTGCACAAGATCTAGCAAGCCGGCTTCCGGCATCACTGGAACTCACCTTGTCCGCTTTGATCCTTTCCTGTGCGATTGCCATTCCGATTGGGGTATTTGCGGCCAAGAAACCGGGTTCACTCGTCGACCAACTATGCCGGATTCTGGTGACGGCCGGGGTGTCCCTCCCCACATTTTTTACCGGTATTCTTTTAATCTATATCTTCTACTATCTGCTGGGAGTGGCGCCATCACCGCTCGGAAGGCTCGATTTCATATATATAGAACCGGATGATGTCACTGGATTCTACCTGATTGATTCCGTGATCGCGAACGATTGGGAAACATTTTTTGGCGCCCTCAAACAGCTCATTCTCCCGGCCATCACACTCGCCCTTTTCACGCTAGCGCCGATTGCGCGAATGACGCGCGCCGCCATGTTGAGCGCCCTGTCATCTGATTTCATTCGAACGGCGAGAGCTGCCGGACTCAATGATCACAAGGTGACTTATGGTTACGCGTTTCGGAATGCGCTCCTCCCCATCATTACCACACTTGGGATGGTCTTTTCGTTCTCTCTCGGTGCCAATGTTCTGGTGGAAAAGGTTTTTGCCTGGCCGGGCATCGGCTCCTATGCCGTTGAAGCCCTTGTCGTATCGGATTACGCAGCGGTACAGGGATTTGTACTGACCATGGCGCTTCTGTTCGTGACCCTCAATCTCATCATCGATTTGACCTACAGCCTCATCGATCCCCGTATAGGATTTGATACAAAATGACGGTACTCAATGGAAATGCGAATACGGGATCTGACGGCAAGTCATCCAGCATCTCCCATATACTTTATGTTCTCAAAGAGAATCCTGTCACGCTGATTGCCTTTGCGTTATTCGGCTTCTATGTCCTGTCGGCCATCTTCGGTCAGTATCTCGTTCCCTACGATCCACTTGCATCGGATTCAGAAAATGTTCTGCAACCTCCCAGCGTGAAACACTGGTTTGGCACCGACCCACTTGGCCGGGATGTATTCAGCAGGGTTATTTCCGCCACAAGGCTCGATCTTATGATCGCAGTCTCCGCCGTTGCGATTTCATTTGTGGTCGGCTCAATCCTCGGAAGTGCTGCAGGCTACTGGGGCGGCAAACTGGACATCATCCTGAGCCGCACACTCGATACTATCATGGCTTTCCCGATTTTTGTTTTGGCCATGGGAATTGTTGCCGCGCTCGGGAACACAATCGAGAACATCGTTTATGCAACCGCCATTATTAACGTTCCGTTTTATGCCCGGCTGGTCCGTGCCGAGGTCAACATCCGGCGCAACTCAGGCTTCGTTCAATCCGCCAAGCTCTCTGGCAATTCGGATCTTCGGATATTGGCGCTCCAGATCTTCCCAAACACGTTGCCGCCGATGATGGTGCAGATTTCGCTCAATTTAGGTTGGGCGATCCTGAATGCTGCGGGTTTAAGCTTTATCGGTCTCGGAGTGCGCCCCCCCACTCCTGAATGGGGCATCATGGTCGCCGAAGGCGCCAACTTCATCGTTTCTGGGGAATGGTGGCTGGCTGTCTTTCCTGGCCTTTGGCTGATGTTGGCGGTCTTCACCTTTAATCTTCTTGGCGACGGCCTGCGCGATATGGTTGATCCACGGCAAAGGACCTGATCATGCTGTCAATTAAAGACCTGAATGTTTCTTTTAGTACCCGGCGAGGGGCGGTCGATGCAGTCCGGGGTGTTTCCCTGGAAGTTCCCAAGGGCCAGATTCTAGGTGTTGTCGGTGAATCCGGGTCAGGTAAATCGGTAACGTCATATGCACTGATGCGAATTCTCGACAGAGGTGGAGTCATTCGCCAGGGGGAGATCAATTACAGCGGTATTGATTTGCGCCATGCGACGGAAAAACAAATGACAGAAATCCGTGGCCGCGAGATTTCCATGATTTTTCAGAATCCGCGCGCCGCGCTTAATCCCATCAGAAAAGTCGGACATCAAATAGAGGATGTGCTGCGCCAACACGCCCAAGCCACACGCCACACTGCGAAAGAAAAGGCGATCGAAGCCCTTGAAGCCGTAAAAATCAGAAACGCGGCGGAACGCTATAATGCCTATCCTTTCGAACTGTCTGGCGGAATGTGCCAACGTGTTGTTATTGCCATCGCACTTGCTTGCAACCCAAGGCTTCTGATTGCCGATGAACCGACAACCGGGCTGGATATCACCACTCAAAAAGCGGTCATGGACCTCGTTCAGGAATTAATCAGGGATCGAGAGATGAGCGCGATTCTCATTACCCATGACCTTGGTTTGGCAACAGAATATTGCGACCAGATATCTGTGATGAAAAATGGTGAAGTTGTCGAACAAGGTTCTCCGGCAAAGATCTTCACATCGCCGGATCATCCCTATACTCAGAAGCTGGTTAAGGCGACACCATCAAAAGGCCGCTCTATTCGGGATTTGCTACCTGATAGAGGAAACCTACCCCTGGCGCCGCGGCAAATCAGCGACGTTCCCCTGATTGAGGTTGAAAACCTCAAAAAAACCTATATTGGCAAATCCGGATCCGTTGATGCGGTAAAAGGCGTGTCCTTCAAAATATTCGAAGGGCAAACCGTTGGCCTTGTAGGAGAATCCGGCTGCGGAAAATCGACAACTTCCTCCATGCTGGTACGGCTATTGGACAGCAGCTCCGGCAGAATATTGTTTAACGGGGAAGATCTGACCAAGGTTTCCGCCAAAGCGTTTGCCAAAGATCCAAGGCGTACGCATATCCAGATGGTCTTTCAGGATGCGACTGATAGCCTCAATCCGCGCTTTACGTCCCGGCAATCCATTGCAGACCCGCTTAAGCAGCTACTGAAACTGCGAGGAGCAGCCTTGAATGAACGGATAGAGGAACTGGCAGATCTGGTTGGTCTTCCCTCGCATCTACTGGATCGGTTTCCCCATCAACTTTCCGGGGGGCAGAAAGCGCGTGTGGGTATCGCAAAGGCGATCTCCGTCAATCCCAAATTCCTGATCCTGGATGAACCGACGGCCGCCCTGGATGTCTCCATCCAGGCCATCGTTCTTAACCTTCTTGCTGACTTGAGAGCCAAACTGGGAATGAGCTTTCTGTTTGTCAGTCACGATTTGCAGGTGGTCAAGCTGCTAAGCGACTATGTCATTGTCATGCGTGACGGTGAAATAGTTGAACAGGGTCCTACCGATATCGTCATGAATAATCCTTCCTCCGAATACACACAGACCCTTCTGTCTACTGTGCCAAAGCCGCCCGCCGGAATGACTGCCGCTTGATTAGTATAGGTAAAACAATGAATAGCATCCCCTTCACAATCCCCGCATTGCATGACTCATACCGAAATGGCACTTCCGTATCGGAAATTGTTGAGCTTGCCTTTTCGCGAATTGAGGTGGTCAATGATCCGGGCATTTTTATTCACTTGCTGGAAAAGGAGGAAGTGCTCACGGCTGCCCGCGGCCTTGGTAAATTTGACGAAAGCAAACCATTGTGGGGAATTCCTTACGTTGTTAAGGACAACATCGATGTTGCAGGAAAACCGACAACGGCTGCCTGCCCTGACTTCACATATATCGCCAAAGAAGATGCCTTCGTTATCAAATGTCTGAAAGACGCCGGCGCGTTACTATTGGGAAAAGTCAATCTTGACCAGTTTGCCACTGGGCTTGTCGGGGTCAGATCGCCGTATACACCGCCAAAAAACGCCGTAGACCCAAGTATTGTTCCTGGCGGCTCCTCATCGGGTTCTGCCGTTTCTGTTGCTCATGGCTTCGCCTGTTTTTCGCTGGGCACGGATACGGCGGGCTCCGGCCGTGTACCTGCCGCCCTTAACAATATCGTCGGGTTGAAACCAACACTCGGCGGCCTGTCTGCCTCCGGCGTTGTGCCGGCCTGCCGAACTCTCGATACAATCTCTGTCTTCGCGATGACAGTCGAGGATGCTTACAAAGTATTTGAAGTTGCCTGCAGGTTTGATCCGGCCGATAGCTATTCACGACAAATATTAGCTAACCCACTGTCAACCATTCCGCCCCAGTTTAAAGTGGGAATCCCGGCCTCTAAATCCATAAAGTTTTTTGGAGATAAGGTGCAAGAGGCTTCATATCGTGCGGGCCTCAACAGCCTGTCTAAACTTGGTGCGGATATTATCGAGATCGATTTCACGCATTTTTATAACGTCGCCCAAATGCTTTATGAGGGAGCATGGGTTGCCGAACGCTATACGACTATCGAAGAGCTGATGGCGATTAACCCCGAAGCAATTCATCCAGTTACACGCAAAATCATTTCTGCAGCAGAGAAATTCTCGTCCGCAGACGTGTTTCGCGGAATGTATCGACTGGAACATCTGAAACGATTGGCAGAACCGATCTTGGCAGATCTGGATTATCTATGTGTTCCGACCATTCCGACTTTCTACAGTGTTGAAGATTTGGAAAAAGATCCTGTGACGCCGAATTCAAACTTCGGAACCTATACCAACTTTGTCAATTTGATGGATATGTGCGCCCTTTCCTTCCCGACCGGTCCCAGAAGTGACGGCCGCCCGGGTAGCTTGACTCTGCTGGCGTCAGCCGGTAAAGATGCCGAAATTGCGGTTATCGGACAGGAGTTGCAATCCCGGCTTCAACAAACGATGGGGGCCACGGATTGGTCGACCCTCCCATCCGTGCAGCAGGCAATCCAAAAACTCCACGCCAATGAAATTGAGATTGCCGTTTGCGGCGCGCATATGTCCGGTTTGCCGCTTAACAAGGAACTCACCTCGCGCGGCGGGCGCTTTATTCGAAAAGCTGCAACGGCAAATGACTATCAGTTCTATGCCCTGGCGGGAGGACCACCGGATCGCCCGGGACTGGTTCGGACCGAACCTGGAAAAGGGTTTGAGATTGAATTGGAAGTCTGGGCGCTGCCAAAAGATGAACTGGGATTCTTAATAGAAAACATTCCGTATCCACTTGCGATTGGAACGGTGCAATTGAATGACGGAACCAGCTTAAAAGGATTTGTCTGCGAAGCAGCAGGCATACAGGGTGCGAAGAATATTAGTGATCTTAAGACCTGGCGCCGGTACGTGGCCTGAATACAATCGATGGTATTGTCAGAAGAAAACTGCTTGGTGGTCATTGACTAGCGCGTCCGAGCACGACAAAAAATAGTAACGGACAGATTACGGTCCTATCGCGCCGCCACGAAG
>TARA_R110000782_G_scaffold133642_1_pt1 | contig 11989 bp, 13 predicted proteins | sample TARA_R110000782 | Tara Oceans TARA_R110000782 (sample SAMEA4397859) | marine metagenome | biome: Polar Biome; feature: [SRF] surface water layer (ENVO:00010504); material: water (ENVO:00002006), including particulate matter (ENVO:01000060) such as... | depth 5 m
TTTTAGGGGTCTCAACATTACGGAGATTTTTAGTGTTAAATGGTAATTGGTGTTGATAATCACCTAACTTACCGAATGCTTTTTGTAATTCTGTGATGAACTCTGGCGAGGTATCCGTAGCAGCAGACGCATCAAGAACACCATTCACCTTACAATTAATATCATTCTGAGGATATCTAACAGAACCTATCTCAAATCTGAATGTATCAAGATTAGCATTCTGGAAAACAGATTGCGAATAACCACCAGCATTAAGTCCGTATTCAGCATTAGTGTGGAAAGTAGCAAAGATAGATTTAACTGATTTTACGCGAGCGGGGAGAGTGACGGTGTGAGGTCCTACAGCAGCGGGAAGTTGTCCGACATAATGGCGATATGTTTGACCCGCCATCTGTAAGACACCACCCGAACCCTCCATAACTGAACGGAGTTTATCATAGAAACTTCTATCAAGGTCAATAAGGTGTGCGACATATTTTACATTTGAGACAGTCCATATCTGTAGACCAGCGGCAGCGACGGCGCCGTCCGCACCCACCGCCTCAGTAGTCCAGCAACCGAGTTTCTGGGCGGCAACTAATTCTATATCAATTGTGAAACCCGCATTCATCATAATCAAGGGGATGTATTTATCCATATTTAAGAAACCAGACATAAGCGGAATATTAAGTATTTTAGTATTACCACCATCAATCTTACAATGATTAAGAAGACCAGCAGCGGTGGGGCGATTACCAGCAGCGGCGACAATCGCAGCAGCAGACGAACTACCCGCAACGATATTTTGTAATGTTCGTGGGTATTGTAATTCTGTTGTATCAGACCCGTGCCCAGCAGTCTGGTCAGCACCCGTAATAGGAGCGACAGACGCACATAAATTAGCACGACCTTTAATAGTAGCATCCCCCGCCATAGTAGAATTACTATCAGCAGATTGATACATACCCATATTTTTATAATTGTTTTTTAGATAATTCTCGGGGCACTGACATAATGAAGTCATAGCATAGAGGCGTGAATATTCATCAATATCTTCAATGACTACCCCGCCACTTTCAATCCTAAGGCGCTGGATGAAAGCGGGACCGAAAGGTGCTAAACCACAGAAATGAGTAGCGGCAGCACTATTAGTAATCGTCACAGCGAGATAAGAATTAAGAGCATCTAACATACTATCGGCATTTACATCAATTCGGATGTGTGTGGCACCAGTAGCATTAGAGAAAACAGCGCCATTAGTCGGGGTGAATTCACGACGATTTGAGCGACTTTCAATAGCAAGGGGTAAGATATTATCATAATTTAAAGCAGAAGGGGCAACGCGTTCCATATTTTATAAATTACTATATATATTAATTTTAAAAGAAATAATTTTAGTTTTAGAAATTCTGGTCAAATAATCCTACGGATTATGTCATCATAATATTTTGACTAAGTCAAAAATTCTGGTCATCATCGGGGTCAATTAGTTCTATAGAGAAAGTTGTATTCATAATTAACTGGTTAATATTACCGACGGTTGCTGCTAATACGGCGCCGTGTTCATCAAATAATCTTATACCGCCAGTATTACCGGAAGGATTACCGCAGATAACTTCATAAGGATTTGATAATTCACAACCGGTTTGAGTATTAAATTCTAATCCCGCGAAACCATTAGCGACTGTTTCTGCTGTAAATGTTGATACAACTGCGGGGACGTTATATGCTCGTTGTGTGCTATTAACACCAGCACCTCCACCATCATCAGTTATGACTGCGGGGATTTGATATGCGTCGGAAGTTATAGTTCTTGCGCCGTGAGTAGTGACGGTATCCGTAAATTTATTAGGTATCCAGAAACGATTAACTGCTTGAAACGATATTCCTTGGTCGCCACCGAAACATTGAGGTCTTAAAGATAAACCAGAAAAATCTAAATAAAATCCAGAATTATTAGCGATATTATTTAGTGGATGTTGATTACCGACAGTAGCACTTAATAATCTAAATATACCAGTTTTACTTTCACCATTAGGAAATGAGGGTAAAGAAGGTATTTGGAAATTAATTTCTTGTGTAAGACCACCCGCAGCAATAGGAGCGGAGGTTAAATTAAAATAATAAGTATTTTGTATTCTTTTATATTCAGATGACATTTATATTATATAAAATAAAAAGATTTTAATTAAATATATCATTATTTTAGTTAAAAGAAGTTGAGGCGCGCGCTGCTTCTCTTGCTTGGACTACATTTTTCATAAGATTTGCTTTACTTTCACCTACGGCACCGCCCGCCATACCGGCGAGTGATTTAGCAGAACCGATTGCTTGTCTTGCTTTTTGTATATTTTGTTGTGCTTTACCGCCGATACCTAAATTACCAGCAGACCTTAAAACTTCTTTAGCACCCGAAACATCGCCTTTATTAACAGCAGATTGACCCGCTCTAATTAATTTAGCACCAGTCCCCATAAGTTTAGAAGCACCCCCGGCAGCATCGGCGACATCTTCTACTAAACCGATAGCAGACCTCGCAATCCCCGTCACCGGAGCAAGTGCTTGACCTATAACGGGGACGCGTTCAATAGCACCCACTACGGATTTACCCACAGAAGCAATTTTATGTCCTACACGAGAAACATTACCAGTAATTTTTTTACCGACGCGAGCAACAGAATGAATACCATCAGCAATTTTATTTCCTAATCTGGTAAAGATACCCATTTTATATATTACAGTATTTAATAATAATATAAGAATAGTGAATAAATTATTTTAGTTTTGGGCGTCCTACTTTTCTAGGACGACCGCCTTTATTTTTAACTTTAAGATTTTCTTGTGCCATAATTTTTTGTAATGCTATTTGTTTAGATTGTTCACCACTTTGAGTATCAACGGTATATTCTCTTTGTTGTTGTTTATCTCTTCTTTCCATAGCAGTTTCGGGAGGTATAACATTTTCTAAATAATCAAAATCAAATTGTATTGCTAATTGAAAATGAAGACCATTTAAATCTAATAATCTATTTCTTTCATCAGTTAATCTAATAGAAATTTGAGAAAGATTTTTATGTTGAGTTAATGCTTTATGGACAGAATTATTAGGTTCTCTAAAAATAACACCGCCACTTTGGACTTTAATAGGTATTCTTGCTAATATATTTGAGAATGTTCCATTTTGACTATCTAATGTGCTATTAGATGTTAAATTAGTTCTAATATACACGCCGTGGATAGAACCATTAATATCTACAACATTAATAGAATTAAAAGAAGTTATAGTTGATGCGAAAGAACCAGTATTAGAAGTATATTCAAAATCACTATCATTTAAAAAACCTAATTCTATATTAGCGTGTGTCCCGGATGCTGGACCCGTAGAAAATAAGAATTGAATTCTTAAAGTTTTATTAATTGATATTCCCGTAGGTGTGAATGTAAATACATATTTTTGAGTATCACTATCATAATCCGCGGTAGTTGTGAATGAATGGTCTGTGCCGACATTACCGACATTAAAAGCGGTTGAAGATAATTCAGTTGATAAAAAATTACCTAATGTAATAGATGAATAATTCCCCGCTGGGATAGTTATTCCTTTTGTTGAAGCGCCTTGATAAGCACCAGAAGAATGTTCTTCCTCAATTTTAACATCAATTCTATCATTGACACCAGAACGGATATTATAGAAACTATAAGGTATTGTAGTAGAATTTAATGATACAAAGATTACTTGATTTGATGGGACTTCTATTTTTTCTATTAAATCATATTTAAAATAAGATGTTAAATCATAACCCGTATCTATATCAGTAGCGAGATATTGTGAAGCATCACGACTATCTATATATAATATTTTTGAGGGTAGATGTGAATTCATATATATCTATATAATATAAAAAGATACTGAGTAAAATGTTAAGTATTACTGCGCCGTATGTTAAGTATAAGTGCCCACAAAAAATAAATGTAAAATTAATATTTAAAAAAACCCATATTAAAATCAACCCTAAACACACACAAAAAATATAAAAAAAGTAATAAAGAACTCTCGCTAAAGCGCAAGAAAAACAAAACTTAAAACTTTCTAAAACAAAAATGTTTTCTGGAGAAAATCTCTATCCGTCAAACCCGTCTGAATTCTGCCTTCAACATATCAATGAACTTGAAAAAGATAATGAAATTCTTGAAAAAAAGGTAAAAGAACTTGAAGAATTAAACAAACTTAAAAATGGTTCTGTAAGTAAAGAAGATTTCAGTATCGTCTGGAATAGTGTGAATACTCTTCAAGAAGAAAAAGATATTCTTGAACAAGATAAAGATAGTCTTAAAGAAAAGGTAAAAGACCTTGAAGAAGATTTAACTGAAATAGTATCTGAAAGAAATCAGTGTATTGACAAAGTTGATAATCTCTTATATGAAAATGATGAATTAGAAGGTCAAGTAGAAGATTTAGAAGAAAAAGTTATTAGAAAAAAAGATAAAATTAATACTCTAAAAGAAGAAAATGAAAAACTAAGAGAAAATATGACGAGTATATTAGATACTATCTACTCTGATGAAGGACCGCGTCTGCTTGACCTTCTAGGAGATATTGGTGATGTAGTAGAAAAAGTTGATAATCTAAATACTCTAAAAGAAGAATATAATACCTCAGCGAGCAGTGGAAGTAAATTGAAAAAAGTATTAGAAGAAAATAAAAAATTAAAAGAAGTAGCATCAGCAAAGGAACTATTTGAAGAATATTTAAAAAAACATCTAAAAGAAGCAAGACAAAAAGCAGATAACCTTACAAAAACTTTAGAAGATTATGAACATTGGCGAGATGAATGTGAAAATTTAAAAGATGAAATTCATACTCTTGAAGAATTTAAATTTCAAGCAGATTTAAAAAGTGGTAAAATCCCGCTTTCTTGTGGTGTAAAAACACAAGAAGAAGCAGATTTAGTAGTAGAAACTCAAGAAGAATTACATAAATTTATTGAGGAAAATAATAACTGTAATATAGTTCAATCAGAAGACGGTAAAAAAATGTTCTGTTTCAAAGAAAAAGTAGTAGTAGTAGAAACTAAAGAAGAATTTGAAGAAATCTGCGGTGGGGGTGTTGAATTTGAAGAACTCTGCGGTGGGACTGTTGAATTAAAATCTAAAGAAGATAAAAATATGGACAAACAAAAAAAGAAATTAGCGTCTGCGTTATCTCGTCTTAATAGTATTAAGAAAATTTGTGAAAGTGATAATGGTAATTTTCAAGAAGTTAAATTCATTATGGAAGAGCATTCTGGTAAAGGTGATTTAATCTGTGAAAAACATTCTAAAAATGAAATCAGACTTGCTAAAATAGATAAAGTATATCAAGAATATCAATTGTTTCTTGAAACACCTCACACTACCTCAAATGATTTCAATAACGCTTTATGTGAATATGTATCTAAAATCAATAAAATCCTTGAAGAATAAATAATAACTATTTCTTAATTCTACTATTCTTTGCCATTAACTTCTGAAAGCGTAATCTATTTCTTAATTGTGTCTCGGCATTAGCACGAGTTTTAAATGTATTTTTATGTAGTTTCCCAGTTTGATTATTTCTTATTTTAAATACTTGACCTTTTTTTATGACTTGATATCCCATATATATAATAAATAATTATTAAAAATCTTTAATAAATAAATAAATATTATAATATATCAATGAGTTTATATTTCAATAATAGTAAATTTAAATTAGATAGGGTGTTAAATCAGAATGAAAAGAATACCAGTATCATTAACGAATTAGCGCGTCGGGTGAATATAAGTAAATCAGAGAAAGGTAAGAAGAGGCGTCGTAAATCTAAAAATAAAGGTAAGCATCGTAAAGGTAAAAAAGGTGTGAAGCAAACAAGTGAAATTACTATAGATAATCAACCTACTCAGCAAGTAAAGGGATATTCGGTAGTAAATGTAATATCTGCTAAAAGAGGTCCATATAAGAAAGGTAGAGGTGATTTAGGTATGGGCGGTGGGCAGACGCCTTTCGGTAATAATTATAGAGGTAAAAAAGGTCGTTTCGGTGCTGGTGATAGAAGTAGATATGACCAGTCGGCGGGCACCGGATTAGTAAAGGGTTCTTCAGATGATAGATATGCGGGAGACCCTAAGGATAGGGAAACACTCGCGGGATTAAGGCGTCAAGTGGATAGAATTGAGCAAAGATTAATGGGTGGCGGTAATCAACCCGCACAAGTAAATCAAGCGGGACCTCTGGCACCTCCCGGCGGAGGTATAATACCGCCACCAGCGGCACCGGCGGGACTTCCTCGCGCTATAGGGAGACCTTCACCACGCGTAGTAGCACCTAAAGGTAAAGGTGGAGCACCACCACCACCGGCATTTGTTAGACCTCCGAAAGTTGCTAATGTAAAACCAGCATCCCCTAAATTAGATTTTGCTCAAGAATTAGCAAAACAATTAGCAAAGGGTAAAACACCTTCTCAATTAAGAGCGGAGGCAGCGGCAGCAAGAAAACTAAAAGCATCGCAGAAAGGAACTCCTAAACCTAAAGCATCTTCACCAGTATCTTATTTTAGTGATGTTAATTATCCTCCGCTGGGTGGTAAATTGACAAAATCTCAATTAATAGCGGGAGGTGTGGGTGTGCCACTTATACAACCTCCCGACACCACACAACCAGAAGGTCTGCTTTTAACTTTAAAAAGTGGAGAAAGTGAAACAACAACACCTTCAGCATCCCCCAGACTTACGCCTACACCGCCGAGGACACCGGGTTTCGGTGCGGCGCAATCACCTCGTGAAAAACTGGCAGAAGCAAAGCATTACGCGTTAACGGGTAAAAAGAAACCACCGCCATCATCAATAGGCGATGACGCGTCTGAACCGGGAGGGGGTAAGTTTGTATCACCCGCAAATGTAGGGCAAATGATAGGACAATCAGCGCAAGCAGCAAATTCGGGTAGATACGGTGATTTTAAACCTCCTACACCTTTTCAAGTAAAAGGTAGAGCAAGGACATCTAAGGCAAATCCTCAACTTACTCCAGAATGGTATGATTTAGATAATGAAAGAAAACAAATTTCATCAACTTTATTTAGAGATAAAAGAATACCCGATGATTTCTTTATGAAAAGAAAAGGTGTAGTTAGAGAAGAAAGACCGGGTGAAGTCCAGTTATTAAATAAAGAACGCGATATAATTAAATGGGCAAAATCAAATAAAGATGAAGGTGAAGCAAAATTCATAGAAAGTCAAGTAAAAAGATGGACTTCAATAAGAAATGAACAATCTGGTCTTGTAAAAGCAGAGAAAACTAAATTAAAAACAACAGCACCTTCTTCGGGTGGAAAACCTCTGGGGACTTTATATGAACAAGTATCAAATCCATCCAGCGTAATAGCAGAAGCGTCGGATAGTGGTGTTTTAGTATCACCTACAGAAACTAACCCATTACCTTCAAATACAAATCCCTCAAATATAGGTGAAGCGGTGGGAGCGGCGGCGTCATCCGTAGCGTCTGGCGCTGTGGGAGTGGCGGGTGGAGTGCTTCAAGGAGTAGCGCAAGGTATAGTCAATCAATTACCTACACCCTCACAAGTGGGGAATGTATTAGGTCAAGGCGCTGTTATGGGAGCGGGGGCATTAGTAGGTGCTGCGGGAGGTGCCTTGTCTGGAGGTTATCAAATGGTTAGTAGTCCAGTTGAATATTCACAACCTAATGAACCCGAAGCAGAATAGAAACTACTGAAATCTTTGATTTTTGTAAAATAAAATTAAAATTAAATAAATTAAAATATATTATCTTAATATAAAATGCCTAAAAAAGCGAAAACTGACTGGATGATACATTTACAAAAAACTTATAAAGAAAAGAAAGCAAAAAACCCAGCATATAAATATTCGTCCGCAATGAAGGATGCTAAAAAGACTTACAAGAAAAAATAATATATTATATAGTATTAAATGACTAAAATGGCGGACTTTACTTTAGAAGAATTAATGATATTTAGTGTATCTGTTATGGGAGGTTTAGGTGTTTTATTATCTATATTATTTAAATCTAAATGTAAAACTATAGATTGTTGTTGTATTAAATGTGTCCGTGATGTAGATGCTGTTATTAAAGAAGAAAAATTAGAAAGGGGTATATCCACATTAGATTTAGAACCCGAATCCGAAGATAATCCGTAGTGAAACTACCCATTTTATTTGTAAAATTTTTTTATATTATAATGTATAAATGTTTCAAATTATAGGAATTACATTATTAAGTTTTTCATCCATAATAGGAATTAATTATGGTTTTTATAAGTTAGGTATGTGGTCAGTCCGTAAGCGATTGATTGAAACCAGAAAACTCTTATTAAAACAACATCCACAAGACGAAATACTAATTGAAGAAATATCAAATCATATAGTTGAGATAGATATGTTTAATAAATCAAAATTAAAATCTAAATAGTATATATATGAGTGAATTAATAGCAGAAGGTAAATGTGATATAGTCTATGATAATTTTGAACCAGAACCCGAGGTAAAAGAACCTCTAACTGATGATGAACGAAATAAATTATCTAAGGTATTCACAGATATGGGAAAAACTAAATATAATTTAATAAAAAATCCATTCGTTTGTAGAAGTGATTTTGAGGTTAGAATATCATTAGATAAAGACCCACGCAAACATAAAGGTAATACAGATTATCTTAATTTATATGAAACAGATGAAGGTGCTGTCCATTTAGTAAATGAATTAGATAGTAGAAGTAGTTATGAATTCGGTAAGGTTGCTCCTAATAAATATAAAGAAATGTCTATTATCAATAAATATGATTATGAATTATCTGCTGAATATTTAAATGAAAGAAGGTCTGATGGTAAAGAATTACATAAAGACCCATTACCTTTATCATTCATACAGATAAAAAATGAAAAAGATGGGGCATTATGGTATAAAATGAATTATCCTCGTATACCAGATGATTTAATCCCTATTATAGCAAGATATCACTGGGGCGAACCTATCACAAAGAAAGGTATTAGAAATGAGAAAAAGAAAATCATTAAAAAAGGTAAAGAACAAAAAGGATTACAAATTAAAAAAGGACCCGTCTTTGTTGAATTTTAATATATTATTATATAAATGCCTAAGGTAGAATTAGATAATCAATATGAAGCGCCGTGGTCTGATTATCAAATGTATAACAGAACAACTGAACAAGGTAAAAAATATATAACCGGATATCGTAAAAAAGATGGGAAACAATTAAGAAAATATGAATATCAAAAAGCATTGTGGGAAGATGATGATGTCCCGAATTCTATAGAAGATATTAATAAAATAACAACTTATAGTGAAAACCCTAAATTATGGATGAAATTATATATGCGTGGTAGTCGTGGTAATAAAAATACAACAAGAAAAGGGTATGATACAAAAGGTTCAAGAAAAAATCCACAAAAAAGATATCCCGATAGTAAGTTTCAAGGGTATGGTGGAAAAGTTAAAAAGAGTGATTTGAAGAAAATAGAAGAGCATAAAAAGTCTGAAAAAGTTGCTATGAAAAAACAAAAAGAAAAACACGAAGAACAAGGTAAAGTTAATAAAATTATAGATGAAATTACAGATGCTCCTACGCTAAGCGCTAAACCTAAAAAGGTTGAAATATCTGAAGATGAAGAAGACCCGGAAATACTCGCAACTGTTAAAAAAGGTAAAGGTTTAACAGATAAACAAAAGAAAATCTTAAAGAAATGGCGTGCTGAAAAAGGTGCTGATAAAGGTAAGGAAACACTCGCTAAGAATATAGCAAATCTTAAAAAAGAAGATAAAGCAAAATCTGTAATAAGTAAATTCGCGCTAAAGAAAGTCGCTCCTAAAAGAGAAAAAGAAAAAGCAATTAAAGTTGCTGAAGATGTTCTTGTAAATGCTGAAAATAAATTAAAAGCGTTTGAAGCAAAGGAAATCCCTAAAGATAAATCTGAAGAACTTGAAAAAGAAATAAAAGAAATTGAACAAAAATATCAAGATAAATTAGTAAAACTTGATGAAAAAATTAAAGCAGATACAGATGCGGAAAAAAGCGCATATGAAAAAAATATCCTAAAAAATAAAAAATCAATAGAAAAGGGTTATTTTAATTCTAAGTCAATTAAAAACGATATTGAAAGTTTAAATGAAACTATTAATAAAACTCGTAAATTAGAAGATGATATTAAAACAAAATCTATAGACATAGATAAAAAAAGAAATGATTTTAAAAAAGAATTAAAAAAATTAAAAGAAATAAAGAAAAAAGTAAAAGTTAAATGGGAAAAAAGAGATAAAGGTAAAGACGACGATATTGATAAATTTTTTTTACTTACAGATATGTTAAATGAAGCAGTCGGCGGTTCATATGAAGATAAAAAAGATAAATTAGAGGATAAAATATTTGAAACAGACCCTAATCGTGTTCTTTCGGAAGAATTCTCAAAGTTAGATAACGGCAAAAATTTTATGAAAAAATTAGGTATTATTGATGAATTTAATAATAATGAAAAAATTACAAAAGAAAGTCGGGGTATTATAATGAAGCAAAAAGAATGGGAAAAGAGTAAAACGAAAAAAGAGGATGTTAAACCCTATAAACAATCTTTCGCTCTTTTAAAATTTGATAGAGAAAAGCGTGAAGAATTAAAAATGAAGTATGACCAGAATATTAAAGAAACTTCTCGTATACTTGAAAAAAATAAAAGAAAGTTTAAGAAATATCCTAAAAAATTAGAACAGAAGCAAAAGAATATAACAGTCGCGAAATTAAAATTGAAACAAATAAAAAGTTCTAAAAAATAAATATAATTATAATATAAATGTCTCAACCATTAACTCCACAAGAAAAGAATATATATAGTAGGTATGGAAATAATAATTACGCTACGGATGCTTTCTATAATAATCAAGGATTAAGTAGTGATACTGGATTATTTACGGGATGGCACTTTCAAAATCAAGATGAATTAAGCGCTAAAAAACAATCTACGGTTGCTGGGGATGAAAGGAATACACATATGGATTATAGAAGGCAACAGCAACGAGCAGCAGCGCATTCATCATTCAATTATGGTTCACCGTTCGGCGGAGCATCTGGCGCATTACACGGAGGATATGGTAGATGGAAACCACCGCTATAACCCCGTTTCATTAGTAGAGTTAAATTCTAAACAATTAAAATTTTTATGAAACATTTTATCATAAGATTTATCAACATCTATATAAACAAAATGATGTTTTTTATCAAAACAATATTTTAAAATATCATAAAAATCTTTTATAGGGACTATTATTAATTCATCATAAATAGTATCTAATTCTTTTTTATTTTTCGTATGATATATAATTATATGTGAAGCAGTTTTTCTAATCGGCGCCGGAACCTTGTTATATACTTGAGTAGTGATTATAAAACTTGTTGAACCTCCCGAACCCGCGAGATGTCTTCTATTCATTAGCATTTTAGATAATATATTTTGAACCTCGGCAGATTTCTTCATATCATTCACAACATCGTCAAGAATGAATAGTATTTTTTCACCACTATCTCTAATGTCTTCTAATGCTTCGGTGAGGTTTGCTTCATTTAAATCTGTATGTAATTGATTTTCGGGTAAATCTTCAAAAGGATTATTTGCCATTGTCGTTAGTGAAGGAGAAAATACAAAAACTCTATCAAATTTTTTATTATATAATTTACCTCTTTTAGCAATTAAATTTAATATTAATGATGTCTTACCAGAACCCGGGCGCCCATTCACTAATAAAAAGAAATTAAGCATTTGAGGTAATGGTTTAGGTATAGTTTCGTCTTTGTCATCACAAGAAAAATTAAACTTTGATAGAACAATTTTATCTTCGTTTTCAGTTTCACGGATATTTAGAGGTTTTCTACTCATTTACTTATATAATATATTTTTATCCGAATTTTATAACATCGCTATATTTTAGTGGTTTTTGCTGGACATATTCATATT
>TARA_R110000782_G_scaffold200909_1_pt1 | contig 11981 bp, 7 predicted proteins | sample TARA_R110000782 | Tara Oceans TARA_R110000782 (sample SAMEA4397859) | marine metagenome | biome: Polar Biome; feature: [SRF] surface water layer (ENVO:00010504); material: water (ENVO:00002006), including particulate matter (ENVO:01000060) such as... | depth 5 m
CGGCCTGCGCGCGGCGCTCACGACCGCTGTCGCGCAAAAGGGCGACAGCGCCCTGCGCCAGAAGCGGATCGATCTCGCCAAATCCGACTACAACTGGGACAAGCACGCTCGCGAAACGGCGAACGTCTACCAGACGACACTGGCGCAGGTCCGCGAGGCGGCGGCGTCCAGCCCGGCCACCGCCCTGCCCGCCGCGAGCGACACGAAGATCTATGTCGACCTGACGACCAGCTGGCACCATTCGGGCCATCCGACCGGAATCGCGCGCGTCGAGGACCAGTGCCTGAAGTCACTGGTCAAAATTTATGGCGAACGCATCGTTCCCATCGTCTGGAACTCGGACACGCACCACTTTTTGAAACTGAACATTTCGGACGCACTTGCTCCGTCCGACGTGGCAGCGCTCACCCGTTTGGAAGAACGCGGCGCCGCAAAACCCCTGACAGGCAAGACACAGCTCGAACCGGGCCGAATTCTCATCTTCGGCGGCGCCTGGATACGGAATCCGCGTTACATCCACAATCTGAAGCGGCTCAAATCTGACAGTCAGCTAAATGTCACGCTGCTCGTCCACGACCTGATCCAACTGGTCGCCCGACACCTCTACCCATCGCACGTGACGGAAGATTTCATCGAGAACGTGGCCCATATGGTCAACTGTGCCGATTCCTTCCTCACCTATTCGGATACAACGATCAAAGACCTGTCCGCCTATCTCGAATCGCACGGCGAGCATTTCAAGCCGATCCACAAATTCCGCCTCGGCGACATGACCTCGGATGACACTGCAGGCGACGATATCCTGAAACATAGCGAATTGTGCAAGTCGTACGAAGGCAAGGATTTCGTGATCTATGTCAGTTCCCTCGACCTGCGCAAAAACCACATCCTTCTGGTCAATGTCTGGCGGCGCCTGATCGAACAGCGCGGCGGGAAGGTTCCGGCAATGCTGTTTGTCGGACGCTCCATGTGGGGCGGCGACCAGATCATGGAAATGGTGACCGAGGAAACCGCCCTCGCCGGCAAGGTGACATTCCTGCAGGACGTCAGTGATCAGGAATTGCACTGGATGTATCGCAATTGTCTCTTCACCGTATACCCGTCGCTGCACGAGGGGTGGGGACTTCCCGTTGCCGAAAGCCTCGCCATGGGCAAGGTCTGCATCGCGTCCAACAGCACGTCCACGCGCGAGATCGCACCCAGCCTGACCGAACTTCTCGATCCTTACGATTTCAATGCCTGGGTCGAAAAAGTCGGATACTTCCTGGACAATCGTCAGGCTCTCAAGGCGCGCGAATCCGAAATTGAATCCCAGTTCACCTTCTTTGACTGGGACGACACTGTTACCGAAATCGTTTCAGCAGTTGATGCCGTTCCGCTTCGCACGTCTCAACGATCCATCGTATGGCCGGGGTCGGTGATCGACTTTACCGAAACTGCCGTCGACCTGACCCTGGCAGACGATGTATGCCGCACAAACTGGGCGAGACGCGAGCCAAAAGGCCGGTGGAGTGTTGGCCGGACGGCGGATTTGTCATTCCGCACACACGTGCGCGATATCGAGACGCTTCACATCCGGCTTGATCTGTACGCCCTGGCCGATCCGGAGATCGGCTTTCGGGAAGTTACATTCACGATCAACGACAAGCCAGCCGGAACCTTCCTGATCAACAGGAAGTCAACCTATGTCGACTTGGAGCTGGATACGGCTTCGCTTCCCGATGCAGGTTTGGGCTTCAAGCAGATCGATCTCAATCTGAAAATGCCTGAAGAGATGTCGGTAAGCATGTTCGACGATTCAAGCGATTGCCGCATGCTGGGTGTCCACCTCAGAACCATCGCAGTTGGAGAGACCAAGAAAGCGCTTGATCAGGCCCTTCCGACAACAGACTTGATGAAAGCGCGACGCCAGGTCGATTACGAAGCCCGACGGAAAAAGATTTCCGGCGCCGGTCACGTATCCGCAAGCCTGGCACCCGCGCAAACGGCGGCGCTGCATCAGGCACTGCTGCTTCTTGAAACACCCACCAGGCTGCCGCCCACCAATCCGGTGTTCAAGGCGCTGCACTTCATAAGGGCTGATACGGTCGCACTGAAAGTGTACCGCAAGCTCACCGGGCGAACCAACGATGCCCTGCGGCGTACCATTGCTGCACTTGTAAATGACGGAAAATAGCTTCTTAGCTACACCCGGCCAGGAAGATAAAAAAAGGATTCGAGACACATGCCGCAGACATCCATGACCCGCACAATCACGTCAGCGGCGCTCGAAGCGCGGTCGGAATCGTTTTTGCCCGACCAGCTTATGAAAAAGAAGCCAGACTGGGCCGGCGGAGCGATTTCCAATTATGACGCGAAATTCCTGACAGGATTCCTGTCGCATGTCCGTCCGCGCAAGGTCGTTGAGATCGGCGTCGCCAGCGGTTGGAGTTCAGCACTGATGCTTCACGCGCTAAAAGAGATTCACGGTTCGGATCCCTATACCCTGCATGCCATAGACCTGCTTCACGACTTCTACCTGAAGCCAGAATACAAGGCGGGCGCGCTTGTAGGCGAAGTGGTGCCTGACCTTGAGCCAAACTATAATCTGCTGACCGGCCGGATCGCTCTGGAAGCGATGAAGGATGTTGGACCCGTCGACTTCGCCTTTATCGACGCCCACCATTTCCACCCCTGGGCCGCCCTGGATTTCCTGGCGCTCCTGCCATACATTACCAAGGGCACATGGGTGGCATTCCATGACATCAACCTCTGCACATTCGAGCGGCACAAGCATACAAACCGCGGGCCGTTCTACCTGTTCCACATGTGGCAGGATACCAAGCTGCAATCGACCCAGAATCCCGCGATGATCGGCGCCGTCCTGATGGAGCGGCAGCCTGAACAATATTTGCGGGACCTGCTGGAAATCCTGCACACGCCCTGGGAGCTGACTCTCTCGCCGGAGGATGTTGCCTCAGTCGTCTCTTTTGTCGGGACTCATTTTGGCGACAAATGGCAAAACCAGTTCAAGCAGCTGTGTGACATGCGAAATCCGGCGCCCAAGCCTGCTCCGGCCACGACACCCTCTGCGGTAGCATGAACGCAAGCGGGGCGGCGCAGACTTTCTGAGCCACACGTGGAATCCGGATCCGTTTTCTGATACCGATCATCATTGGCCCAACGCCTGAAGGGCAAGGAACACATATATGCAGTACCTTGTGACCGGCGCCGCCGGCTTCATCGGTTTTCACGTCGCCCAGAAATTGCTCCAGCAGGGTCATGATGTACTCGGCGTCGACGTGTTGAACGACTATTACGACCCCCGCCTCAAGGAATCGCGACTCGCAATCCTCGATGACCTGGCATCCTCCGCGGACGGAAGCTGGACCTTTTTGCGCGGCGATCTCGCAGACAAGGCCGTTGTCGACGAAGTCTTCCAAAGGCAACGTCCGGACCGTGTCATTCACTTGGCAGCGCAAGCCGGTGTGCGCCACAGTCTCGATCACCCCCTTGAATATGTTCAGAGCAATATTGTAGCCTTCACGCACCTGCTCGAAGCGTGCCGCTATGCCGAAACACCACATTTCGTTTACGCGTCCACATCAAGCGTGTACGGAGCGAACAAGAAAGTGCCGTTCTCCGAGCAGGATCCAGTCGACCACCCGCTCCAGTTCTATGCCGCCACCAAACGCGCCAACGAGCTGATGGCGCACTCTTACAGCCAGCTGTTTGCGCTGCCGACGACGGGCCTGCGGTTCTTCACGGTTTATGGTCCCTGGGGACGCCCGGACATGGCCCCGATACTCTTCGCCGACGCCATTACAGGCGAACAAGCGATCAAGCTGTTCAACAACGGCAACCACTCCAGAGACTTTACCTACATTGACGACATCGTTGACGGCATCCTCCTGGCTGCCGAAGCCATTCCGGTCGCCCAGCCGGACCTGCCCGACGCCGCGCTCGGCCCGGCGACGTCGCGCGCGCCCTTCAGGGTGTTCAATATTGGCAACAGCCAGCCTGCCGCGCTGATCACGTTCGTGGAAACGCTCGAACAGGCGCTTGGAAAGACGACATCGAAAGTGCTGCTTCCGCTACAGCCAGGGGACGTCGTCGATACATATGCCGACATTAGCAGCCTCACATCGGTGACAGGGTATCAGCCCAAAATTTCACTCGATGAGGGGGTCGCGCGATTTGCACGCTGGTATCTAGAATATTACAGCTGAGGCTTGAGGCAGACAGCCGGAATTCGCGAACTGGAATCATTGAAGCTGCACACAAGGCGAGAACATTTTGGCCGAACCCCTGATCATTGATCTCGACGGAACCCTGATCCGCAACGATCTCACACACGAACTGGTCGTTCTTTGCGCGCGATGGAAGCCATGGCTGTTGCCTCTGGCGCTGTTCAAGCTCCTGACGGACAGGCCGGCCGGCAAGCGCTGGCTCGTCGGACTGGTGGGAGACCGGATAGACCCGGCACACCTGCCCTATGACCCTCTCGTTCTGGACCTGATCGCACAGGGCCGGAAAGACGGCAGAATGATCGAACTGGTTTCCGGCTCCGACCACATTCTGGTCGAGCGTGTGGGCGAGCACCTGACCGTTTTCGATTTTGTCCAGGGGTCAGACCCGACGCGGAACCTCGTCTCGGCGCACAAGGCCCTGTTCCTGGTGGATCGCCATCCCGACGGCTACCTTTATGCGGGCAACTCGTCGCAGGACCTGAATGTATGGAAGACGTCGAAAGGCGGGTATGGGCTCAACGCACCGGCCTCGGCCTATCAATTGCGCGACGCCAGCGATGCGCCGGTCGACATCGCCGAAATCCGCAAGCGACCGTCCCCGATCAAGCCGCTGCTGAAGACATTGCGCCTGCACCAATGGGCCAAGAATATCCTGATTTTCGTGGTCCCGGGCCTGCTGGTGGCGCAACTCGGATGGGCCGACTGGAGCCGCCTGATCCAGGGGTTCGTCTGTTTCGGCCTGATGGCCAGCGGCACCTACATCCTCAACGACCTGTTCGACATACCCGACGACCGTGCGCATCCGACCAAGCGCGTGCGCCCGCTGGCATCCGGTGCGCTCAGTGTCCCCGTCGCCATCATGGCCACTGCGGGCATGATCGGCGGCTCGCTCGTCTGGGCCTTCCTCTTGAGCGAGCCCTTCCTCGTCGTGCTCCTGATGTATGCCATCACGACCGTATTCTATTCCTTCCGCCTGAAGCGGCTGCCATTGATCGACGTGTTCATCCTGGCATCGCTGTTCTGCCTGCGCGTGATTGCCGGCGCCGAGATGATCAACGCACCGCCTTCATCCTGGCTGATGACATTCATCGGCCTGATCTTCCTCAGCCTCGCGCTGGCAAAGCGATATGTCGAAGTCTCGAAATCGACCAGGGATGGCAAGATCGCCGGACGAGGCTACGTCGCTCAGGATGCCCCTCTCCTGCTCGCCTTTGGTGCCGCTTCCAGCTTTTCCGCGATCATGGCGCTGGCAGTGTATGGCTTGCTGGAAGAGAACCGCGTGATCCAGAACAGCGGAGTCTTGATCACGATCGCTGCGATCCTGGCTGCCTGGTCCATGCGGATATGGATGATGGCCGTCCGGGAGGAGCTTGACGACGATCCGGTCCTCTTCGCCGTGAAAGACCATATCAGCCTGATCTGTCTCGTCGCCGTCGCCGGCCTGATACTTTTTGAGGCGTCCCGGCCTATCTGGGCCACATTACTCTAAGCCGGGGCTCGGAGCACATGGCGAAATCCTTGCCGCAATATTCTGATCGCGCCGCTACGTCGCGGCAGACGCTTGGTGCCTCATCTTTCCGGGCATAATCGCTCGCATGTTCGCGCTGTATTTCAACAGGGCGGACTGATAGTGATTCAGGCGAGTCGGCAAAACGACAAATTGAGCGAGGCACCAAAACGCGTATGAGCACACTGACCGTTCTCCTTGTCGCGCTCAGCGCCATTTCAAATATCGCTGCGAGCCTCCTCCTGAAAAGAGCTGCGCTGGGTTATGGTGGAAATCTCAAGGAGTACCTCTTCTCAAGCAGTGCCCATCATGCTGCCGGTGCGGTTTGCTGCTATGTTCTGGCATTTGTCTTCTATGCAGCTCTGTTGCGCTACGTTCCGGTCAACCGGGCGTATGCGTTCATCACCATGACTGCGCAGCTCGGCTTGATTTTGGGGGGCGTATTCCTGTTTGGGGAGAAAATTTCCGCAACGGCATGGGTCGGATTTGCTGCTATATTCTCAGGCGTCGCATTGCTCGCCTGGAGCACGGAGTGATGTCGTCTTTCACAAAAGCCGAAGGGTTGGTCAGGCGCAAATCGAGCGCCATGATCTTGGCTATGAAAACACAATTCGCAGAGAAGCCGTATGAGACGATTGCTGCCCTTTCGATAACGTTCGTTTTGCTGCTTTTTGCCGTGATCATGCCGCCAGCCCTGAAGGGCGATGGCCAGTATTATTATGGCATGCTGTATGGTCTGGCAGAGCACGGTTCACCCGAAATTTCCGAAAAGACTGCCCAGTTCATGGCTGACCGTTACGCTATCGCGCTGAACGGCCTCGTCTTCACGTCTCATGGCGGCAGCGTCTACGCCTACCATTTCTTCTTCTACCCGCTGATCTGTGTCCCGGCCTATTATGTCACGTCATTTTTCGGACTCGATACGCTCCAGTCTTTTCAGATCACGAACGCGCTCATCGTTTCAGGCACGATCTGGTTTTTGCTGTTCTGGTCAAACCTGAAAGCCGAAATCCGGTGGTTTCTTTCAGCCGCCTTCCTGTTCTCCACAGGCACGATTTACTTCCAGTGGACGCATCCGGAAATTTTTTCCGCAGCCGCCTTGCTGGTGAGTTCAGTCTTGTGCTGCAAGCGTTCCTACGCGAGCGCCGCCCTGTTTGCCGCGCTGAGCTCATTGCAGAACCCGTCCAGCGTCTTTTTGGTACCAGTCATCCTTCTCATGCAGGCCTACGACCTGTCAGATGGAAAGATTGCATACCTTGTTACCAGGACAGCCGTGTCCCGCCTTGTCCGCACCGTGGCCTGCGCAAGTGTCACATTGCTGCCCTATGTCTATTTCTTCGTCCTGAGCGGGAAGCCCAGTGCCATCGCCGACAGCAGCTACATAGACGGATCGCTGATCACGGTGCAGCGGCTCATGTCATTCCTGTTCGACCTCAATCAAGGCCTGATCATCGGCATGCCGATGCTGCTCTGGATCGTGCCGGCCATCGTGCTTTATCGCGCAATTCAGCCGGGTGAAAACCGGCGCCTGTTTCGACGGGAAGATCTTTTGATCCTGGCCTTCCTGGTTGTGATCGCGCCAACGCTTGCGCAGCGCAACTGGAACGGCGGGCACAGCGTTTTCCTGCGCTACGGGGCGTGGGCGGGAATGATCCTGGTTGCCTGGGCAGGCATCACTCTCAATACCGCGTCGAAGAAGGCGATCGCAATGACTCTCGTTCCGGCTGTCATGTTCCAGATCGTATGGAGCTTGTGCATCGGCGGCCTGGCCGTGCCGCGTCTCAACAACCAGCTGCAATTCCAGCCCTGGGTTCCCACAATCTGGAGCGCATTTCCCAAATTCTACAATCCCGAGCCGGAAATATTTCACGAGCGCACGCACCACCGTGAAATACCGATCACCCTGCCGAGCATATTCAGGGACAAAGATGGCACCATTCTGAGGGTGCTGTCAGATTCGGATGCTTCCGAAGAATTAGCGATGCACGTCTGCGGAGAAGGTTCCACGCTGTTTCCCATTGACGGTCGGCGGAGCAGCCAATTGCGGTTTACCAAGACACGCAGCGACCTGATCTATGCCACAGGTCGCCTTAAATGTTTGCTCGGACACTGGGACAACGCAATTCTATCGTTTGCCGCCGGAGAGCAGTCCCTCTTTACAGAACTGGGCAAGGGTTGGTCGAAAAGCCATACTTGGGGAACCTGGAACAACGGAAAGGCCGCATCGATAAAGATTTTTGTCGATCCCGAGAACGCCAAGGCTGTGAAGCTGGGATTTTCAGGCAGGGTCTTTGTCAGGGAGGCTCACCCTCAACAGTCCATCAAGGTGACGCTCAATGGCGTAAGCAGCGAAACGTGGGACTTTGTCGACAAGCAAACGGTGTCGCTGGTGCCCGACGTCAATTTCGTCACACTCGACGCGTCAGTACTCAGGGCGAACCACAATGTCATCGACATACAGTTCGTGTTTGCCGATGCGGTGTCGCCGCAAAGCATAGATTATGGCCGCGATCGGAGACTTCTTGCGCTCGGCCTGAGTTCAATTCGCATTTCAAAAATCGAGCAATAGAGGAACAACGCATGGACTCCTCATACAGGTCGCGAACCCGGCGGGCTCCCGAACGGGTCTATTCTGAGACAGAGCATCTGCCCTGGAGCACCGAATGAGCGTTGACGACAAAAAACCTACCATTATCGGCCAGATGCGATCGTTTGCCGGCAAGCATTGGGCAAAGTTGTCTGGCCTGGATCAGATGGAGCGTGTCTTGGCTGTGACTACTTGGCTGGCGGTTACGAGCTTCGTCATGTTGGCCATGTTGATGGATCCGGTCATTTCAGGTGACGGACATTATTATTTCGGAATGATCCGCGGCTTCGCGACACATGGCAGTCCGGCATTGACGGAAGACGTTGCGGCCTTCGTCCAGGGCCAGACCGGACGCACCCTCGGTCAAGCGACCTTCACCACGGCGGATGGCAGCGTTTTTGGCATTCATTTCTTCTTCTACTCCCTGCTATGTGTCCCCGCCTATTGGCTTTTGGACATGCTGGGCATGGACACACTGAAGGCGTTCCAACTGACAAATGCCTTCATGATCTCAGCGGCGCTTCTTTACGTGCGGCACGCAATTGAGCTGAAGCCCTTCTCAAAGATGCTGCTGGCGGCATTCTTCCTGCTTTCCACTGGCTCGCTCTATTTCCAGTTCACGAGCGCGGAGATTTTCTCGGCGACCTTGCTTCTGGCGGCATCAGCCTGCTTCCTCGACCGGCGATACGCCTGGGCCGTGGCGCTTGTTGCCGTCAGTTCCTTGCAGAATCCCTCTTCGATCTTGCTGATCGCGCCGATCATGATCGGTTACTGGCTTGAATTGCGCGAACAGGAAAACAAGGCGTTCCTATCTGTCAGCATGTTCCGCAAGTTGGCCTTTGCCGGCGCGTTTACGGTGATCGGACTGGCTCCCTATGCCTGGTTCCATCTCCTGACAGGACACTTCAGTGTGATCGTTGATCGCGGCTATATCGACTACAACCTGATCAGTCCGCGCCGGTTCGCCTCTTTCCTGTTTGACCTGAACCAGGGTCTCATTGTCGGCGCGCCCTTCCTGGTGATCCTGTCGCCGGCGATCCTGTTCTTTCGCGCGATGCGTGCTGGATCGTGGCTCGGCATGCTGAAGCGCTCGGATTTGCTTTTGCTGGGATTCCTGCTCGTGATGTTGCCGACATTGGGGCAGAACAACTGGAATGCAGGCCTCAGCCTTTTCCTGCGCTACGCGGCCTGGACGGCGCCAATCCTGTTCGTATGGGCAGCGGCTGAATGCGCATCTCTCCCGACGCGCGCGACAGTGCCAGTACTGGCTCCGGCGCTTAGCCTGCAAATCCTGCTTTTCGCAACGCTGGGCGGCATCTCGCTGGAACCGATGAGGGATTCCACCACCCTCAAGCCTTGGGTGGAGACGCTTTGGGAGACGGCCCCGCACGTCTATAATCCCGACGCAGAAATTTTCGTCGAGCGGGTTCAGGAACGCAAAGAAAAGATGAGGCTTCCGCAGGCCCATCGCGACAAATACGGAAACATCGTAAAAGTCTTGTCTGAAAATATTCCGGTCGCGGAAATATCACGCCTGGTTTGTGATCAAGGCTCCGCGCTCCAGCCGGTCGATGGCCGGCGCAGCAGCAGGTTGAAAATGATGCCTGCGAACCGGGGGTTGCGATATGTGACCGGCCGCCTGGAGTGTTTTCTGAGTGAGTGGCAGGCGGTGACCTTTCCGCTTTCCGGCGGTCAGTCCCCCGCGCATGCAGCGCTGGGACCCGGTTGGGCGCGCGCCGAAAACTGGGGACGTTGGAGCTATGGCGACGCAGCATCCCTGAGACTGTTCCTGAATCTGGATGAGGCCGAGGCGATCAAAATCGGGGTATCCGGCCGCGCGTTCTGTCGTCCCGAGCATCCGGAACAAGCCGTCGAGGTCATTGTGAATGGCAGGACCCGCGCAACTTGGGTTTTCACCTATGGCGATGTCACCACGGCAAGGCCGGAAACCCATTTCATTGTGCTCGATGACAAGGATTTAAGACGCACACCGCATGCGATCGAGATTCAGTTCCTGTTTCCGAATGCCGTTTCGCCTATTAGCTTGGGATATAACAGCGACCAGAGATTCATTGCGCTCGGTTTGAGCGAAATTCAGGTTACCAAAATCGCAAAGGCAGAGCCTCGCCCATGACTCCAGCATCCGACATCAGCGATCTCGCCAAGGATTTCAGTACCAATTTTTCCGGACTGGCAACGATCGCCATCGCGCACAGGCCGAGAATTTGTCCCTTCGGACTCATCCTGGACGCGATCACGCCAGACGATTCCGTATTCGATATCGGCTGTGGGTCCGGTTTCCTGCTGCTCGCTGCCCTGAAACTGCGGCAGGCCGGGCAATTGGTCGGCGTAGAAGTCAATTCAGGCCTGATCGAGAAGGCGCGCCTCGCGACATCGGCCTACGACCCCGACAGCCAGTTGAGCCTTCAGAGTGCGGTGACACTGGATGACTGGCCAGACCGGCAGTTCGATGTCGTGACCATGATCGATGTCGTCCACCATGTTCCGAAGCCAATCCAAACCGAATTTGTCGAAGCCGCGCTGGCGCGTGTGAGACCCGGCGGCAAATTTGTTTACAAGGACATGGCCGACTCCCCCTTCCATCTGGCCTGGGCCAATCGATTGCACGATCTGGTTCTCGCGAAGCAGTGGATCAATTATCTGCCAATAGAGCGCCTCACGGAAATTTGCGAAGCGAACGGGTTTGACCTGGTGGAACATTCGGACGTGCAGACCCTCTGGTATGGCCATGAGTTCAGGGTTTTTTCCAAATCCGCCTAGCGCCGGCAAAGCGCTCAATACTATGAGCCGAAGCCGAATTAGACTGTAATGAGTCGTGACTTGCCCGCCAGCCACGCCAATCGTATTCGCCGGGCAACTCTTTGAACTCACAGCAAGCAGGTGGCCCGTGTCCCTTCCCTTCATCGACCTCCAGGCGCAGCGCAAGCGGATCGAGGCGGAAATCAACCAGGCCGTCCTCGGCGTTATCGAGAGCGGCCGCTACGTCCTCGGCCCCGAAGTCACCGAATTCGAGAAGCAGCTCGCAGCCTGGTGCGGCGCGTCACACGCTGTGTCCTGCGCCAACGGCACCGATGCCCTCGCCCTGCCCCTGATGGCCTGGGGGGTGACGCCCGGCGACGCCGTGTTCTGCCCAAGCTTCACCTTCGTTGCCACGGCGCAAGTCGTGCCATGGCTCGGGGCGACGCCTGTCTTCGTCGACATCGATGCTGCGACCTACAACATGGATCCCGCCTGCCTGCGCGCCGAGATCGAGGCCGTGCAGGCCGCAGGCAAGCTCACGCCGAAAGTCGTCATAGCGGTGGACCTGTTTGGGCAACCGGCAAATTACCCTGAAATCAAGGCAATCTGCGATGAATTCGGGCTGAAACTGATCGCCGATACGGCGCAGGGCTTTGGCTGCACGCTGAACGGAAAGCACCCGTCTGACTGGGCGGATATTGCGACGACGAGCTTTTTTCCGGCCAAGCCGCTGGGCTGCTATGGCGATGGCGGCGCGGTGGTGACGAATGATGCGAAACTGGCAGAACTCATTGAATCCCTTCGGGTTTATGGCAAGGTCACACCGACGGATGCGGCCACGCGCAACTTCCATCACGACCCGAAATATCTCAGCCTCCGGGTCGGCATGAATTCGCGC
>TARA_R110000782_G_scaffold200393_1_pt1 | contig 11961 bp, 7 predicted proteins | sample TARA_R110000782 | Tara Oceans TARA_R110000782 (sample SAMEA4397859) | marine metagenome | biome: Polar Biome; feature: [SRF] surface water layer (ENVO:00010504); material: water (ENVO:00002006), including particulate matter (ENVO:01000060) such as... | depth 5 m
AACTTGAAGTCCTTCACCTATGTTTTGAAACTCTTGTCTTTGATAGTCCTCTAATGCTTGTCTTGCGTCTTTAGCTTGTTTGGCTCCTTGTATTGTCTGGTATAATCCAACTCCTGCTCCTAAAGCTCCTGCTCCTGCTGATGCCATAATTATAATTTTTTAAAATATTGATTTACATTCAAATCTCCTTCAATAAAGCCAGATTTTGTTAAAACATTTATTACTGCTTCTGTATTTGATGTTGTCATAAGAAACCCTACTCCTTTGTTTTTTGCGTAATTTTCAATATGGTTTAACAATACTGCCAATGCCCCATCTCTTTTTCTGTAAGGCATATTCTTATTAGAAATTTGCCAAGCAATCCAAGCTAATCCTTTTGCATCTGTGAAATAAAAACACATTGAATATAACGGAACATTTTCAGAATAAACTATAAATGTATTTACAGGTAGATACGACAAATCAACTCTTGGGAATTTATGCATATCCCAAAATGAGCATAAAATGTCGTAAACTTCTTCTGTACTGTGTTTTTTTACTTTAAAATTCATAAGACAAATATAATAAAAATTCTACTCTAAACTTTGGTTAATTTCTGAATTAATAGAATAAACTTCTGAGTATGTATTTTTTCTTAATTTCATTGTAACTTTCATATAATATCCAAGCATAATTTGATTTTCAATACTTTGTGATTTAGTTACTAACACAAAATCTCCTGTAACTAAATTGTTTACCGTATTCAAAACTAGAGTATTTAGGGTTTTTGAAAGTATGGTTCCAACAATTTCTAAATCTAAGTTTCTTACCTCATCACCAATAGAAATTACACTTTCAATAGTATTGTTAAAACTTAAAACTAAACCTGTAATAGTGGCTATTCCCACCCCTTGACAACTTAATTTAGAAGTATCTATAGTTTCATTTGAATTTCTTACATAACCATAATACACTCCTTCTTTGTCTTCAAAATCTTCTTTTCTAATATAACCCTTGTCTTGTTCTGTTTCTAATGTAACTTCCCAAGAATCTGTTCCTTCTATACTAATGTTTCTAAAATTTTTCCTTGCACTTGGCTCTTGACTGAAGTTAAAACTAAATTCACTATCACTTTCTATACCATAAAATGTATTGTAGATTTCCTCTTGATTATGAAGGTAAACTTCTCCATTTTTAAATGAAATTAAATTACCATTGATACGAATCATATCTTCTGGATTAAATGTCAATCTACCTAACCAACCATTGTCTTTGTCTGAATAAACCCAAGTTACATATTGAGTGTTGTTATACTGAATGTTTAGAATGTAATAATCTCTAAATTGGTCATAAACTCCATTAATATGATTTATTTTGTTGTCTCTAAACATTCTTTTAAAATAACTTCTCATTCCTTGAGACGAAATTTCAAAAATACCATTGTTGTAATTTCTTTTTAAAACCACTCCTCTTTTTACATCAGTAAGATAAGAATTAAATGCGTATTCGTCGTAACTAAGTGGATTTTGAGATATTCCATATTCTCCGTTATCTGTTTTTTGTTGCCCTAATACTTGTGGAGTTCCTACTAAATTAGTGCTTCCATCTGCGTTAAAAAGCAAATCTTTACCATAAAAAACAATACTACACTTATCTTCTTGATAAACTTCTAAATTAGTATCTTGTCCTTTTATTTTTAAAACAGGACCATAAACCTTTTCAATATCATCTTTGTAATTAGCAAGAGATAAATTAAATTCATTAAGTTTATTTACTCCCGAATTACTATTAAAAATTTCTGAATACGTAATATCAGCAAATCTATTTATCTTCTTATAAACTCCACTACTAACAGATGTAGGTTTAAAATCTATATTTAAAAATTTAGCATTAAAACCATCTTTAATTTGATATGATTCTGCACCATTTCCAAAACAAAAACAATTAAAAGCTCTTGATAAAATATGGTCAGTAAATTGATGTGTGTTATTTGTAATTGTATATGTTTCAGGAGTTTCAAAATAAGAAGTATTAATTGCATCATCTTCTTCTTTTTCAAAAATAATAATACCTGTTACATCTCGCAATGATACTCTACCGTCCGCATAACCTTTTTTACCCGCATCATTACCAGGGTGAACACCTTCAAATTTTAAATAAAACCTACCATTTGAAGAAGGGGTAGCTGAATAAGTTACAGGTCCTCCTGTGTATAACTCAATTCTAGTTGCAGTACCTTCAAAAATTTCTACGTTGTAAATTTCACCTGTATTTGATTTAAAAATTACTGATGACATTTCTGCATCAAACCATTCTTTAAAACTTTCATAAATACCATTTACAGGAAAATCTTTCTCATAAAAAGCATCTGAACGTCGTTTTCTAAAAGAATCTAGTCTAATAGTTACAATATCCCCAGGACTTAATGCATAAGGAATAAATGTTCCTGGATTAGTAGTGTCTTCTATTGAAAATAAATCAACGTAAACAAAAGGCCTATCTTGTTCAACAGCACCGTCCGCAAATGGTGATTGTAAAAATTCACTTGTTTCATAATTTAAACTAAGACCTCCTATTGGTTTAATTTTCATATAAAGTCCTGCTTGCTCTACGATGTCATTACCGGTAACGTCTTTGTTGTCTCCTAAAAAATTTCTTTCTTTAAGACTAACTTCTAAAACTTGTATTTTTATTACCGTTGTTGATGGGCCATTTCTGTCTGATTTTACAACTAATATATCTCCTTCATTTACTTTATTTTTATTACTTCCTTCAAGCTTAACCCATCTATAAACACCATCTTCGTAAAAAATATTTGCATAAATAGTTTCATAAAGTTTGTTTATTTGTTTTATTCCAAATTTATAATGAGTAGCTAAAACAGGTGGATTGCTATTCATTGTAACAATAAGCTTGTTTTTATTTATACTTTCTGAAATAGGAATATATACTGAATTGGTCTTACTTACTAAAGCAGTTGTTTTTCTACCTTTACTGTCAAGATAAATAGTACAAACTTCATATTCTCTATTTGAATGTATAGAACTTTTTGAGCCACCAACTGCATATTTTGTATTTGCAATTTGATTAGAATAATATTCTCCTACATAAGTAATTGGATCTACTCCATTATCTATTTCAAATACAAAAGCAGGAAGTTTAATTGACAATGTATTTGTCGCTGTTTTTGTAACCTCAAATAATAAAAATTGATGTAAAGTTCCGTCAGGAGGTAATGTTAATGTTTCAGAACTAAACAATGCTGATAAATTAACTTCTAAATCACTTTCAAATAAAGAATTGTCAAAAAAATCTTGTAGGTCAATAAAATCACTTTCTAAAACATAATTAAAAGTTTCTTCAAATTTTGTTTTTTCTGGAACTCTACCAACTACACCATTTGATTCTGTAAAAAATTCTACACTTATAATACCCCCTTCTTTAAATATAACACTTGTAAAATCAATATTTAAAGTAGATTCAAGTATATCTACTATACCTGCATCTGAATTATAATTTGATGTAGAAAAATTATTGTTTAATTTTTGTGTTCCAATAGGTTCAGATGAATAATCTACTGTAAAGTTTAAATCAATAGGATCTCCCGTTACATCTATCAAGTCCATTTGCTCAATGTAATTTGCATAAGAAAGCCTATTACCTATTACGGTTTGAGCTACTGATCTTAACGGAACATTGTCAAAATTTCTAAAGTATTGGTCAGAAGACAAAACAGTATATATTTTGTTAGTTGACAAAACAAAACTTACGGTTTGATTATTTGTATAACCTAATTCTGCTTTATCAAATTTATCAATAACATAAACATTTTGAGAATTACTTTCTTTAAATAATAACTCAATAGATTCTACATCAATTAACCCTGTATTGAAAAATATCCTAACAGCATTAAAAGCATTAACCATTCCTAAATTTTCAAATGTATCAAAATCTACATTAAAATTACCTGGTGTAAAATTATATTCAGACCATGAAGATATAGCGGAATAATACCCATCTTTATATCTCCATCTATATCCAATGGAAATAAATCTTTCTTTTAAAAATACTGCTGAATTATTCCCTACTGTTGTAGCAACTAATGTTGGTGAAAAAAACGGTGCAGGTTTCATTACGGAAATTTGGTCATCTGTAAAACCATCTATTGCAAAAGTTTTAGCTCTTGCGATATTTACAATCCTTGGAGGATTACTATCTCCTGAAAAAGCAATTAAATCACCACCTTCTTCACCACTTGAAATTATATCTACATTTAAAATTCTTTCTCCTGTAATAAAATTTAAAACTCCACCTGTAGTTGACTGAAGAACAACTACTGAAGTATTTGTTTCTGTGTTGTATTCAATTACGTAATCGTGATTTGTTCCCTTAATTAAATTATAAACATTTTCTTTTGATGAATTAGAACCACTACCAATAGTTTTTGCTCCTAAAATATTGTAAGAAGTTTTTTTTACATTTCCAAGAACATTTTTACCTACTCCTTGACTTGAACCATCTGTTGATGTAACAATAAAGTTTTCAGCATCTATTAGCATATTAGAAGGCACAAATCTTTCATCAAGATCTTTATTTACAATACCACTTGTTAGTAGATTTTTTATCTTACCCATCTATTTTGTCCTTTTAAAAGTTGTGTAACCTCAGAAATTCTAAGATTCATTAATTTTATTTTACAGTTTCTAAACGCTGTGTCAAAATCTTTCTTTTTTGCTCTTCTTTCGTAGTCAGGAACCCCTATCTTATTATTAATAAGATTATATGTTACCCAAGCATATAAAGCCATCTCAGCAAACTTATTTACTTTGATGTCGCTTTCATCTGAATACTCTAGTCCATCTGAAATATATTCTAAAACAATTATCTTTTCAGCATTTTCAGAACTAAATCTTATTTTACCCGCTCTTTTGTCAATGTTAAACTCTCCATTGTAATTTTTTGAAGTATCTAATCCCCAATTTTGAGTTTCACAAGTAGAGTCAGGATTCATAGAATACGATTTTTGACTATGTATTAGTTCTGAAGCAGATGTTCCTTCTAGAATTTCTCCTTCGTTGTCAAATAAAATATTTGCTTCATGGTCTTGAAGATAAGAAGTTGCAATTGCCATTCTTCTATTTTCAGCCATTGGTCTAAACTGTCCTGTACTAACATCTAACCAAGAGATTCTAACGTATTGAAAATAATCAGGGGGCATTATAATACTTAAATCCTCTCCCAATTCTAACTCAACAACCCTTACCTCTTTTAAAGCGTCAAAAGTAAATTGCTGAATACCTTTTTTCATCCAAAACAAAATTTGTCTCCTTGGAATAATTCCAACCGTAGAATTGTCTCCTGTAAAGTTTTGAGTATAGTTGTTTACTAAGTTTTCTAAAGATTCATATTGGTAATCACCATGATTATCTAAATTTTCGTAATACTCTTGTGGATTCTGTGATGCCATGGCTTATTGATTTTTTTGTTGTTCGTTTTTCATGTCCTCGTTGTTTGCAATTTGGATTACTTGGTCTTCTCTAATTGATATTCCACAATATAATAAAACTTTAACTACTAATCTGTCAAAAAGTCCTTGGTGTAATTCTATATCTTGCTTATCAGTAGCAGAAGGATTGTAAATAGGATTACCTTGAACGTTAACATATGTCCATTTTGGATCCTTTGGCTTTCTTATGTAGAACATTTCTAAATAATAATCTAACGTACTTACAAGCGGAAACAATCTATAAACATTACCTATTTTAACATAGGCAGGATAAGTGGTTGTAGGAGCAATAATGTTTGAGTTTAAAAGATTATTTAGTTCTGATTTATTAACTTCTTCTACATCTTTTTTAACTGAATTAGATTTTGTTACTAAAGATATGTTTTCTGTTCTGTAAAAATCTGTTCCTGTAAAACTCCAAACATTAGTTACCGTATTGTAAGTAAAGTTTGATTCAGTAGAATATTCTGCAAAAATATCAATTTGCTCTCTAATGTTTTTTGGCAAATTTGCATATTCAGAATTAGTAAGTCTTCTGTTTTGTTTGTTTATATTCTTGTTGTAATCATCAAATAATTCTTCAAAAATTGACAACTGTGCCATTTTACAATAATTATTAAATTCTTCCGGAGTAATATATCCACGATTATTTTTATTCAATAGTTGTAAAACAACATTCCTTACTTCGTTTATACTTATCATAGTTTAATAATTTACATACAAAGATAAAAAAATTTATATTAGGTATTGACTTAATAATTAATTTGTTAAACAAAAAAAAACCACTTTTTCAAGTGGTTTAGTTGTGTAGTAGTTAATTACGTCTAGTTTATTGCGTTTTCTAAATAATCATACAAGACTTTACCTTCATTAGTTGCTATATGGTTTATCATGGCATCTAATTCGTTTTCATTTCTTCCTACTTGAATTATCTCAATGTTGTCTGAGTCATAATACTTGTAGTTTTTGTAAAGAATAAAACCTCTTTGAAGAGCAGTTTTGATAATACCTTTTGCTTTTAAACTTGGGTCAGAAGCAATTTTTATAAAAACTTCTGGTCTTTTTTTTATTTCAGAAAAAACCTCACGTTTTAATGTGTAAGGATCCCATTGCTCACTATATCCTGAACAGAAAATTCTTGCAGCAGAATCTAACTCAATAGGTGAAATTTCTCTTGAAAGAAATTGAGCTTTAAATAAAATTTCCTCTTGGTCAACTTCTTTTTTGCTTTCAAAAGCAGGATCATACTCTTTCCATTGTTTATCCTTGTCAGGATGAATTTCTAAAAATCTCTGAAGTGTTGTGTTTTCTTTTGGAACAAACAAAACTCCACTCTTTAATAAAATATGTGAAGTTAATACATCACTACCTTTTTGTTGGTCTACAAAAAAAGATGGATGATTTGACGCGTATCGCAACGTGTGTACAACTCTTGTTTTTGGATTTGTAAATTGTAATGGACTTAATTTCTTGTGTCTACTACGAATTTCAAAAGTTGGACTTTTACTACCATCAGTAGTTACATAAGTTCTATCCTTATAGTCAAAGTTTTCTAATCCAGGAATTTCATCTGTGTTGATGTTCTTTCCCGAATAGTCTACTTTAATTTCTTTTGGAGCTTCTTGTGCTGAAATTTTTGGCTGATTTGCTAAAGCTTCTTTTACTTTTAAATCAATCATTTCTGCTACCTGATGTAATGGAACCATTTGTACACTATGGTCTTTAGGTGCTTGAACAACTTCTTGAACAACTTCTTGTTCAATTGTTAAACCTAAATCAATTTTTTCGATTTTAAGTTCTGGTTTTGTGTTTTTTGACATTTTAATAAATTTAATTAGAATTAATATAAATAATAATTCAAAGATATAAAAAAAGACCCCATATAGAGGTCTTTAGTTTTATTTTTTTTAAGGTATTATCCTTGGAATTTCATTAGGTTGTTTTTACCTAACACTACTAATGCTCTTTCTGTTGTAAAGTCAGTAGTTGTACTATCGTTTCCGTTAGTTGTTCCTGCTTCAAAACTTCTTACAGACATCATGTATTTTCTGTTAGTTTTAGCATTTGCTCTATATCTAACGTGTAACATTGGTTGTGTAGCCATTTCTCCTTTGATAACATCATAAACATTTTTAGAACCAGAAGGAATTAAAATTGCATGAACTTTAGATGAACCAATGTTTGAACCCTCAGTAGTTGGGCTATCTAAATATCTCCAACGAGAATATCCAAATTCATATCCACCACGTTTGAATCCTGAGAAGCCTAAATCTAATACCATTTGTTGGCTATTGTCAAACATACCCCAACCCATAGTAGATTGTCCTTGGTCTTTTAACATATCATCAATTGCAAGATTTTGAGCAGAAGTTGCGTACATATAGTTATCTGGAATCATACCTTGAGCGTTTAAACGGTCAATGATAGAATCGAAATCATCTAAATCTGTTGCTGGACCTGCAAATAAATTTCCTTCACCTGCATAATCAAATAAACCTGTAGTTCCTTGGTATCCCGCAGCAGCTAAATCACCCGCCCATCTTTTACCACGAATTAATTTACTTTCAATAGCATTTTTAAAACGTTTTTCTGTGTCTTTGTAATTTTTATAATACCACACAAAACCTGTTCCACCATTTGAATCCGTAACCTCTAACCAAGTAACTTGAGCTAAATTTGAACCTGATTCATCTACCATTTCTTTAATAATAGTAGGAGATTGGTCAAAATGTTCAACTTGTGAGTTTAAAGATTGTTGCATTCCATCAGATTTTTTCTTAAACTCATTTGAGTCAGCGTAAACCTTTAATGCCGTTGTTCCAACTGCTGTCCAACCTGCTGCTGCACCACACAAAGCAGTAAATGTATTTGTTGTAGTCTCAGTAATTAAACCTTGTCTTTCAGTTGCACCTGTAGCATCGTGAACCATAACTGTTTCATTAGGTCTAAAAGTATGATTAGCTAATGTAAAAACATTTGCAGTACGAGTAACAGTTGTACCAAGTTGAGTTAAACGACCTTCTTCAGTCCATTTAATGTTATCCGATTGGAAAGGCATTTCCTTACCCATTGCTTCAAGCATTCCTGTAATGTCTTGTGAACCAAATCTGTCGTGGATTTTGTTGTACAATTCAGGCATATACTGATTTAAGAAGTCAAAGTCATCACTACCCAAATAGTTTGTTGGCGTAGGGACTTTTGTTGCAGAAGGAGTAAATAAAACTCCAGGACTGTTTGCTAAAGCCATAATTTTTTGTTTTTAAAGTTGTGTTTTTTTGTTTTGTTCTACACTTCTCTAACTTTAAACGAAGCAGTTCCTTTTGATGTATCAACTTGTCTCATTCCATTTCCAGGAATGTTTTTAGAAATTCTTTCTTGCTCTTCTGCCTGTTCAGCCTTACCTAAATTAAAATAGTGTTCAGCGTATTTGTCAGGATCATTAGCAGCAAATAAAGCCTTATGATAACCAATTGGATCTATTAGTTTATTGTCATTGTCGAAGAACTTTTTTTGGATATTATAAATATCCGACTGATTTTCTCTTACTTGTGCAACATTTTCTGGCTTAATTAAAAATTCTTTATCACCTATTTTAGTTTTGAAACCTTCAAAATTATCAGGTAATGCAATCTTTGTTGTTTCAAGAAATTCATTTCTGCTTTTCTCTGCCAATTTTACACTTTCTGTTTGATCAGAACTTAATTTATCTACTAAAGCTTTTGCTTGTTTATAGTCTTCAGGAATTAATTCATCAGAACCTCTGTGAACCATATATTCCTCTTTTCTACTATCAAGCATTTTTATTGCTTTTTGTAAATCTTTTTGTTTTGAAATATCTTTATCCATTATCTCATCTTCATCGGCTATATCTTCATCGTAAGTATAGCTTTTGTCAAAAAGGTAATCAATTTGTTTATTATTTAATGTTGGATTTTCTAATCTCAACATTTCTTTAAGAACGACTAACGAATCTTCTTTATCCCATTCTTTTTGTGTTGCCAAAAAATCATTGTAATTTGCATTACCTGTTTTTTCTGAAAACTCTAAAAACTTTTCAATTTCAGCATTTAGTTTTCTTGTTTCTTTTGGTTTTAAAGATTCTAAAGTATCTGCTTCAATTCCTTTCTCTTTTAAAAAACTAAGAACACTTTCTTCGTTTATTTCTAACTTAGGAACATCAACTTCTTTACCTTCAATTTGTTTTTCTTCTTCCTTTTCAATTTCTTCAGCAGGAACTTCTACTATTGCAGGTTCTTCATTCTCTAATCCAGCTACCTTTACTGAGTATTGAGGAACAGTTTTTTCTTCTGTATCTTCTTTCTCTTCAGTACTTGGGTTGTTGTTTTCTACAATCATTTTTATTTAGATTAAATTAAAATAGTAATTATTAATACAAAAATAGTTAAATTTTTTACATTTCAAATATTTTTGACGAATTTTCTCTTTCCTCAAAATCAATTGGTTCGCCATTTCTTGAGCGTTGATTAATTTTTTCAGAATCCATTGTTGCTTGTTTTAGCAATCTTTCTTCTTTTGCTTCCTCTTGTCTTTCTAGTTTTTCAGATTGACCACTATTAACTACGTATTGTAATTCAAGTTGTTTTTCCGCTTTTAAAGTTTCAGTTAATCTATCTTGTTCACCTCTTGCGACTTCTTTTGATATAGCTCCTGAATCAATCATTTTTTGAAGCTCAGACTTAACCATAGCTTCTAATTGTGCAGTTTGTTGTTTAGCTTGTTCTGCTGCTTGTGCTGATTTAATATTACCTTGAGTTTGTGCTTCAATCTCACGCATTTTTGCTTCTTCTTGTAATTTCGCACGTTTCTTTTTAAGAATAGACAAATATGATGTAGCAAGTTTAAGGTTTTTAATAGCCAATATTTTGTACTTGTCTTCAACTCCTAAAAACCCTTTATCAATTTCTTTTGATAAGTCTGCTTCAAGTTTTGCTTTTTCTTCATCATCTGGCGAAAGTTCAAGGAAAATAGCAAAATCATATAAATGTAAATCTTTAACGGCTTCTAAATCTAATACAGAAGTTGCTCCAATTTTTCTAATTAAATCATCTTTTAAATCAGAATATTTAAGAAGGTCAGATAATCTATAGGTAATTGCTTGTGCTGTATATTTAGTTAAAATATTACAAGCATCTAATATGTGTCTTGTTGCAGTATTTGAATTTAGTGCAGCAAGTTTTTGCAATCCAACTAAACTATCTTTATCTGGATTTGATGCATCTGAAGCGTTGTTTAGTCCAATTACATCACGCAATGCGTTAAGATTATACTCTCTTTCACTTCGTAATGCTTGAAGTTTGTTTAATGAATCTCCTGTTCTTAATTCTGTAATAGGATCTTTACCGTAATTAAACTCGCCACCACTTGTTAAGTCATTTGTAAAGACAGAACCCGTTTGAAGCAACATATCTAAATGTTCTAATGGAGTAAGTGCTTTTCCATCACCTAAATCAAGGTCGGCCAATGCACCTACGTTTATTCTATAACCATCAGGAGTAATTCTTTGAATTATTTGATCTGCTTTTAATTCAATTATATCCAATTTGTCAATAACAGGAATCATTCTAGCTACTAATGAATCTATATATCCTTTTTCTCTTTCAGGTGCCATTCCGATAAATTGGTTAATTACCATTTGTTTATTGGATTTTGGTCTACTCATGTATTCTGAAACTTCCCATTTTAAAATTATATCAGTACCAAGAACAAAAACTCCTTCAAATAAAATTTCTTCTGCTCCTGCTGAAACTATTTTATAATCTTTTCTTTTTGATTCTCCTTTTGTATAATTAATTGGTGTTACTTTTCTTGCACCTGTTGTTTTTTCTTTTATTTTATTACCAAGTTCTCTTGTAGTCTTATAGGTTACATACAATAAATTTGTTGTTCCTTTTAACTTTTCATTGTCTTGTAAATCGTGGTAACCATTCCAATTGTTTCCAGAATATTCTAATTGTTTTTGTAATTCAGGGTAAGAATTGATCCAAGGATATTCTACTAATACATCTGAAATCAATGTAGTTTTAAATTCTCCATGGTAAAAACAATCATCAAAAAAAGGATCTTCTGTATAAGATTGTATTTTGTTTTCAGGATCAACCCATTCAATAAGAATACCTTTATCTTTTACAAATCTATTTTTAACCCAAGCAACTCCACAAATGGTTAAATCTTTTCTAACCTTAGACTCAACTTTATCTGCGTATTTGTTTTCATTAAAAACAACATCAATAGCAAGTTCTTCTGACATTTCAATAGATGGCTTATATTCCATCTGCATATGAATATCTAAATCTTGTGATGTTTCTGGAATTTGGTCTATTGGCATAGAAGCAGCGTCTACTCCTAATTCTTGTTTTGCTTTTATTAAAAATTCCTTAGACAACATATCGGTCTCAATTCTTCTTCTGTACGAAACTTTATTTTCTTGTGATACATCATCTATACCAAAAGCTTTA
>TARA_R110000782_G_scaffold2791_2_pt1 | contig 11956 bp, 13 predicted proteins | sample TARA_R110000782 | Tara Oceans TARA_R110000782 (sample SAMEA4397859) | marine metagenome | biome: Polar Biome; feature: [SRF] surface water layer (ENVO:00010504); material: water (ENVO:00002006), including particulate matter (ENVO:01000060) such as... | depth 5 m
AATCAAAATCACTAACATATATCTTCAGTACACCCATACATTGGCAAGACCTCTCTATATGACGTAGTATAAGTACTGAATACCAGTATATAACTTATGTAGGGTATAGTACAGTAGAAACAAACCCTCTTTGGGTATATCTAATATATAGACAGCGTTTCTAATGAATAAACAACCTCACTCTAATGTAAGTATTACGACAGGAGAGGGGATTAGGTAAGAACCGGTAAGGATATAACGCGGGACAACTTCGCGCGTTTGCGCGGCGGCTTCGCCTTATATTGTTTTTATTAACGCGCCCTTAAAAATAAACGGAGATAAGTTGGTAACTTACATATATTTTCGTATATTATGTATATAAATAAAAAGGTTATGAGATATTTTAAGATTTTAGTTGTATTTTTAGCAGTAATAACTGTTTCATGTACTGAAGATGAGTTAAATCCTTCGTTATGTCCTGATGGATTATGTGATGGTAAGGTGTTTATACCGTTTCCAAAGGATAGTAATGGGTATTATCATGTAGATTTAGAGTTTACTGATCAATATTTTCCTAGGTTTGATTTATTTATTGAAGGTGATGATGTTGATCCATATTATTACTACAATGATATTGGAGTTGTACAAGCAGCAGCACAGTCAGATGCTTATTGGACTTTAGAAAATGGAGTTACAGTTGACTTAGTACAAGATACTACTATATATCTTAATAATTCTCCCCAAAATACGGAGTATACCCCCAGCAGTCCTAATAGGAAATGGGCTAAACGTATAATTGGACCAGTTCATCCTCAGTTTATAGGAGATACTATTAAGATTAATGTAGAAATATATTGGGACGGAGGTTCAAATGCAAAGTCTCAATTTATTACGGAAAGTATTATCATAGAGTAGTTGGATCTTAAAATTTTTTTTCGTACCTTCTTCAAGAGTATTAAAGTAATAAGATATAAATAAAAAAATAAATTTAATATATAATATAATTTTATGAGAAATAAAAATTTAGTTCAAACAAAGTTAGAAAGAGTAGAGAATAAGTTACGCTCTCTTAATTTTGCCATAGGTACTAATAGTAGGGAAGATGCTTATAAAATTTTAGATTCTATTAAGAATTATTTAGACGATGTTAATACCCTACTCAATACAGAAACACAAGATTAATTATGATAGAAGCAGAACATATTAGTAAGAACTACGAAAAGCATTTAAAAATTATTAACCACTATATCAAAGGAGATAGAAAGGAGAAGGTTTTATCTATGTTAGATGAGTTATCGGATACCTATGTAATGGCTCCTGCTAGTGGAAAAGCTTGGTATCATAATGCATTTGCAGGTGGATATGTCGATCATGTTAATAGAGTTGTAGAATATGCTTTAAAACAGCATAAGATGTACAAGGAGATGGGCGGTACTACTAATTACAGTGAAGAGCAATTAGTTTTCTCTGCTTTATTCCATGATTTAGGTAAACTAGGGGATGGTATTCAACCTAACTACTTACCTCAAACAGATAAATGGAGACAAGATAAACTATCTGAGAAGTATAAGAATAATCCTGACATTGATTTTATGTTAATTCAAGATAGGTCCCTATACTTACTTCAGAAATTTGGTATTCAATGTGATCAACAGGAGTTTATAGCCATAAGAGTACATGATGGTGTCTTTGATAAAGCTAACGAAGCATACTTTTTCAGTTACCAAGAGAGCTCTAGGCAGAAAACTAATTTGGTATCAGTTCTTCATACAGCAGATTTTTTAGCCTCTAAGGTTGAGTATGATTTATGGAAGAAAACACAAAATAATTCACCTTCTAAGCCACAAAACGTAAAGAGTTCTACAGGAAGACCTGTTAAAGCCTCAGAAGGGTTAACTAACCTACTTAAAAATATATAAATTATGTTAATTACTTTAATAGTATTATCCGTAATTGCAGTAGTGCTCTTAGTAGCTCTACGTAATCTAATGGTAAAAGTAGAAAGATACGAAGATATTACAGTGGATCAGACAGAATATCTTCAATCAATATCAGATTTAGTAAAAGATTCACAAAAGCACCTACAAAACTTAGATGAAAAAGGAACATTTCAGTCAGATGATGAGGTCGGTTATTTTTTTGAACAAATGAAGAACGTACAAAAAGAGCTAGACCGGTATATGCTCCCGGATAATTATGGCAAGAAAGAAAGCAAAAGCTAATTACTTTACAAAAGAAACAGAAGAATTTATAGTAAGATATAATCTATCAACAGACTCTACCTATAGAGGAAAAGTATTCACAGAACACATTTATCTCCCATTTTACAAATTAGCGGAGAATATAATACATACTTTTAAGTTTTATTATACCGATGTAGAAAAGATAGAGGACCTTAAACACGAGGTTGTGTCTGTTCTATTAGAAGAGAAGATAATGAAATTTGACCCTACAAATGGTGCCAAAGCATATTCTTATTTTGGGACTATCGTTAAGAGGTGGTTAATTAATTACAATAATAAAAATTATAAGAAGCTAAAACAGATCGGCTCTTTCGATGATATGGAAGAGTCCTACGAAGGTAGCATGGACGTAAAACTTCCAGGCGGAATAACCCTCAGTCAGTTTTTAGATATGTGGGTTGAGAAGACTTACGATAAACTAGATGGGATGTTTCCTAAAGATTATGAAAAAAATATAGCAGATGCTGTACTAACTATATTTAAGACTCGAAATGATTTAGATATATTTAAGAAAAAAGCACTGTATATTTACATTAGAGAAATGACAGATTGCGAAACACCTCATTTAACTAAAGTTGTAGCGCTACTGAAAGAAGACTTCTATTCTCTATACTATAAATACCATGAAAAAGGTAGAATAGTAATAAAAGAACTATAATCTATTTATATTAAAAAGATATGGAGTCAGATAAAGAGATATTCAAAGGTAAGAAACTAGCAGACCTCTTTGAAGAGATATATAATAATTCTAGAGAAACAAAATCACAAGTTAAAGGACTAATAGGAGAATTAAAACCTCTTATTGAGAATATAGGAGATGCAACTCTTCTGGTACCTATGATTAAGGAGTACATGGAGATAGGAGTTAAGAATGATGAACACTTAATAAAACTTGCAACAGTAATACAGAGGATTGAAGCTATTCAAGCAAAAGGAGGAGATAACGAAATGTTCGACTTCTCTGAACTTCAAGACTTACTAGAAGAACAGGATAAAGCTCAAGAAGAGTTAGATAATAAAGATAATAATAGTACTGAAGAAGATAATTAATGTCGTATAGTAATAATCTTAATAGGTTTGTATCATCAGGAGGTGCCGGCAAAAGTAACGTTGCAACCGGTATTACGTCCAGTACTTACGGAAGAGTGATTGATATTATAGTAGATGAAAATCATCCTGAATATAAGAATAGAGGCGGAGGTTTATCAATAAATGGAGTATTTTATAAACCATTAAATCAGACATTCAAAGAGGAAGTTTCCACAGCACTTCCTTTTGCTTACCAAGGTAATGCTAATTTTAAGATAGTGCCGGTAGTAGGAGAAATAGTAGAAGTATCTGCACTACCAACCCCAAGCCCATCAGGACGGGATAGTAAGAAGAGAAGATTCTATACAGGTATAGTAAATACTTGGAATAATCCAAACTCTAGCGTATATATAGACTTAGTAAACAATAAAGGATTAGATGTATCTTCTAATGGTGCATTTACAGAACTTGCCACCATCAACCCGATTAGATCTACCCCAGGAGACGTTCAATTAGAAGGAAGACAAGGGCAATCTATTAGATTTACAGGAGGAATTGGAACAGGAAATACATTTATAGACACCAGTAATGCAGGAAAACCTGTAATTATAATAAGTAATGGTCAGAAAGAAACAGAGCAAGGCTTTACAACATTAGCCGAAGACGTTAACGACGATAGTTCCTCTATATATGTAGTATCTGATCACCAGATAAATCTTAAACAGGCAAGTGAAAAAAGAGACACTTGGGATGTTGACCCTCCAAAAGCTGATCAATTCAAAGGAAATCAGATTATTTTAAACAGCGGTAGACTTTACCTAAATGCGAAAGAACACGACGTTCAGTTATCCAGTATAACAGGCGTTGGTATAAATACGGAAGGAACTGTTAATATAGACGCTACTAAGTATATGTGTATAGATGCATCTCAGATATTTTTAGGACGTAAATCTAGAACAGCATCAAAAAATACAAAAGAGCCGGTAATACTTGGAAATCAATTAGAAGGGTTCTTAGACTTGGTTCTTAATGTACTAGAAGGAATGGCAGAAGATATGGCAACTGCTAAAACTGTAGATGCTAAACCGATTCCAAAACTTAATAAAAGAGGAATACAAGCAAAACCAGTTATCGAAGCATTAAAGAGAAGAATAAATCCAAATGGACCCTCTACATTAAAGTCTAAAAAAGTATATACAGAGTAATGGCACTAAGATCACAAATATCGTCAATTATTGCCAACCAGCTTGGAAATATACAAGGGCAGCTAGAAGCTAGAATACTAGATGAAGTTGTAGTAATGCAAAGTAAATTTACAAACTCTTGTCCAAATCAAGAACTTCTACTTAAGATAATTAACATACGTAATAACCTAATTGCAATTGTTATAAAATTTCAGAACTTAGTAAAGAAGTTTGACTCTATCCCCGCTACGTTATCACCGCCAATACAGATAGCTAATGTAATAATTCAACTATTAAAATCTAACCCAACACCTTTAGCAATCGGAACACCTCCAGGTCCAGCAGGAGGACTAATTATAGCTCAAACAGCCGGGTTTGTTACTGCACAAGCAGATAGATTGCAGAAGTTAACTTTACTGTTAGAGGCATTACAGGATGATGTAACAACAATAAAAGACTTAGTTCAAGGCATAAGACCAAGCTTAGATAATGTTAGACAGTTACTAGAAAACGTAAATATAAGTATAGACGGCTGTATCGGAAAATTATCAGGAGAAGATGCTGATAAAGCTAGGAAATTATTAGCAACTGTTAACCCACCTTCAAATACCGGATCCGAAGGAACAGAGGATCAGTCCTACGAACATAGAGGATCTAATGGAATAGACTATGTACTAAGTATACAAACAGTAATCACTAGTACTAATATAGCTCCTCGTAGAGTTGCCATCGCTAAAAACCTACAAGGAATAACAATGGTAAGAGGAGAAGCATCCTTCAGTTCCTCCACTCAAGTCCTTTTAGATGAATTAAAATTTAAAATAGATAATCAACTTCTATAAACCAACTATTTATAATTATGAAACTCGATCAATTAAGAACAATCATACGAGAAGAGGTAAGAGCTGCCGTAAAAGAAGAATTACAGGAAGTGATGACTGAAGCAATAAAAATTGCCAGTAAGCCAGAAAAAACTTTCTATGAAGCAAAAGCTCCGTACCCTGTAGCCAAAACCGGTGTACCTAGTAAGATTAATCCAATAATGGGAGATCCAATAATGGAGATGTTAAATCAAACTAAAGCGTCTATGACGCAAAATGAACATAAAAATTTATCTGTAGGATCAAATGATATGGTACAACGCCCGAATTTTGCTTCGACAGTAGCCAGTAACATGGGTATGACAGAATCTAGAGGGGCAATGCCTGGATTAGATATATCACAATTTGACTTTGTAAAAAAAGCAGGAGATGTATATAAAGCATCAGTAGTTAAAGATAAACAAAAATACGGATTAACATAATATGGCATTTGATAGTAGGAGAATAGACCCATTAGACTTACAACCACGTAAAGCAGTTGGAGTATCCCTTCCATTTTCTGGAAAGGCGGTATTTAATCCTACGTACCAGACTAAAGATGCTATTAGAACTAACCTTATTAATTACTTTTTAACTGGAGAAGGAGAAAGGTATCTTGCTCCAACATTCGGTACAAAGTTAAGAACGTTAATGTTCGATAATATAAATCAAGATTTAGTAGATAATATTAAATCTACTGTAAAAAGAGGGTTAAATGAATATTTTCCAAGAGTGCTTCCAACAGACTTACAGGTTCTAGGAAGTCCTGATAACAATACAGTTACTTTAGTAGTTAAGTACGTTATAAGAGATACTAACATAGAGGATGAAGTAGTAATAAACTTTGAGCAATAATGGCTGAAATTAGAGATATAAAATACGTAGCAAGAGAATTTTCTGACTACAAGCAGGAATTAGTAGAATTCGCAAAGAATTACTTCCCAGACAGTTATAATGACTTCTCCCCAGCATCCCCAGGGATGATGTTCATAGAGATGGCAGCATATGTAGGAGATATTCTATCATTCTACCAGGATACACAGCTCCAGGAAACCTTTTTACAGTATGCTAAAGACCCTAGCAACCTATACACAATGGCATACCAAATGGGGTATCGTCCAAAATCAACAACTGTTGCCGAAGTTATTGTAGAAGTAACACAGAACATAGGAGCTACTCCTTCAACCAATACACCAAATTGGAATCAAGCACTTTCAGTAGGAGAAGGTACAGTACTCTCTGCAACTTCTGCAGGAAACACTCCTTTCTACATAGAAAATAAAGTTGACTTTAACTTCTCTAGTTCTTACGATCCAACAGAAATATCAATATCTCAAATATCCTCAGGAGTACCGTCGGAATTTATTTTAAAAAAGAAAGTAAAAGCATTTTCAGGAGAGGTTAAAGCACTTACTCAAACCTTTACAACAGCAGAAAGATTCAGTACCTTGACAATAGAGGATACAAACATAATAGGGGTGTTAGAAGTAACCGATAATACATCCTTTGCCTCAGATGGTAATATATGGAGAGAAGTACCTTTCTTAGGACAGGATACATTATTCGTAGAAGACCCCAACAATAGTGCAGATGCAGACAAAGTACCTAACATAGCAACACTGCAGAAAGTACCAAAAAGATTTGTAACTAGATTTAACTCAAAAGGATTCCTAGAAGTTCAGTTTGGATCTGGAACTGTTGGAGGAGATGATACTGTATTTACCCCAGACCCTACAAACGTAGGAATAGGGACGCTACAGGGAATTTCTACGATAGATAAAGCCTATGACCCGTCTAATTTCCTCTATACAGGAACATACGGATTAGCACCATCTAACACAACTATAACTATAAAATACCTAGTAGGAGGTGGAATCGCAGCAAACGTACCAGCTAACACATTAAACGGCTACACCACCTCAACAGTGACATCTAGTGATCTTACTTACCAGAGCACACTAGCATTTAATAATCCACTACCAGCTCAAGGTGGAAAAGACGGAGACACAATTGAAGAACTGCGCCAAAACGCATTACGCTCCTTCTCCGAACAGAGCAGGACTATTACCATACAGGATTATACAGTACGAGCGTTATCTCTTCCCGCTAAATTTGGAACAGTAGCAAAAGTGTTAGTAACTCAAGATGAATTAAGTAGTACAAAATCATCAACAGATTCTATAATAGATAGTAACCCGCTCGCCTTATCTCTATACACATTAGCATATAATAATGAAAAAAAATTAGTACCTGCAACATCAACGTTAAAGGATAACTTAAAGAACTATATGGCTTACTACATGCCTCTTACTGATGCTCTAAATATAAAAGATGCATTTGTTATAAACATAGGAGTTAATTTTGACATACTGGTAAGACCTAATTATAACAGCAGGGATGTACTCTTAGCGTGTACTAATGAGGTACAGAGTCACTTTGATACAACGAAATGGAATATTAATCAACCTATAAATATTTCTACTTTATACAGCCTTCTTGACAGAGTGACAGGAGTACAGACAGTTAGTAAAGTAGAAATTGTAAACAAACAAAGCGGACAATATTCAGAATATGCATACGATATAAAAGGAGCAACAAGAAATAACATTGTTTACCCCTCTTACGATACTATGATTTTTGAAATTAAGTACCCAAAAAGAGATATTAAAGGAAGAACAACAACACTATAGTATGGCAATTTACAGAATATTCCCAGACAAAGACTCAATCATCTACACAGACCAGCAAACAGGGAATGCAGGTAGAGATGAACTAGTAGAAGTAGGAGGATACCCTGGCCTTATTGACGGAACAGGTCAAGCTGTAAGAACTGTTATGCAGTTTGCTAACAGTGAAATACAGGATGTTGTTGATAATGAAATTGGAAATACAAACTTTAGTTCTAGCTTAAAGCTATACTTAGCTGATGCCACTGAATTACCGGTCGATTACATATTATATGCTTACCCAGTCTTTACAGGAGCAACCGGACAGTGGGATAATGGAACAGGTAAATTCGGCGATAATCCAATAAATACATCAGGAGTAAGTTGGAAATATAAAAACGCTAACCAGTCAAATGCATGGACAACCGCAGGGTATGTAAACTATACAACAGCTTCGTTTATAGGAACGAAAGAAGGCGGTGGTAACTGGTATACAGCATCTAATGGAACAGATATGGAGTTCCATCAGTCTCATAGCATTAGCTCTACACACGACGTGGATATTAACGTAACTGCTGCTGTTAAACAAATGTATAGTAATACGATAACAAATAGAGGATTTATCGTTAAGATACAAGATGACTATGAATTCTACACCTCTGCTTCTATACGTTTAAAATACTTTGGAAAGGATACAAATACAATTTATCCACCATTTTTAGAATTCGGCTGGGATGACAGAGTATATGACCAAGGAACACTATCTCTTCTAGATACTGATATATGTACAATTAATGTGAAAAATAATAAAGGGAGGTATGCTGATGTCGGCAAGCAAAGATTTAGACTAACCGCTAAACCAACATACCCAGCAAGGACATTCACAACATCCTCAGTATATTTAACAAACCACGTACTTCCTTCAGCATCATATTGGGGATTACGAGATGAGAATACTGAAGAAATGGTAGTTGATTTTAATACAGATTTTACAAAAATAAGTTGTGACGGTAAAGGTTCTTTTTTCGATGTTTATATGGATGGGTTGCAACCTGAGAGATTTTATCGTATATTAGTAAAAACAGAACTAGATAGCAGTACAGTTGTTATTGATAATAGTAATATCTTTAAGGTAGTAAGAAATGGCTAGAGAAAGAATCATAATAGAAAAAGAACTATATAATACTTCAAGGTATAATAACCTAGTTGATAGGGAATTTAAAACGTTTAAAAAACCAGAGATACCTGTTGATAACGATACTATAGAGGAACTATTTAGATTATACGATAAACTATTCTACACTATACCACTAAAAGGAAAAAACAATTCTCATCAATACATACTTGAGAGAAGTAATTTAGTAGTAGATTTTGAAAAATCAACACAAGATATTCAACCTCTTTTAGATGAGATAGCACAATTAAGACAACAGTTATTAGCAAGTAATCAACAAATTTTTGATTTAGAAAACCAACAGTAGTAGATGGCAGAGATAATAAATAATATAATACAGATTGAACCAGATGGACTATCCGGCTTCTCCCCATTAACTGATTCCGATAAAGCTATACTAAGGTATACAACTGTTCCAAGAGCATTTAAACCTAATGATAACTTTATAGAACTTTCGTATTTTACGTTAGATGGCATTAGAGTACTTACTATTCCCGATTATGCAGACTATTCCATCTTAGGTGGCGGAACATTAAATGACAGTACAGGTAATACCGAGATAAGCATAGATGTAGAGCAGGACCACAGCGAATACGGTTTCGCAGGAACAGAATTAAGAGCACTCTATAACTTCTTAGACTACCCCTACTCCTCTACAACTCTACCATCACCTTTCTATATTGAAAGCATATCACCAGACAGAACAGAGCTTAGACTAGTATCTATTAATCTAGGTAAGGAAGAAGTTAACGGTGAACTAGTAGACACAGTTGGAGAAATATCTACTAAACTTATAGAGAGGTATACTAATGAAACACTACTCCCGGAATTTTTCTTATATTTTGGAAATAATATATTTCTCAATATTGTAAACATTGACGTAGAGGAATTTAGGAATACAAACGCTGTTTTAATAAAACTATACGAACCGCTCCTGAATGCAGTTAAACTAAAAGGAAGGGTTAATATAGTAGAAAAAATAGCTGAATCAGTAGCGTATGAAATAGAATCAGAACTTATACCGGATGAAGAAGTTGTACCTACCCTACGAGGAGCTAATTTTTCTATAGAAGTAGAAGAGCAATCTACTGAACCATCACAATACTATAACCATACTGAATTATTTAGTTTTCCTACTAATAATACATACAGGGAATTAAATTCACTCTTTAACGAAAAAGGAGCAGAAATTGGAGTAGATTACTCTGATTTTAACTTCTTTATTAACTTTTCTTCAGCAGAGGAAAGGTTACGTAATTTTAAATACAAGTTAGATTTAATAGAATCTTACCAAACAAACTTAGATCTAGTATCTTCTATAAGCTACTCAGGTACTGGTGCTGAAGGAAGTACTCAATATTATAGAGACCTTCTTGATGGGGTGGTAAATAATTTTGATCACTACGAAAGACACTTATACTTTACAAATGGAACAACAGCTTGGCCTAAATCAAACTCATCTAAGCCGTATATAAACAAACTATCATCTTCTACTGATGCAGTTACTTGGTATAACTCAGAACTGCAAAGTGCTATCTTATACGATGCGCAAAACCCAGACATATTAATCAATACTGTACCAAGTTATTTAAAGGAGGATACTACTAACGAACCTTATGAACTTTTCATTCATATGATAGGTCAACATTTCGATAACTTATGGGTGTATACAGATGCAGTTTCTAATAAATATAACGCAGATAATAGAATTAATGTAGGAGTATCTAAGGACTTAGTAGAAGACCTACTTAAGAACTTTGGAGTAAAGTTATATTCAAGCAATAAATCTACCACAGAATTATTTAAGTACTTTACATCAAATTCATATGAAGTAGGTGGTGAAAAAATACCAGCAGGTATAATATCCTCAGGAGAAGAACCTATTTCACAAAACGATTACCAGAAAGAAATATATAGAAGAGTATACCACAATCTGCCTCTATTAATGAAAAGTAAAGGAACCGAAAGAGGGTTAAGAGCATTAATAAACTGCTTTGGGATACCTTCCGATGTTCTTAAAATTAGACTATACGGTGGACAGTCCTCTAACGATTTACCATTTTTTGGAGGTCAACAAGAACTAACAGGATCAATTGATAAAGTTAGATTAGACAACACCGGAAGTATTGCACCAGGTAATACAGTGTCGTTACTAACACCGGTAATTACCCCTAACAACGAATACACTCAAGATCTACATAGAATAGAAGTAGGATTCTCGCCAACACATAATATAGATACATACATAGTATCACAATCAGCATTCTTATTTCCGAACGATCCTTTCAATATTGACGACTATATAGGAGATCCTAGAGGATACCCAACAAATAGGTATACAGAACTGGAAGAATACAGTAAAACTATATTAGAGAATGTAGATGCGTATAATGTTAAAGATTTTGTAAGGTTAATAAAGTTCTTTGACAATGTTATCTTTAGAATGGTTAGAGACTTTACACCAGCAAGAGCAGTAACCGATACAGGAATTATTATCAAACCACATCTACTGGATAGAAGTAAATTTAAATCCCCTATTGTAACTTGGACAAGACCAGAATACTCAGGATCTATTGATACAGCATTTATAGAGGGAAGTCACGGAACCGCATATAGATCAGGATCCGGAGAATACTCAACCGCATACTCAGCATCAGTAATGACTCCATTCGGAGAGGTGGTTAAAAAATGGACTCCTTACCACGGAGCACCAGTCTACTCACGCTCAGCTGAAGAAGCTAAATTTGACGGAGAATTAACAGGTAGTTTAATAACGGTATCAACCGGTGAATTAAATAGTGATAATCCTTTTAAAGAATTA
>TARA_R110000782_G_scaffold2116_4_pt1 | contig 11947 bp, 7 predicted proteins | sample TARA_R110000782 | Tara Oceans TARA_R110000782 (sample SAMEA4397859) | marine metagenome | biome: Polar Biome; feature: [SRF] surface water layer (ENVO:00010504); material: water (ENVO:00002006), including particulate matter (ENVO:01000060) such as... | depth 5 m
CCCAATTGGCCGACTTATTACAAGTAGAAAAACAACCTCTAACTGCAGGAGATATCTCTATAGAGTGTGATACTACTCAAGTATTAATCGAACGTAAAACTTGGGATGATGCCTATGGTTCATGGCAATCTCAACGACTCGAAGCCCAAATCACTAAAATGTTGCAAGCAGATTGTCCTGTGATGTTACTTATAGAAGGTAACCCGAACGATAGTTGGGTTCGTGGTGGGGCTGAAGATGTATCCAGTTTTTTAGCAGAGGTTGAGGGTAAAACCACGGGCACTAATCGATATCGGCAATTGCGTAAGTTTCTTATGAGGATGAATGTTGAAGTACTTCCTGTCGTATTTACGGATGATATAGAAGAGACTGCTGCGTACATAAAGTCATTACATACTCGAGTAGAATCTGGTGATTTCGGATATTTAGTTCGTAAGGTAACTGTTGTGAAAACTTCTCGAAGTATTCACCATAATATGTTGCAATTGATTCCTGGTATCTCACTAGAGCGGAGTAAGCAACTGTTTACTGCGGCTGATAATTGGCAAGATTTAGTTACTAATTGGGATTATATTTCATCATCTGTTGATGAAAAAACTCGATGGCAAAATACTGCTAAGAAATTGACCTCGTTTTGGACTGATGAATGGATAGACCGAGAAAGAGAAGTTATCTTACGCAAAGAATAAATAGTAAGACCGTATTACATATAGTATGGTCAAGTTCTCGTCTTTGTTGCAGTTTCGAAAATATGTGGATAAATTACCATTAAGGGACATAGTAATTGACCTGTTTGAGTTTGAGATTTTTGAGGATGGCTTCAATGTTGGAGTTCCAGAATTTTCTGAATTGGTAGGGAAATTGATGTTTAAGTTAGATGATGATGATTTAAATTGTAGCAGTGGTTGGTGTGTCCATGATGGTGATGCTAATCACACAACTTTATTTTGTTATTATTTTCATGATATTAATGATATATGGGTTGTCCCATTTAAGGTCTCAGCCATTTTTAAAGTTCAATTGAATGCTCGAAATAATGGTAGATTTGCTCACTATCCTTTGTTCTATACTCCACCTGTGCCTATTGTTTCATTTTCTTATCCTGTTCACATATATAGGTCTTTGGAACAAGGTCATGCTGCGTGGGATTTGCCTTTTTTTAGAACTATTACTACAAATACAGAAAAGAAGGCTACAAGAATACTTTTTGATATTAATGGTAAAGTAACTAATTTTGAAGTTTTAATAAAAGATAAAAGATTTACAAATGGACATAGAGTTATAAATGCTAGTGACGAAGAAGTGAATGAGAGAGAGGGTTCTTGGTTCAACAGAGCCACGTGGTCACATGAACGTTTTTATAATATATTTGGTATTAATTATGAGATTAAATTCAACTCAAACAAGGGGAGATTTAAATGGAAAAATCCTTATTTGATTTTAGTTCCTATTAATGCAATGACTTTAAATTATCCTCGAGGTGATTTCAGTGTTATATGATTACAAACAACGCGAGTAAACATTTATAAGGGGTGAACTAATGGAGGAAGATATGCCACTAACAATGATTGCTGACAAACATGCTTTTGACCGAATGACTTTACGCCTTTCATCCGAAGAACAAACTAATGTTATCTCTGCTATAGAAAATAAATGGATTCGATTAGAAAATGCACCTTTGAGAGATTTTGCGATTGTTGCGTTGGCTCTCAAAAGTATCCGTATGACTGATAACTCTGCATGGGAATCTAATGGAGATGCCATTGTAGGAATTGTTCGTAAGGGCACTTTGAAGACAGTTATGCTTCGTAGATTTAATCAACCAATGACTAAGGATGCCCTTCGTGTTGATGTTGTTAAATGGGCAATTAAGCCTCCTGTGCAATCGTCTTCTCGCCATGGCCGAAATAGCAATCGAAACCGCAATCAAAATAATAGACGTTGATGCCTTTAAGTAGGAATCCTACCAATCTATAATTATGCTACAGTTTACGCTATCCGCAAAACATGCTAAGAATTTGGTAAAGGCCTTAGAAAATATTAATGAAGATACAGTATTTAGATTTGACCGTGATGGTCTTTCTGTTTCAGTATCTGATACATTTAGAAATCGTTTACTAGAGATTCACCTTCCTGCAGACTTCTTTTCAGCATATAGTTGTGAGTCATCTGTAGATTTAGGAATTATTATTTCTAGACTACGTGAAGTAACTAAGACTTTGAAAGCAAAGGATGAAGTCACTGGTTCTTTCGACCAAGAAGTTCCTAACTTTTTAATTCTTTCGGCTAATGGAATTCGTCGTCGAGTTAGATTAGTAAATACTAACTTACTTAAGTCTCCTCCACCTATGATTTATGATGATTTTATTTACACTGTTGAATTACCCTCATCTGCATTAAGTGATTTTATGAAAGCAGCGAGTACATTTCACACATTAGAAGTCTCGGTTGTTCCTGATTCTTTTACTATCACATCACAAGAAGGAGAAGAAGAGGTGTCTATGCAATTCACTGGAGAAGACGTTGCATTGAGTTTGGAAATGTCTGATTCTTTGACGACTCATGGAATTGCAGACTTGACAAAAGGTTTGAGTACAATCACAGATACGGTTACAATACGTGGTGGTCTTACAATTCCAATCTCATTTGGTTGGTCTTGGGGCGCATCCAGTCAGTTGACGTGTTACGTTACGAGGTGGGAATGAATGTCTAAGACTAAGCCAACTAATTATGAAGCCGCAGTATCTGTTATCTCCATTGGAGAGACAGTAACAGTAAGTGAAATTATTGACAGATTGATTACTCGTGGACGCCGAGAAATCCCAACTAGTCGGTCATTAGCCATTAAACTTCGACGAGATAGGTCATTTGATGTAGAAGACAATGGTCGAGGCCCTACACTCTTTACAAGATGCTTGTAATCCAATACTTTAAGTAGTTGAATGGTACATAGATTTTAATATGGTAATTGGTAATCCTTCTCAAGGTGATGAAACTGTTGAGGAAGACATTTGGTTGAAGAGGCAATTTACTTGGAATCCAGATGAATTTGGAGGCGATATTGATGCCACAGTCGATGCTTGGTATGAAGATACCGTCAACAGATTCCAAGACCGCACAGGATTTAGTTTTAATCAAGTTACCAAGGTTTCTGCTTTTAGGGATTTTGAGAATATGCGTCAGGTTTTGCGGGCTGCTATGCGTTATCGTATAGAAAATCTAACGAATCCATTGATGGGCAGTAAGAAAATGAAAATTAATGATTCTGTATATATAGGTAATGGAAGTCAAGTTTTTGATGAATTAGTAACTGGACATTCTGAAGGCCTTAGACCTGGTGAGTATCGACGACCATTAATATCTGCTGCTGATTCAGGACTTAAGGAAGAATTCATTAAAAAGGCATCAAGACTAATTAATAATGATGAATCATTTCAAGGCATACATCCTGTAAGTGGGTTGGAATTAGACTCGAATAAATATGCTTTAAGATTTAATATTCCCTACCCCGATGGTTTTATAGTTCCTCGATTTGAAAGACTCGTTGAAACCACCACAGAATCTGCAGGAACAGATTTGACTACACTTCCATTAGATATAGTAGTTCAGTATGTTGTATTACGAGCAATTACTTCTTTAGACGACCCTTCTAAAATGAACGCAGGTCAAGTGTTCAAATATTTAAGTAATGCAGATGGTAACTTAAAACAACAAGTTGGTCCCTTGGCAGGTCCACTTATGCTAGAGTTAGGATATGGAAGAAATGCAGAATTAACTCCAGTTCCTCAAGATGAACTCGAAGAACAATTAAATACTCTTATTGCTGAATACAACATTCAAGAAGAAGGCATCAACACTACTACAGAAAGTAGAATAGAGCAAGACGTTCCAGTTATGCGTTTTCAAATTGAAGATTTGAAAAATCCTGATAAATCTACTACGGAGTTTATTCGTTTAGAAGATTTCTTTTACACACACCGCAACAATGAATTATTACAAACCCAAATTTCCAGAATAATCCCACCTTTGGCTCAATTATCTACAGATTTGTATCCTAATATTGGAGGTACTGCTGCAAACGGTTGGAGACAAGTTGGTGGTAGAAGTGGTTCATATATCATTAAGTTTAGTCGAGACCCATTAGATTTGCTTTGTATTTCAACAGGTCGTGCAGCATTTGTTCGAAATCAAAGTGATGGTAATTCTGAAAACAATGGTATACAATCATATACATATCACTTAGAAGTAGAAAATGATGCAGGACAACAAATAGTCAAAGAATTTAGTAGTTCGGGCTGGAGTAGTTGCCAAGGTTTACGTTGTGGTAGTTCCTCAGGTTATGCATCTGGTCCTTATGAGGGAGTTGCATATGGTGAATGTGTAATTTACTATTATCCTGATGACCCTAATGGTTGGGACCGAAGCAAACCTTTGGGTCGATTGTATTTGCGTTGGGGATTTAAAGATTGGGCAAATGATTCTACTACGCGGTCTTCAAGTGCTAAAAGGACACTAAACCAAGTTGGTCGCTCTTTCGAAGACTTTCAAAATATATCTGGAAGTTTTCAACCAGGTGAAGATAATGGACCTGTTATATTATGGGAGCCACGGCCATATCCTAATAGTTCAGATACTCAAGAAACGTTAAAGGCATTCTTTAATTCTGCTTGGGAGATTTGTGCTGAAAGTTATCGTTCTACACGAGTTGGTCCTTCACATAATACTTTTACAATTGGGAGTACACCATATAGAATTAATGGGTATTCGGATATTAGTGGTAGTCAAGGTACATTTTCATCTTATGGCGGAAGTGAAATACCTCGATTTAGTTTATCTCATGGTGGAGAAGATGGTCAATTGCAAGATTTAGGTGGGGAACTTCCAGACTATAGTGACTTAAAAGACCCACTAATTACTGAAGAAAAGGCTATGGCTCGTTCATCAGACCTTACTCAACGTTCTGAGGCTTATGAAGCATTAGCCAGTAATGCTACTATCTGGCTTTATCCTGCAGTTATTCAAAACATGCGTTCTTTTACACCAGGAATGCCTGCATTACAAATGATGTGTAGTTCTTCGTTTGCAATTTCAAAATGGTTACGAAGCATAATTAATAGCCAAGGTTTGAGATTAGATGAATATTATCAATCTCCATGGAGTCCAAACAACTTAATTTCAACTGTGACTAGTAATCCTCAAATCTTCTTTGACCCTGTAACAGGTATCGATTTTACAAATGCTGAAAAGATGATTGGAAGCCCAGGTATGTCTTTCAGTATGCACGGACATCGATACATTTATCGAGCCGCATTTCTTGAAGACCAGCCAACTGAGATTCAACAAATGCTTGCTAACTTAGGTGCAGAACAAACTACAATAGATATTGGTTCGGCTTTTGAACTCTTCTACTTAGGTCTATTACATCCATTCAATGACATGTCACCGTCTTCGAGTCCTTCTGCTCCATTTATTACTTGCTTACCTGCAGGCGATGCTAGAATTAAAACAGGTTCACCAGAATTGCGAAATCTGCCTATTGGAATTGAAGCGGTTGCAGAAGACTTTTTATCAGGTTCTCTTATGAAACGAGTTTCTAAAACGCAAGAAGCACGATGCGAATTACGAAATTTGGTAGGATATAGTAGTAGAGTAGTTTATGATAGTGAATTCAATAGATTGACTGAATTAATGATTGTTTGGCGAAGCATTATTACTAGTCCTTGGCTTTCTCAATCTATGTTTGATGAGTTATTGCAATGGTATAGTGATTTTAGTAATGGCTCAATTCTTGGAAGTTTTATTCCTGATGTATATGCCTTGCAAGTGCTACAACTTTGGCAATATCCATTTAGTGCACCCGATTCACGAGGATTCAAACTCTCACCAGATAATAACAATGTTTTCCAAAGCGTTCATACCTCTTGGAAACAAAATGGTTGGCCAGAACGTCAATCGGCAGTATTTACTGAGTGGGCTGCATCATTATTTCCTAAAAATTTAGGTTTATTAGCCTCTAATGTTGAAACTATTGAAAAATACCTTGCAAGTCCACTTTTGATTACTAGGACGATTGCCGATAGCGTTTCTTTTGCCCCATTTATGATTCGAACACAAGAGGCATTTGATTCTTTATATACTTACCTGTTCTCACTAACTGATGACTATGGGGCTGCAATTAGATTTTGTTTGCTGTTTAGTCCTCTTTCATTAACTGATGAAACAAAACCTTTACTACCAGGTATAAGTCAAGAAGATGGGGGTTTCTTATCAGTTGCACAATATCAAAATTTACTAACTGAGGCATTAGAAGACGAAGGACCTGTTAAAGATATAATACAAAACTTCCAATATGATTTCTTACCCCGCTCTACTATTAAGCGTTTCCGAGAGAAAGTTCCAATTGAGATTCAAGACCAATTACTTGGAAGTGGTGGTGCACAAGTTGGATACAATTTAGTAAGCAGTTTCCTAAGGTCACCTTCTCGAATTGCAATCTATGCTGACCAAATGATGGAAATTGCATTAGGAGAGTTATACCCTGAATATGCCAAAACAAATAAACTTCCAATACCTCCCGAGGGCAACTTACGTAGATTTAAACGAGATAATAATATGAAATTAAAAACATTAGTTTCTTCCGCCATAGGTGGGATTAATAACGTTGGAGGATTGTGTAGGAATCCTAATTTGCCTGATGACGTTGCTGAATTAGTTGCTAATACTTGGTTCACATTAACTGAATCTTGGAATGAGTACAGTTATGGACGCAACTTAGGGGAAATTAATCTGGCACTAGCCGAGAATGATGTAACTCCTGAGAGTATCTTGACGAGTATCTATAATCAAGATGTCTCTTTGCAAAATACAATTGCTATGAATCCAAATTGTCCTTTTGAAATTTTGCTTAAGATTTTTGGATTAATTTCTACAGATGCAGGCGATGTATGGGCTGACGATGCTAGTCCATTGGCTGCATTAAATAATCCTGGCCTTAGTGAGGAAGACTATACTATTCTATATAATAGTGTGATTGCTCAATTACAAAGAGATGCTCGTTCTATGGATGAGTCTGCGTTGACAACTCCTACTTGTTTCCAAGTATTTGACAACTCCATTACTCAATTCTATGAGTCTGATTCAGGTGCTTCCCGAACTGGACAAATAACAAGTTTAATTAATAATCATTCTAATTTAAGATATTGGCGAGGTGGTAGTGATAAAGGTTCTTTCTCGGGTAATATTACTGCAGATGGTGAAGGGTGGGGTGCTCGTAGTTGGCCTGGTGTTGACGTAAATGGCGATGATGGACCTGCAGAGTCTTGCGTTCGAACTTGGAGACTTAATACGACTCAATCATTTGGAATCGCATCAGGGATTTCTATATATGATTCTGACAATGGTATAAACCAGGCAGGTAAACTAAGTGAAGGATTACAAATGCAAGAGAATGGCTTTTTGGACTCTCCATTCGTAATGTTTAAATATAATACCCCTCGTGCCAGTGGTCGAGGAGATGGCAATCAAACTACTTGTAATACCTATGGAGACAAACCGATTATAGGCAAGTCTACTTATGGTCAAGTGTTATTTGTACAACGACTTTATAAGCGATTAGTAGGTCGTGGAGCCTTAAGGCAAAATGATGATGGTGATTGGGTGGGTCGCCGATTTGTATGGACTTTCGATGGCTATTGGTATGATGAAGAGGGTAATAAACATGAGGGTATCACATACCAAGCAGAAAGTCTTGATGAGTTCTTTGGTTGGTTAGGTCAAGAAAGATATGCTAGGATTGGATTTGGTGAAGGCAGAGATGGACTTAAGTGGGCTCAAGGTGTAGTTGTTTGTATTACGGACCAAATGATTATTAATATGGCTCAATCAGGAGTAAATGCATTCGATGAGTTTTTTGGAGTAGTCCCTGATACTAACTTAGACCCTGTTCCGCTATGGAGAATAAATTGGAGCGAACAAGATTCATTAAACTTAATGCGTTCTATTTTAAATAAGCCTTGGGCAATGTCTTTTACAGAAAGTAATCTAAATATTGGCACTCTTCGTGACGAATTACGTGATTCCCCATTACGAATCTTTAGACCAGGTGCTGAACCAGGCACAGAACCTGAATTAAATGTTTCTACACTTATGTTAGCATTAGACCACCCGTCACCTATTGAGGTTGACGACACAATGTGGACACCTGAGGTCGTAGAATTCTTTGCATGGGATATTTTACAAGGGGGAGACGACTCATTTATGAGATATAATAATCTCACCATATCCGAGGCTACTCCTTCTATATTCTTGCCATTATTAATATCTCCAGAAATTTTAGAGGCTTACGAATCTGAACTATCTGAGTTCAAAGATTTTGCCATTAGGAGTAATCAAAGTAATCCTTCAAATGTTTTGAATATTATTTTAAATGAATTCAATGTCACTGTAGGCTACTTAAAAGATAATGGAGTTTGGGCAAATCATTTCCAAGGAACTAAGTTTGGGTCTCGCAGAAACGAATCTAAGAAAATCATTAATAGACTATTAAACAATAGGAAGTATCGAGAACTAATTCCTATTGAGTTTTTGACCTCAATATACACAGTTCAAGGAGTCGATGATGGTTACTTAGGAGATGCTATAATTAGTGCTACAGGGGCTTTACGAAGTAATCGAGTTGTCGAGTTCCAACAAGCCTATGCAAAACAAAGAGCATTGATTATCCAATTGTTGTCTCGGTATACTCGAGGTGGTGTAGAATATGCACTAGGTCAAATATCTGTGGGTGGGTTTGATTCCGAAGAAGAAAATGGTGAATATCCTCCTACAGATTTCCCTTGTTTCTCTGATGAAATGTTTGTAATGGCTACGGCTACAGGCCGTCGTTTCGATGGAGACCCTGTTAGGTGGGCAGGTTATATTTTAAATAATCGTGCTGCATATGTTGAAAGACTTATGGCTAATAGAAGTTCTTTAGTTGGTATGATGACTAGACAAGAACTTGAAGACTTAATGATTAGTGTAAATTACAATTGTCAGTTTGCTTCTAAGGTTGTTTTACCTATGTATGAAACTCTTATTAATCAAGCATATGAAAGTGGTTATGAGCCCGAAGAGGCTGATGCTGCCGCTACACTTATAATTCGAAGTCAGTTAGACACACTATTGGGTGAAACACAAGCAGACAGTTATTTAGACTTGTTGCCAACAGCCCAAGGAAGAGACTTCTCTTTCTTGAATGATGCATTAGGCCCTACAGATTGGTTAGATTTAGATGATTTTATTGATGATTCTGAAACATCTGGTAGAATTAGAACTGAGTAATTCGATTAATTATTTAGATATGTAGAAAGGTTTTATATACCTGTGTTACTCATGTTGAGATATGGGCTTAGGTGCCCTTCGAGGTATGAAATATGATTACAAATTCTGACTACAAGCCATTTAAATTATCTGATAGTTTTATTAATAATTACAAGCGTAAGCGAGCCCCATTTGGATTTAACGGACTTGGAGAACTAGTTTATATGAGAACATATTCACGCCTTAAAACAGATGGAAAAAACGAAATGTGGTGGGAAACCGTTCAAAGAGTTGTTGAAGGAACTTTCAATATGCAAAAAAGACATATTGATGCTCACAGTTTAGGTTGGAATCCTTGGAAAGCACAACATTCTGCTCAAGAAATGTATGACCGTATTTTCTCGATGAAGTTTTTACCACCAGGTCGAGGACTTTGGGCTATGGGAACTCCATTAACAGAAGAACGTGGATTGTTTGCTGCCTTGAATAATTGTGCATTTGTTTCTACTGAGAATATTAAAGAAGATTTATCTAAACCCTTCACATTCCTTATGGATGCTTCTATGTTAGGTGTCGGAGTTGGTTTCGATACATTAGGTGCAGGCAATATGATTATTAAAGGCCCAAATGAGTCAAGGAAAACTGAACTGTGTGAAATTCCAGATACACGGCAAGGGTGGGTAGAATCTTTAAAATTACAATTAGAATCTCATTTTTTAGGAACTGCTCCTGTCGAGTTCGATTACTCTGCAATCCGTGAAGAAGGTGTGGCAATCGCAGGCTTCGGAGGAGTTTCCAGTGGCCCTGCACCATTAAAGGAACTTCATGATAAGGTTGATGAAATTTTAGGCAAATCTGCAGGTGACCCAATTTCTATCACGGCTATTGTAGATATTATGAACTTAATTGGTAAGTGTGTTGTATCGGGTAATGTTAGAAGAAGTGCTGAAATTGTTTTTGGTGATGCTACGTCTCAAGAATATCTTGATTTGAAGAATTATGAAGTAAATCCACACCGAGCCGAATATGGTTGGACGAGTAATAATAGTATTTTTGCTGAACTTGGTATGGACTATACAGATGCTTGCGAACGGGTGAAATTTAATGGGGAACCAGGATTTGCTTGGTTAGAAAATATGCAAAATTACTCTCGTATGAATAATGGCCCTGACTACAAAGACCATCGAGTAAAGGGTGGCAATCCTTGTCTCGAGCAATCGCTCGAGTCTTATGAATTGTGTTGTCTTGTGGAAACTTTCCCTAATAATCACGATTCTTTAGATGATTATTTGAAAACTCTCAAGTATGCATATATGTATGCTAAGACGGTAACTCTTGGAAAAACTCATTGGCCCGAAACTAATAGAGTTATGCTACGAAATCGAAGAATTGGATGTAGTATGAGTGGATTAGCCCAGTTCATCTCTAATCGTGGACTTCACGAACTTAGAACTTGGATGACTGATGGATACGATATTATCCAAGACTTAGATACCATGTATTCTGATTGGTTGGCCGTTCCTAAGTCTGTAAAGACTACATCTATCAAACCGTCAGGAACTGTTTCCCTTTTGGCAGGGGCTACACCAGGAATGCACTATCCTGAGTCTCGATATTATATTCGTCGAATGAGACTAAGTATTACGTCTCCATTGATTCCTGCACTTGAAAAGGCAGGATACTCATTAGAGCCTGCTTTCGGTTCTGAGGAATCTACGCTTGTCGTAGGAATCCCCGTCGATGTAGGTGAAGGAATTCGAACGGCTAGTGATTTGTCACTTTGGGAACAATTGAGCCTTGCTGCATTTATTCAAAAGTATTGGGCAGATAATCAAGTTTCTTGTACAGTTACTTTCGACCCTGAAACTGAGGGAGACCAAATTGCTCCTGCATTAGATTATTTCCAATACCAGTTGAAAGGAATTTCATTCCTACCTCGATTGGATTCTGGTGCATATCCACAAATGCCTTATGAAGCCATTGATGTTGATACATATAATAAAATGCTATCTGAAGTTAGTAAACTTTCTTTTGGTAGAATCAAAGGTGACGACGTTGAAGCCGAAAGATTCTGCGATAACGATGTTTGCGAGATTTAAGGCACTAATGAATTGTGATGATTAAGAATGTGCCATCCATCTTGGCCTTTTTGAACTACAAATGAGTATCGGAAATCTGCTTCGACTTTCCTACTGTTCTTTTTATTAGAATCTCTATAGGTAAAGATACCCATACCTGATGCGATAGCCGTATCATCGGCTATTTGAATGTACATTTTTGTAAAGCGTCCATTTAATTCTTCTTTTCCTAAGAACTTGATAAAGTATTGTTGAATCTCTTCACGACCTATGCAAATTCTATCAGATAGTGTTGGTAGTAAAATTGCATTTGGAGCATACATCAAAACTACGTCTGATAAGTTTTCTTGATTGACATTATTTAACCACTGATTGATAACTGCTCTAACGTCGCTTTCACTAAAGTGGTCACTAGCAAAGGTACTTTTAAACGGATTATATTTCAACGGATTCATTTTCATTACCTTCTTAAGTCTCTCACACTTTGAATAGTTTTTCGACCTGATTGAACATCACTAAGTACAGCGAGTGTGATTGGTGGCCCATGGGCTACATTCCAAAATTGAGTG
>TARA_R110000782_G_scaffold57258_21_pt1 | contig 11942 bp, 8 predicted proteins | sample TARA_R110000782 | Tara Oceans TARA_R110000782 (sample SAMEA4397859) | marine metagenome | biome: Polar Biome; feature: [SRF] surface water layer (ENVO:00010504); material: water (ENVO:00002006), including particulate matter (ENVO:01000060) such as... | depth 5 m
CGCCGGGAGCCGCCGACCGTACAATCTCAGCAGATTCGCACGCTTTCCCACACACAAAGGAGTGGCCATGCATCGCACCCTCACCGCCCTGCTCGCCGCAGGACTCTGCGTCGGCGTCGTCAACGCCGAGCCGACCAAGGCTTCGCACACCAAGCAGGACACGAAGGCCGCCGAGCCCAAGGCGAAGACCCTCGCCGAGCTCTTCCCCGCCGAGCCCACCCCCGAGCTCTGGCTCGGATCCAAGGCCCCGGAGCTGAAGATCTCCGAGTGGGTCCGCGGCGAGTCCGTCAGCGGCTTCGAGCCCGGGCACGCGTACGTCGTCGAGTTCTGGGCCACCTGGTGCGGCCCGTGCATCGCCGCGTTCCCCCACGTCGCCGAACTCCAGAAGCAGTACGCCGGCAAGGCGACCGTCATCGGCGTGAACATCTGGGAGCGTGAGTCCGGAGCCGAGCGCGTCGAGCTCGTCCGCAACTTCGTCGCCAACCACGAGGAGATGGCCTACACCGTCGCCATCGAGGAAGGCACCGCCATGGCGGACACCTGGATGAAGCCCGCCGGACGCAACGGCATCCCCTCCGCCTTCATCGTGGACGGCCACGGCAAGATCGCGTGGATGGGCCACCCCATGGGCATGGACGAGCCGCTCGAGCAGATCGTCGCCGGCACGTACGACGTCGAGAAGGCCAAGCAGGAGATGGCCAAAGAGCAGCGGACCATGACCGCCTACAACGGCCTCCGCCAGGCCGTCGGCGAGGAGTCCTGGGATCGGGCGCACGACATCGCGCAGGCGCTGATGATCGAGAGCTTCCAGGACGAGCCCCGCGGCCTCAACGCCGTCGCGTGGTTCCTGGTCTCGGCCGAGGAAGCCCCCGCCAAGTGCCACAAGCTGGCCTACAAGGCCGCCAAGATGGCCAGCGAGCAGACCGAGTGGAAGGACTGGATGATCCTGGACACCTACGCCCTGGCCGCGTTCCGCAACGGCCAGAAGGACGAGGCGATCAAGTGGCAGACCAAGGCCATCGAGCTCGCCCCCGCCGAAGCCCAGGGCGACATGCGTGAGCAGCTCGAGTCGTTCACGACCGAAGGCTGAATCACCAGCGCCAGGCCCCGCCGGGCAACCGCCAGAAACAGCACGCCTCGGACCGAGCGGTCCGGGGCGTGTTTCGTTTCAGTCGCGCCCCGGCCAAGGGCCGATGGGCGGCAGGCCGGGAACGACCGCCGCGCCGCCCGGGCCGGATCAGTTCAGGCCCTGGTCCGCGAGCCAATGCTCGGCGTCGATGGACGCCTGGCAGCCCATGCCCGCCGCCGTGACCGCCTGGCGGTACTTGGCGTCGGCCACGTCGCCGGCCGCGAAGACCCCGGGGATATTGGTCTTGCTCGAGCGGGTCTTCAGGTCGATGTACCCGGCCTGATCGAACTCGAGCCGGGTGTCCCGGATGAACTTGGTGGCTGGCGTGTGCCCGATGGCCACGAACAGGCCCGCCACCGCCAGGTCCGACTCCTCGCCGGTGACCGTATCTTTCAGACGCAGGCCGGAGATCATGTTCTCGCCGAGCACGTCGAGCACGATCTTGTTCCACAGCACCCGCGCGTTGGGCTTGGAAAGGTAGCGTTCCTGCATCACCTTGGAGGCCCGCAGCGCGTCACGCCGGTGGATGACGAAGACCTCGCTGGCGAACTTGGTCAGGTAGGTCGCCTCCTCCATCGCCGTGTCGCCGCCGCCGACCACGGCCAGGGGCTTGTTGCGGAACACCGGCAGCGCGCCGTCGCACACGGCGCAGGCGGAGACACCCCCGCCGGAGCGGGCCAGCCGCATCTCATTCTCCAGGCCCAGCCAGTTGGCCGTCGCGCCGGTCGAGAGGATCACCGCGTGGGCCCGGATCGCGTCGCCGCCGGAGGTGTGCAGCGTGTGGGGCGAACCGTCGCTCGAGAACTCGCACCGCACGACGTCCTCTCCCACCACCCGAGAGCCGAACCGCTTGGCCTGCTCCTCGAACTTCATCATCATCTCGGGGCCTTCGACCCCGTCGGGAAAGCCGGGGTAGTTCTCCACCTCGGTGGTCAGCATGAGCTGGCCGCCGGGGAGCACCGGCCCGGGGTCTTGCTTGGCCACGCCCACGTAGACCAGCGGGTTCAGGTTCGCCCGCGCTGCGTAGATGGCGGCGGTCCAACCCGAGGGCCCGGAACCGATGATCACGACCTTCTCGATGCCTGCTTCGCTCACTCGTATCCTCCAACGCCCGGCGGGCTGTGCCCGCCCGGTCGCGGTTCTGGCGTTGCCTGCGGCGGCTCAACCGCCGCGGTCTCCGGGCTATTCCTGCCGGGCGACGGGCCCCGGCCGGGGCTGGCATGGTATGAGCCCGGGGTCGCCCCGAAACGACCGTTCCCAAAAACAAACCCGGCCCGCGTCCGAGGACGCGGGCCGGTGGGTTGCTGTTTCGAGCCCGCCGCGGTGTGCGGCGGGGGCGTGCCGGTCAGCCCGCCGCGGAGCGGGTGCGTTCGGCCTCGGCGATCGAGGGCGCCCGCGCGGTCGTCGAGGGCCGGTCGAGGTCCTCGAAGACGTCGTCGCGCCGGAAGAACTTGCTGGGCTTGGCGTCGTTGAGCCGCTCGTTGAGCCGCTGGAGCGACTCCTCGACGATCTGACGCACGCGCTCGCGGGAGATGCCGACCTCGGCCGCGATCTCCTTGAGCGTCAGCGGCTCCTGCCCGTCGAGTCCGAACCGCAGACGCAGGATCTGGGCCTCGCGCTCGTCGATGGTCTCCATCAGCTTGCGGAGGATGCCCAGCTCTTCGCTGTGCAGCGTGCGTTCCTCGGGGGTGCCCACCCGCTGGTCGGCGATCATCTCGCTCATCTGCATCAGCCCGCCCTCACCGTCGGAGGGGGCCTGGGACGGGGCGTGGAACGCCTTGACCGCCCGGCGGATGATCTTGATCTTCTTCAGCGGCAGGTCCATCGCCTGCGCGAGCTGCTCCATGGTGGGCGGCGCACCCAGCTCGGCCTCGAGCCGGCGCGAGTGCATCTTCCACTTGGAGATCAGCTCGACCATGTACGCCGGGATGTGGATGGGCTGGTTGGCGTTGATCAACGCCCGCTTGATGCCCTGCTTGATCCACCAACTTGCGTAGGTGCTGAACCGCGCCCCCTGGGCCGGGTCGAACCCTTCGACCGCGCGCATCAGACCGATGTTGCCCTCCTCGATGAGGTCGGTCAGCTGCAGGCCGCGGTTGTTGTAGTTCTTGGCGATCGAGACCACCAGGCGCAGGTTCGAACGGATCATCCGTTCCCTGGCCTCGGGGCATTGATCGTTGATGATCCGCCAACCGAGCTCGCGCTCTTCCTCGGCGGTCAGGAGGGGGTACCGGTTGATGTCCTGCAGGTAAACCTGAATGGACGACCGCACGCCGGATGGCGCACCCATAGACTGGACGCTTCTCTCACTCACTTTCCTACCCACCTTTCCACGGCGAGCGCCGCTAGAAAGAGACAGACCGGGACAAACCCAGTCCCCTACTGGTTCGTGAGTCTACACGAACGGTTCCATCGGTTGAAGCGGAAATCCCCTGAACAATGGGGAATTCCGGCGATCAAAGCGGACTTTCTCCCCTTCGGTCTGGGCCGATTGGACCGTCTGACCGACAAAGTAGAAAATGTGATCGGCCCATCCGAGTTTTCCTGGCACATCCCCGTTCCTGTGGCACACTGCCGCCCCGCCCGACCCGGAGCCCCCCCCGTTGGACAGAGACCTGACCAAACTCCTCGAAGAATGGCCCTTCCAGCCCGGGCAGATCAACGTCCGCCTGATCCAGGGTGACGACGGGGAACCCCGCATCCAGGTCCGTCTCGATCTCGGCCTGCTCCAGATGTTCGTGGACGGACGCCCTGACGGATACCGACCGAACGGCTTCGACAGCCTGCTCGAGTTCCACGAGTCCCGCCTCGACGAACTCCACGCCGCCAAGGCGATGGAGACCGCGATGGAAGGCGGCGAGGACGAGGAGGATGAGGAGGACGAGGAATCCGTCCGCATCCTCACCCCCGAGGACTGCCGCCTGCTCCGGGAGGAGGCCGTCCAGTACTACCACCGCTACATCGCCCTGCTCGTGCTCGAGGACTTCGAGGGCGTGGCCCGGGACACCTCGCGCAACCTACGGATGCTCGACATGATCTACGAGCACGCCGAGTCCGACGAGGACCGGCGCTCGATGGAGCAGAACCGGCCCTACATCATGATGATGCGTGCCCGCGCCCTGGCCAGCCTGGCGCTCAAGGACGAGGAACCCAAGGCCGCCGTCCACGCGATCGAGCAGGGCATCGAGGCACTCCGGCAGTACTTCGACGACCGCGGCGTGCCCGAGGCCTTCGAGGCCTCCGGCGAGGTCGCCATGCTGCGGGAGATGCGCGAGTCCCTGGTCCCCAAGCTGCCGCTTTCGCAGAAGGCCGAGCTGCGCCAGCGCCTCGAGTCCGCCATCGCCTCGGAGAACTACGAGCTGGCGGCGATCCTCCGCGACGAGCTGCGCATGCTCGGCGACGGGCCGGCGCAGCACCAGGCCTGATCCGGCGGTTCGGCCATGACGTTCAGCGTTCCGCCGGGCCCGCCCCGGTCTTCGCGCCGGTTTTCGCGCCGGTCGGGACGATGGTCACCGCGTCCGGCTCGGCGTCATCATCGTCGCCCCCGAGCACGACCGGCTCATCGATCCGGCAGAACTCGAGCACGTGATCGGACAGCACCGTGGCCGCCACGGTCTCCTCCACCACGACCATGCTCGCGCCCAGGCGCCGGGCGATCTCCGCCCGCGGCTGCATCGACACCCGCACCGCGACGTGCAGGTCGGGGTGCAGCCCGCGGATCGTCCGGATGGCCCGCATGGTCGCGTCGGAGTCGGGCAGGGTCAGCAGCACCGCCTCGGCGTGCTCGATGCCGGCCGACTCGAGCACCTCCGGGTTGGAGATATCCCCGAACACCGCTCGGCGTCCCTTGGCGGTCTGCTCCCGCACCGTGCTGGGGTTCATCTCGATGATCGTGCACTGCACGCCCTGCTCCTCGAGGCGCTCGACGCAGGTCCGCCCGATCACGCCGAACCCGCCGACGAGCACGGTCGACTGCGACTCGGCCTGCTCGATGCCCGTCTCGGTCATGCGCGGCCCGCGCAGCCAGGGGGCCGGGCCCACGCGGCGCTGCACCGCGGCGCCGATCCGCGGGCCCATCGTGACCACCGTCGGCGTGACGATCAGCGATGCGATCACCACGCCGATCAGCACCGAGCTCTCCTGCGCCGACAGCAGCCCGAGCGAGCTGGCGACCGCGAAGACCACCAGCGAGAACTCGCCCGCCTGCGCCAGCGTCATGCCCAGCCGGCAGGCCAGCGCGCTCTCGGCCCCGATGAGCCACGAGACAAAGCCGATGTTGAACGCCTTGATCGCGATCAACGCGACGGTCCCGACCGGGATGATCCACCAGACCGGCAGGATGGCGCCCAGGTCCACCTGCAGCCCGATGGCCGTGAAGAACACCGCCATGAACAGGTCCCGCACGGGCGCGAGCTGACCGGTGAGCTGGTGGCGGAACGGCGTGCCCGCCAGCAGGAAACCGGCGATGAACGCGCCCAGCTCGGCGCTCAGGCCCAGCACCGCCGTCAGCACGGCCGCGCCCAACGCGATCGCGGAGGTGAGGACCAGCAGCACCTCGCTCCCGCCCACCCGGGACGCCTCCCGCAGCAGCCGGGGCAGCACCAGGCGCCCCACCACGATCATCGCCGTCACACCGCCGATGGCCATCAGCACCGCCCGCGGGCCCGTGCCGGCGGGCCCGTCCGCCTCGCCCTCGCCGATGGCGAGCAGCGGGAGCGCGGCGAGGTAGCCGATCACCACCAGGTCCTGCACCAGCAGGATGCCGACGGACATCCGCCCCGTGGTGGTCTTGAGCTTGCGACGCTGCGTGAGCAGCTGGAGCACGACGGCCGTGGACGACATCGCCAGCCCCATCGCCGCGGCCAGCGCGGACGGCCCGGACATCGGCGTGGCCGACAGCAGCAGCCATCCCAGCCCGGTCGCGGAGATCGTGGTCACGAAGCCCATCGTCACGATCGATCCGGCCCCACGCTTGAGGGCAGACGAGTCCAGGTGCATGCCGATCGAGAACATGAGCACGATCAGCGCCATCTGGCTGATCTGCTCGACCCGCTCGGGCGTGGCGACGAGTTCCAGGCCGCTGGGCCCGATCGCGATGCCCGCCAGCAGGTACGCCGGGATCACCGCGACCCGCAGGCGCGAGAGCAGCAGGGACACGACGCCCGCGCACGCGAGCACGATCAGCAGATCCAGCTGCACCGCCCCGCCTCCGCCCGCCGCCAAGGTCGCTGTCACGCGGGGGCCTCCTCGGCGGACGAACGCGCGGACCGGGCCCGCTCGACGAGGACGCGCAGCAGCGTCAGATCGGCCGGCGTGATGCCCTCCAGCCGCGACGCCTGGCCGTAGGTCTCCGGGCGGAAACGGGACAGCGCCTGGCGGGCCTCGGTCCGCAGGTCCGTCAGCATCGCGTAGTCGATCCATCCGGGCAATGCGCGGTGCTCCAGGTCCGACCGACGCCGGATCTCGACCCGCTCGCGCTCCACGTACGGCTCGTACCGGGCTTCTGCGTGCAGCGTCCGCGCGACCGGCACGGCGGGCGCCCCCCCGCAGGCGCCCAGCGCACCCCACAGCTCGTCGTGCCCGTAGCGCGGCTCGCGGCACCGCTGCCACAGCGTCTTGTCGCCATCGCGGGTGCGCTGCATCAACGCTCGGCCCGCGGCCAGCGCCGCCGATCGACCGCGGAACCGCGACCACCGCTCCCGCCCCAGCCCGTGCGACGCCAGCAGACCGAGCCGCTCGGCGATCGGGGTCAGACGGTCCGCGGCGTTGTCGGCCCGCAGCAGCAGCCGGTGCTCGGCCCGGCTGGTGAACATGCGGTACGGCTCGGTGGGCGTCTTGGTCACCAGGTCGTCCATCAGCACGCCGATGTACGCCTCGTCACGGGCGAGCACGACGCGTCCGTCGCCGGTCGCGTGCATCGCCGCGTTGAGCCCCGCGACCAGCCCCTGCGCCGCCGCCTCCTCGTAGCCGCTCGTGCCGTTGATCTGCCCCGCGAAGAACAGGCCCGCGACCGACCGCGTCTGGCCCGTCGCGTCGATCTGGTGGGGCAGCACCGTGTCGTACTCGACCGCGTACCCGTACCGGAGGATCTCGGCACGCTCACACCCGGGCATCGTCCGCACGATCACGTCCTGCACGTCGGTCGGAAGGCTGGTCGCGATGCCGTTGCAATAGACCCAGTCGGTGTCCAATCCCTCCGGCTCGAGGAACACGCCGTGGCTCTCGCGCTCGGCGAACCGGACGACTTTGTCCTCGATCGACGGGCAATACCGCGGCCCGACCGAGTGGATCTGGCCGGAGAACATCGGTGCCCTGTGCAGGTTCGCTCGGACGTGCTCATGGGCCTTGGGGTGGGTCTGGGTCTGGCGGCAGGCGACCTGCTCGATCAGCGGGAACCGATCGCACGACAGCGTGCCCGCCGTCCAGCCCGCGTCGCTGAGGTCAGAGAACGGCACGGGGCGATCGTCCCCCCACTGCTCGGGCAGTGCTTCCCAGTCGATCGACGATCGGCTCAGGCGGGGGGGCGTGCCGGTCTTGAGCCGGCCCAGCTCGAAGCCGAGCGAACGCAGCGACCCCGAGATGCCCTCCGACGCCGGCTCGCCGCAGCGTCCGCCGGCGGTCTTGGTCTCGCCGGTGTGCATCAGCCCACGCATAAAGGTTCCGGTGGTCAGGACGACCGAATCCCCCTCGAAGTCCAGCGTGCGGCCCCCGACCCGCGCCCGCACGCCGGCGACGCGTCGCCCGCCCGAGCCGTCCCGGACCAGCAGTTCCTCGACGGAACCCTCGATCACCCGGATCTCGGGGCGGGACGCGATCAGGGCCCGGACGGCCTCCGGGTACCGCTGCTTGTCCGACTGGCACCGAGGGCCCTGGACGGCCGCGCCCTTGGAGGTGTTGAGCACCTTGAACTGGATGCCGGTGGCGTCGGCCGCAAGCCCCATCAGCCCGCCCAGAGCGTCGACCTCGCGGACCAGTTGGCCCTTGGCGAGCCCCCCAATCGCAGGGTTGCAGCTCATCGAACCGATCCCATCGGCCCGGAGGGTCAGCAGGACCACCGATTCCGGAGTTCCGAGTCGGTTGGCGGCCGCCCACGCGGCCTCCGCGCCGGCGTGCCCGCCACCGATCACGATGACCCGGAAGTGCTCCACGGCGAAGATCTTACCGGGTGATGTCCTTGAATCTTGGCGCGCAGGGAACTATCCGGTATGCTTGACGGTATCCCCTATATAGCGAACACCCCCCCGGACCGGCCGTTCTGGCGTCCGGGCTGTGATGGAGGCTCCCACGATGCGACCCGGACTTTTTTCCCGCACCTCTCTGCTGGCCCTGATCGCCTGCGGATCGGTCGGATTCTGCGTTTCCGCCTCTTCGGGCGACGAGGTCATGATGCGGGACGGCACGGTGTACACCGGCAAGGTCGTCTCCCAGACGCGGCGTGAGGTCGTGATCGACACCGAGATCGCCGGCATCAGCACCCGAATGACCCTGGACCGGCGTCAGATCCGGGCCGTGTCGATCGGCGACACGCCCTCGGAGACCCCGGCCGACCCGGCCGAGGAACTGACCAACCCGCCGTCCATCCCCGGCTCGATCAATCCCGGCGCGTCCATCCAGACGCCCAAGAGCGACGTCAAGATCCTCAAGCGTGACGGCGTGGACCTGATCGTCGAAATCCCCATGAACGGGACCTTCGGGCAGGACATCTACCCCCTGAGCATCGCCGAGGGCCTCGACTGGGCCCGGGAACAGGGCGCCACCGACATCGTCTTCCGCATGAACTCGCCCGGCGGCGAGGTCTGGGCGGCCGAGGAGATCGTCGAGATCATGGCCGACCACGCGTCGGAGTTCCGCTACCACGCGCTGATCGAGCACGCCATCTCCGCGACCATCTGGCCGGCCTTCAACTGCGACACCATCACCATGGCCCCGGGTGCGACCTTCGGCGGCGCGGTGGTGTTCCGGCGCAGCGGCACCGGGTCGGCCGAGGTCGACAAGAAGATGACCTCGATCATGGCCGCAAAGCTCGCCGCATCGGCCGAGGCCAAGGGCCACAGCCAGGCGCTGGTCAAGTCCATGATGCTCTCGGAAGAGGGCGCCTACGCCGTCCCGGACGGCAACGGCGGGTGGACCGTCGTCAGCGAGAAGCCCGCCGACGGCGAGACCTACGAGACCATCGACGGGCCGGACACCGTCCTGACCCTGACCGCCGACCAGGCGGGCAAGTACGGCATCGTCACCGTCATCAAGAACCGCGACATCAACACCTTCGCCGAGGCCCAGACCTTCGGGGACTTCGACCACCACGACGAGGAAACCAACCGCATCGCGGAGAAGACCAACGCCCAGTGCAAGCGCCTCCGCAGCGAGCTGCTAGGGACCATCCAGTCGTTCTACCGCGAGGCGGAGATCGCCGAGGGACGCGGCACCACCGCGGGCTCGGGCTCGGCCATCCAGAACATGCAGCGCCAGCTGGGCATCTACAAGATCCAGATGCGTCGCGCCGAGAACCTGCAGATGGCCGCGATCGTCGGCTCCTTCGAGCAGGCCATCGATGTTCCGTTCTGGGAGAACGAACTGGCGACCCGACTGGCCGATCTCCGTCGGGCCGTCCGCCTCCGCGGCCGCCCGTGACCGACCCGGGCCACCGAGCCCGACGCCTTGCAGAACCCCCAACGCCCCGCACCCGCGGGGCGTTTTTCATGCGCCGGCCCGTTCAGTCGCCGACCGTTTCTCCGGCCCGACCGCCCGATGCGAGTGTCGGGTTCACGGCTATCCGACGCACGTCGGACCGACCCAGCAAACAGGGCGTGCCGTGCGGCACGCCCTGGTGTGGGAACGATTGGGAACGAGCGGGATCAGTCGCGGGGCTGGCCGGTCCAGATCTCTTCGCCGCCGACGTCGATGCCCTTGAGCCCGCCGCGGGTCCAGCGGACGCGTCCGGGCAGGTTCGCGTTGGGATCGCCGATGGCCGGGGGCTCGAAGGCCTGCGGGTTGTACTTCATATAGGTCGGGTTGGCGGCGATGGCCCGGTTGGGCTTGAAGCCGTCGTTGATCGAGTCGCTCTTATAGACACGCACCGAACCGTCGAAGAACTGCAGGGCGATCTGGGCCTGGTCGTAGGCGTAGAACAGGCCGTTGCGGGTCGTGTGGTAGTCGTAGAACTCGAACATGAAGGCCTTCTGGCTCGGGAAGTTGACCGAGAGGGCCTTGCGCCGGCCGAGCGCCCCCAGGGGCGTGCCGTTGAACCAGTTGTGGTCGCTGGGGCTCTGCTCGACCGTGCGGTTGGCCGGCGTTCCGATGTCCGGCGCCCAGCTGGCGGGGACAACCTGGTAGGTCGAACTGAACCACCACCAGTCGAAGTGCTGGATCCACTGCGAGTCGGTCGGCACGTTGGTGCGGTCGTTCTCGGGGTCCTCCTGCCACTGGTTGCGGATGCGATCGGACGGGCAGGCGACGATCGGCTCGGGCAGGTTGAGCGTGAGGTAGTCGATCAGGATGAGGTGGGTGAACTCGCGGTGCGGCAGCCGGTTGGGCGGGGCGGGCATGTTGGAGAGATACGTCCGACGCCGGATGATGTCCGTGGCCTGGTAGATCGCGGCCCGACCGTCGTCGCTGGGGTGCTGCAGATCCGGGAACTCGCTAGGCGTGCCGCCGCCGGGCTGCACACGCCACGAGTAGGCCGGGACGAAGTCGTCGAAGTCGTTGAGGTAACTGGCGGTCGCGATGCCGAACTGCTTCTGGCCCGACAGGCACGCGGCCCGGCGGGCGGTCTCGCGGGCCGCACCGATGGCGGGCAGCAGGATGCCGATCAGCAGGGCGATGATGGCGATGACCACCAGCAACTCGATGAGCGTGAACGCACGACGGCTTTGCATGGGGAGACTCCGGATCTGTCCGGCCGCCGGGCCGGGTCGGGCCACGACGCCCGCAACATGATTCTAACACGGATCCACCGCTCCGAAAGGGGGATACGGGGGCGGCTCAAAAAAGACCCGGACCGGGGCGTGTCCCCGGTCCGGGCGAGTGGTCGTATTGTCGCCCTAGACACCGCTAGGCGGGGTCCGGGACCGCTTACTGCTCGCAGTCGGCGTCGTTGGAGTCGCCGAGGGACTCGGGACGTCCGATCTCCTTGCCGCCGTAGTCGATGCCGCGGAGCCCGTAGCGGGTCCAGCGGTACCGCTGGCAGTAGGTGGTCGACTCGCCGAAGCCGGTCTTGGGGATCGGGAAGGTGTGGATCGCCACGTACTTCTGACGCCACTCCTGGTTGGGCTGGGCGGGATTCCAGCCCGGGTTGGCGTCGGCGGTCCGCTCACGACGGACCGAGCCGTCGAAGAAGCTCAGGTTGGTCTGGGCCTCGGGATACATGAAGTGCAGGTCCTGCCGACTGGAGAAGCGGTCAAACTCCTCGAACTGCAGCACCTTGCCGGCCGGGAACGCAACCTGGGTGTACCTTCGGTCGCCCAGCGGGATGCCGTTACCACCCTGGAACAGGTGGGGCGTGTCAGACACGGGGATGTAGGTCGGCTGGCCGTTGATGCCGTCGGTGTTCCACGCGGCGGGGACGGTCTGGTACGTCGAAGCGAAGGGCCAGCGCTGGCGGACGCCCACGTTGGTCCATCCGCCCGGGTCGTCGTACCCGGCGGTGTCGGAGCCGGGGGCGTAGGGGATGTTGTTGGCCGCGGTCACGTCCGTCGGGTTCTCCTGCCACTCGAGCAGGTTCTTGTCGAACGGGCTGGCGGAGATCGGCTCGGGCTGGATGTTGGTCAGGTAGTCCAGCAGCACGATGTGGCTGTAACGCCGGTGCGGCAGGCGC
>TARA_R110000782_G_scaffold259836_7_pt1 | contig 11938 bp, 9 predicted proteins | sample TARA_R110000782 | Tara Oceans TARA_R110000782 (sample SAMEA4397859) | marine metagenome | biome: Polar Biome; feature: [SRF] surface water layer (ENVO:00010504); material: water (ENVO:00002006), including particulate matter (ENVO:01000060) such as... | depth 5 m
AGAGCTTCGTCCCAATCGCCCAGTTCCGCTCGGTGAAGTTGCCGCCCAGATCGGCCGCGGCCTGATCCGGGCGGGCCGCGTCCAGCGTCAAGACCGTTTTCGCGTCGAGGTTGTCGATCAGCGAGACCATCACGGCCTCGGGCGACGACGGGATCTTGCAAGCCCCGAACTCGGGCTTCTCGTGGTGCGAGATGATGATGTGCTGAAGCACGGTCAGCACGCCCGCGGGCATTCGCTGGCCGGTCTCCCGCATCATCTGCTGCGACTTGTCGTGCAGCATGATCGCCCCCTCGACGAGGTGCCCGATCAGCTCGCCCCGGTCGGTGTACCCGAAGGTCCGGTCGTAGACCAGCTCGCGGGTCTTGCCCAGATCGTGCAGAAAAAGCCCGATCAGCACGATGTCCCGGTTGATCCGGGGGTACAGCGGGCAGACCTTGTCGGCGATCTGCATGAGCGTCAGGGTGTGCTCGAGCAGCCCGCCGAGATAGGCGTGGTGCAGTTTGGACGCCGCCGGGCAGGTGCGGAAGGCGTCCATGAGGTGCTCGTCCGCCAGGTAAGTTGCCGCGAGGGCCTTCATCGCGGGGTGCTCGAGGGTGTCGAGCAGGGCTTGGACTTCGGCGAACATCTCCGCGGGGTCGCGCTTGGAGGCCGGGATCAGCTCGCGGAGCTGCTCGGGCGTCGGCTCGACCGGATCGATCCGGTGGATGATGATCTGCAGCTCGCCTTGGTAGGCCTGCGTCTCGCCCTCGATGAAGACGAACCCGTCCCCCGAGAGCCGCGCGAACGTGGCCTCCTCGATCGACCACATCCGGGCCGGAGCCGACCCGGTCTTGTCCCCGAGCAGACAGCGCAGGTAGGGCTTTCCCTTCACGGTCGTGCCGAGCTGGGCGTTGGTGATCGAGAACGCCCCGTCGATGCGCTCCGAGGGCGTCATCTGGGCGATCGGCTTGCGGGGGGTGGTCATGGTCATCGCGGAGGATAGGTGGATCGACGGGCTCAAGCCCGCCCGACCGACCGCCCCTAAGCCCCGACGCCCCTCTGGTTGTGCGGTTCACCTCGGGGGCGTACCTTACCGTTCGGAAGGACCAACCACCCCCGCCGCACCCCGCCGGGAGCGGTCGCTCCGGACGGCTTATCGTCCGCGGCGGCCCTCCGGCAGAGCCCGCCACCACCGCCCACGACCCAAAGCCCGCACAGGACGCGACCTTGAAGATGCCCGCTCAGACCGTTCGTGGCGCTCTCGCCGGACTGCTGGTGGCCGCCTCCGGACTGGCCCCCGCCACCCAGGCCCTGGCACGAGGAGCAGCCCAGCCGGCCGGCGACGCGGGGGACGCGTTCGGGGGCATCCGATTCCCGATCCAGGCGGCCGAGGGCACGATCGAACTCGCGGCCCGCTCCGGCTGGCTCTGGCGTGAAGGCAGCACCCACCGCATCGTTCTGGACACCGATGTGCGGGTCGTCCTCGGCGGCGACGTGTTCCACGCGTCCGCGGCCTCAATCTGGCTCGAACGCCTCGGCGAAGACGAGTACCAAGTCTTCGCGGTCTTCCGCGATGTCCGCGCCGACGCCGGCGCCATCGATGTCCGCGCCCTGACCCTCCCCGTCCGGGGGGTGGTCCGCGCGAGCGAACCGGTCCGCGTCCTCCTCGACGCCCGGTTTGACGGCCCGCCCGACCGAAAGGACGCCGCCGGACCCTTCCACGCCGACGCCCAGACCGTGTTCGCCGCCCGCGTGCTCGGCATCACGCCGCCCGGCACCCCCGCGATCGTCCGGGACGCTGTCGTCCCTGTCCCGGGCGGTCCCGCGATGGATACCTCACCAGCGGGCGAGCGTTCGGCCACGGTGCGTGAGACCGATTTCCAGGCCCCCCAGCCCGTGTTCCGCCCCAGCGGCGTGTTCTCGTTCGCGGTGGGCGACCGGATCGTGATCGAGGGCGGCGAGGAGCCCGCCCACGGCACCGCCGGACGGTCCTCAACCGTCACCGCGACCGGCGGCATCGTCCTGCAATATCAGGAGCCCGCGACCGGACGGTCCATGGAGATGAAGGCCGAGCGGGCCGTCATCTTCCTCAAGCCCGGCCCCCTCGACCGGACCCTGTCCCGCCTGACCGCCGAGCAGGTCGAGGGCATCTATCTCGAGGGCGGCGTGATGGGCGGCGACGAGCGCTGGACCGTCCGCGCCCCCCGCGTCTACCTTGACGTCGCCCGCGGCCGCGCCCTCATGCTCGACGCCGTCTTCTGGACCACCGACGAACGCACCGGCATGCCTGTCTACGTGCGCGCCGCCGCCGTGCGGCAAGAATCCGACCGCGTCTTCAGCGCCGAGAAGGCCCGGCTGGCGAACAGCGCCTTCTTCGAGCCCGATTTTTTCATCGGCATCCGCGACCTGGAGGTGCGTCTCGAGGACCAGCCGGGCCGAGGGCCGGACGGGGGGACGCGCGTCAAGCTCGCCGCCAGGAGCGTCACGCTCAACGCGCTGGGCGTGCCGGTGTTCTGGCTTCCCGGCTTCGCCGGCGATCCCGACGATTTCCCGCTGCGTCAGGTCCGCATCGAGAACTCCAACCGCAACGGCCTGGGCCTGCGCACCGAGTGGAACCTGGCCGCGCTGCTCAGCAAGGACTGGCCCGGCGTCGACATCGGCCTGCTCCTCGACTATTACGCCGACCGGGGCGTCGCCTTCGGGTTCGACGGCGACTGGAACACGCCCGAACACCGCGGCGGCCTCTTCGCGTATCTGCTCCCCGACGACCGCGGCGAGGACCTGCTCACCCGAGGCACCCGCATCGACCGCGACGGCGAGACCCGCGGCATCTTCCGGGGGCAGGATCTCTGGAAGTTCCGCGAGAACTGGACGCTCGTCACCGAGCTGAGCTACATCTCCGACGAGGCGTTCGTCTCCGCCCTGTTCCCGCAGATGGCCAAGACCACCGAGGACTTCCGCAACCGCCTGATCCTCGAACGCCTCGGCGAGCAGACCCACTTTGCGCTCGAGGCCTCCGTGGGGCAGGGCGACTTCATCGCCGCCGAGCACCTGCTCCAGACCCCGGGCTACCGCGTCGAACGCCTGCCCGAGGCCCGGCTCGTCTGGGCGATGCGCGACGTGTTCGAGGAGACCGCCCCCGGACTGCTCGCGTACGGCTTCGAGGCGCGTGCCGGCTCCCTGAGCATGCGGTTCAGCGACGCGACCGCCGCGTCGTACGGCTTCGACACGGCCACCCTGGCCGACGACGCCTTCGGCACGCTCCCGGGTGAGTCCATCGGCGATGTGCTCCGCGCCGCCGGGCTCAACGAGGACAGCGTCACCCGCCTCGACACCCGCCACGAACTCGTCGGCACCTTGGGCCTCGGCCCGGTCCGCATCACCCCGTTCATGGTCGGACGGGTCACCGCCTACGACACCGACTTCGAGGACTTCAGCCCCCAGGAAGACGATCAGGCCCGCCTGTGGGGTGCCGCCGGGATCACGTTCTCGACCGTCCTGCAGAAGATCGACAACGACGCAGAGTCCCGCGTGCTCGACGTCCACCGCATGCGCCACATCGTCGAACCCTCGCTGACCCTGTGGACCGCCGATACCAACATCACCAACGACGAGCTGCCCGTCTTCGACGACGACGTTGAGAATCTGCTCGCGGGCTCGATGGTCCGCGCCGCGGTCGATCAGACCTGGCAAACCAAACGGGGCGGTCTCGGACGGTGGCGCGACGTCGACCTGCTCAAGCTCCGTACCGAGTACGTCTGGTCGTCCGACCGCATCGGCGACAGCGCGATCCCCCGCTGGTACAACGCCCGCCCCGAGCTGAGCAACCCCGGCGAGTACCTCGGCGCCAGCGCCGTCTGGCAGCCGACCGAAGTCCTCGCCGTCGCGGGCGAGACCGTCTACGACCTCGAGGACAACCATTTCGCCCGCAGCTCCGGCGGGTTCCTCATCGAGCACCGCCCCGGCTTCCAGACCAGCTTCGAACTCCGCCGCATCGAGGACATCGACGCGACCTACGGCGCCATGTCCGCGATCTACCGGCTGACCGAGAAGTACGCCGTCAACACCGGCGTGACCTACAACTTCGATCTCAAGGACTTCCAGACGTTCACCACGCTCGTCCAGCGGCGCTTCCAGTCCGGCACACTTGGCATCAGCATCAACTACGACAACATCCGCGGCGAGACCAGCCTCGGCATCCTGTTCCGCCCCGCCGGCGACGGCGGGCTGAACGTGGACCCGACCTTCGGCGGGTAGCCATTCCCGCACGAGAGTGGGTCAAAGCGACCGCTTCGGGGCCGCGGCCACGTTCGCCAGCAGCAACCCGGCCACCAGCGCCAACGCCGTGACCACCACGCGGAACGCCGTCTGCGTCCCCGTGATCGTGTCCTCGACCAGGAAGAACTCGAAGCTGCGATACCCCAGCGTGCCCGGCACCAGCATCAGCAACCCCGGGAATATGACCGTCGAGGCCGGCCGATTTTTCATTCGCTGGTAGATGTTGCCCACGATTCCGATCGCGGCCGATGTGGCGCAAACGCCCAGATCCGTCCCGATCTCCGCCGTCAGCACGCGGGCGAGCACGAACGCCCCCGCCCCCGCCGGGACCATGATCATCGCGTCCCGGGCGCGGGCGTTCAGCAGCACCACGAATCCCAGCGGGGCCAAGCAGGCCGCGACGGCCTCCGTCCAGACCGGCAGCGATTGCGGCAGCCCGTCGAGACCGCCGGGGAGATAACCGGCGATCCGCTGACCGACCGCCACCCCCAGCCCGATCGACAGCAGCACCGTGATCGCACCGACCATCCGCGCGGTGCCCGAGACGAGGTTCCGCGTCGCCAACTCCGCCATCGCGGTCGTGATCGTCATGCCGGGCATCAGCACGATCAGCCCCGCCACCGTGACCAGCCGGATCGAGACCGGCCCGATGTCCATCGCCGTCACCAGCGACGCGAGCACCGCCGCCGTTCCGCCGGCCGCGAACTCGAGCAACCGCGCGGCGTGGCGCTTGCGTGATGCCGCGTGGGCCAGGGCCCCGACGCACAGACCCGTGATCGCCGCCGCGAGCAACTCGCGCCACCCGCCGCCGAAGAACCGCGAAACGCCCGACGCCGCGACCGCGAACGCCAGGATGTGCATCCAGGCCGGGTACGCCGGCTTGCGCGCGATGACCCGCTTGACCATCCGCGTCGCCCGCGCGGGATTCAGCCGACGCTCGACCACCCGCCGCAGGATCTCATCGAGCGCAACGATCTTGGAAAGGTCCGTCCCGCGCGGATCGACGCGCGACAGCATCGTCTCCCGCTTCTCCCCGATCTCGAAGGACAGGAACACCGAGGTCGGCACGGAGAAGGTCTGCGTGCGGATGCCAAGGGCGTCCCCGGCCAGCGTGATCGCCTCTTCCAGCCGGTGGGCCGCCATCCCGTAGGTGCCCAGCGCACGAGCCATCTCGATCAGAAACCGCGCGCGGGGGTCGTCGCGCCGGGGCTCGGCTCGCTGGATGATGCGCGGGCGTGGTCTGGGCAATGCGGGCTCTGCGGAATGGGTGTGCGTGTGCGTGGGTATCGGGCGACCGATGGCGGGCCATCGGCCGTCCGACAGGACGGTAGTCGCCCTCCGGGCCGCTTTGGCGGTCCGTCCCTATGATGCGGACCCCGGGCAGCGTTCCGCCCGGGCCAGAGGGAGAAAAGACCATGGCCCAGCAGCTCGGCGCCGCCACCAGCGAGTTCGAGAAGACCGACCGTTGCCGGGGGCTCGACCACCGCCCCCGCGTCCTGCTGGGCAAAATGGGCCTGGACGGGCACGACCGCGGGGTCAAGGTCATCGCACGCGCCCTGCGGGACTCGGGCATCCACGTGATCTATTCCGGCCTGTGGCAGACCCCCGCGAGCCTCGCCGTCTCGGCACGGGACGAGGACGTGGACTGCATCGCCGCCTCGATGATGAGCAACTCTCACCTGGTGCTCGGGCCGAAGCTGATCGAGGAACTCAAGAAAGTCGGCCGCGGCGACATCCCCGTGCTCATGGGCGGCATCCTGCCGGCCGAGGACATCCCCACCCTCAAGCAGCAGGGCGTCCGCGCCTGCTTCCCCACCGGCACCGGCCTGCTCGACGTCGTCGAGGCCGTCAAGGCCTGCGTGGAGACGATGGGCCCCAAGGTCCCTGCCAACCACCCAACGGCCCAGCTCGCCCGCGACATCTCGCTGATCCACGACGAGAAGCCCATCCGCGAAGATGCCCGCCTGCGACGCCCCACCCGGGTGATCGGTCTGACCGGCTCGCCGGGCGCCGGCAAGAGCACGCTGGTCGCCCAACTCGCCGGCGAGTACACCCGGCGCGCCGAGAAGGACCCGGCGCTGGGGCGCTGCGCCGTCGTCGCCTTCGACCCCAAGAGCCCCATCACAGGGGGCGCGCTCCTCGGCGACCGCCTCCGCGTCGATTTCAACAACCTCGGCGAGAAGGTCTTCTACCGATCACTGGCCATCCGCGGCGAGGACTACCACGGCCTCGACCGCGTCGTCGAACTCATCGGCGGCGCGCACGCACCCGGCGCCGACCCGTTCGAGACCGTCTTCGTCGAAACCGTCGGCGCCGGCCAGAACGAGACGCTCGTCCGCGAGCACGTCGACCGCACCGTGGTGGTGCTCACCCCGGGCATGGGCGACGCCGTCCAGATGGACAAGGCCGGCATCCTCGAGATCGCCGACGTCTTCGTCTGCAACAAGGCCGACCACCCCGGCGAGAACGAGCTGGTCCGCGACCTCGGGGACGTGGCCGGGCGCCGACTCATTTTCGAGACCGTCGCCACCCGCGGCCAAGGCGTTCCGGAACTGCTCGACGCCCTCCTGGAAGCCTGACCGAAATCCCAAAAAACCGCCGTATTCGCCGGGGTCGCTCCGGCGGATTCATCCGCTGCGCGGGCCCGGAAAAGCCCGCTTTTTGTCGAATCCGCCTTTCGGATGCAAACCGAAACCCTCCGCATCAACACCGCCGCCCCACTGTCGGGGCATCGAGCGGCCCGGCGGCCGACCACGACCGCGGGGGAACGAAACACACGATTCGGAGGCTTTCACATGATTCTGTCCACCGCGATGACGCTCGCCCTTTCCGCCGGCATGGCCGGTCCCTGCTCCTCGCCCTGCACCGCCGAGGCCCAGCCGCAGGTCCGCATGACCACGGTCTCGTACGACCACCACGGCGCGAAAAAGGACATCGTCGATACCGCCGTCGCGGCCGGATCGTTCAACACCCTGGCCGCCGCCCTCGGCGCGGCCGACCTGGTCGAAGCCCTGAAGGGCGAGGGCCCCTTCACGGTGTTCGCTCCCACCGACGCCGCCTTCGCCAAACTGCCCGCCGGCACCGTCGAGACCCTGCTCAAGCCGGAGAACAAGGCCCAGCTGCAGGCCATCCTGCTCTACCACGTGGTGCCCGGCAAGGCCGTCGCCAAGGACGTGGTCGGCAAGCCCGCATGGGCCACCCTCAACGGGCAGCAGATCAACATCTCCACCAAGGGTGAGACCCCGATGGTGGACAACGCCAAGATCGTCTCCACCGACGTCATGGCCAGCAACGGCGTGATCCACGTGATCGACACTGTCATCCTCCCCGAGACGAAGTCCATCCCGCAGGTCGCCGAGGCCGCCGGTTCCTTCACCACCCTGCTCGCCGCCGTCAAGACCGCCGGCCTGGCCGAGACCCTGATGGGCGAAGGCCCCTTCACCGTGTTCGCGCCCTCCGACGAGGCGTTCGCAGCGCTCGGCTCGACCGTGCAGGACCTGCTCAAGCCTGAGAACCGCGAGACCCTGACCTCCATCCTGACCTACCACGTCGTCCCCGGGCGCGTGTTCGCCGCGCAGGCCAAGACCCTCACCCAGGCTCCCACCGTGAACGGCAAGACCCTCAAGATCGAGGCCAAGTGGGGCGACCTGAAGGTCGGCGGGGCCAAGGTCGTCGCGGCCGACTTCGACGCCAGCAACGGGGTCATCCACGTCATCGACGGCGTGCTGATCCCCGAGTGATTCCGGACACGTCGGGCTGGAACCGGAAAAGAAGATGACCACCTTGAGCAGCCACTGTGTGCTCAATCCGCTCCAAACGGCCGCCCGGGCGATCCAGCAGGATCGCCCGGGCGGTGCCCGTGGCGTACGATCTTCGCCGAAGGAACAGTCCAGACTCGTGACACACACCGCATCCCCACCCGAAGATCTCCTCCCCGCGGTCGCCCGCGGGGACGCCGCCGCGGTCAAGGCCTGCCTCGACCGCTACGGCGCCCTTGTGTGGTCTCTTGCGCGGCGCATGTGCCGATCGGGCACCGACGCGGAAGACGCGGTTCAGGAAATCTTCGTCTCCGTGTGGAAGAACGCCGGACGGTTCGACGCCACCAAGGGGTCCGAAGTCACCTTCATCGCCACCATCGCCCGACGCCGGCTCATCGACCGGATGCGCCAGGCCGGACGCCGTCCCAACGAGTCACCGATCGAATCGGGCGGCGGAATGGCGGTCTCCCAGGACTCCGTCGGCGCACCGGTCGAACTCCGCGAGGAAGTCGGCATCGCCAGCCGGGCGATGGCCGAGCTCAGCGAGGACCAGCGCCGTGTTCTTCAGATGTCCATCGGCCACGGCCTCAGCCACGAAAAGATCGCCGAGGCCACAGGCATCCCGCTGGGCACCGTTAAGACGCACATCCGCCGGGGCCTCATCCGGGTCCGCGCGCTGCTCGAAGAACACCGCGAACGCACGGGACGAGAGGTGCAGACGTGAGCGTTCGATCACTCCCAGACAGCGACCACCTGCTCGACCTGATGGCCCTCCGGGCGGTCGAAGGACTCAACGAGTCGGACGAGGCCATCGTCGGCGCCTGGGACGATCCCGGCGTGTTCGATGAAGCCGCCGCCACGCTCGCCATCGGCATGACCGTCTCCGAGGGTCTTGAGGATCTGCCCGCGTCCCTGCGTGCCAAGCTCGTCGCCCTGGCCGACGACCTCGACGCCGAGTCCGAGGTCCCGGCCCCCCTGCCGATGACCACGATCCCCCCGACGTCCGCGACAAACCCGCCAGCCCGGCGACCGATCGCCCTGTTCGGGGCCCTAGGTTGGATCGCCGCCGCCGCGTGCCTGGCCCTCGCCGTCATCGCGTGGCGTCCGACGCCCCCCGCCCCGTCCATCGAACAGCAGTTCGCCCTGATGGAGAACCGCCCCGGCGTCGTTCGCACCGCCTGGCTCGGCCTCGACGACGCCGGGCTCAGCGACGCGGCCCACCCGGCCGATCGCGGCCTCAGCGGCGAGGTCGTGTGGGACCCGACCACGAACAAGGGGTTCATGGTCTTCGAGGGCCTCGCCTCCAACGACCCGACCACGCTGCAGTACCAGCTCTGGATCTTCGACGCCGACCGGCCCACCGGGCAGCTCCCGCAGTACGGCGACGGGATCCTTTCCCAGCGTCCGGTCGACGGCGGCGTCTTCGACGTGCTGGCCGACGGCCGCGTGATCGTCCCCATCGACCCCAAGCTGCCCGTCGGGCGCGCCGCGATCTTCGCCGTCACCGTCGAGCCGCCCGGCGGCGTGGTCGTCTCCGACCGCGACATCGTGACGCTGGCGATGGTCGACTGATTCCCCGCACTGCCCGGCGGTTCCGGCACCCCTCCCGCTCGAATCCGCGTGACCCCGCCCCCCGCGCGCGGTACGCTCTGGCATGCCAAGCATCGAACAACTCACCCGGCTGCTCGAAGCCGAGCCGAACGATCCGTTTCTGCTCTACGGCGTGGCCCAGGAGCACCTCAAGGCGGGCGACCTCGATGCGGCGGTCGCCTGGTTCGACCGCACGATCGCGGCCGACCCCGCCCACGCTTACGCCTACTTCCACAAGGCCCGCGCCCTCGAAACCGCGGAACGCACCGAGGACGCCGTCGCGACCCTGCGAGAGGGCGTCCGCGTCGCACGCGCGGCCGGCGATCAGAAGGCACTGTCAGAACTCTCGGGGTACCTGGACGAACTGGAATGAATCGTGGCAACCGCCAGAAACTGACCCCGATCCAGGCATGGCACCGCACGCCCCGCGATGGCTCGGTCCGGGTGACCGAGGTTCGGACCGTGCCAGACGATCCGGGGTGCGTGTGGATCGTGCTCGACGGCGTCCGGGCCGGGCTCGTGGACCGCGAGACCGCCGCCCGCGCGCAGCTGGCGACCGACCGGCCGGCGTGGACCGAAGCCCTTGCCGAGAAGCTCGACGCCGAGGTCCGCCGGCGACTGTGCGAGCGCAGCGCCGTCCGTTTGCTGGCGTCAAGGATGCGGTCCCGAGCCGGACTCGTGCAGGCGTTGGTCCGCCGGGGCCATGACGCCCCGACCGCGGAAGCCTGCGCCGAGGCCTACGCCGAACGGGGGGCCATCGACGACGCCCGGTTCGCGGAAGTCGTCGTCCGCAACGAGCTGGCGCGCAAGCCCGCTGGACGCCGCCTGCTCGAGGCCAAGCTGCACGCCAAAGGCGTCCGGGGCGAGCCGGCCGGGCGCGCGGTCGAGGCGGCGCTCGCGGACCGCGACGAGCTCGCCGACGCCCGCCAGGTGGCCAAGGCCTCCGCCCGGTCCATCCGCGACGGGACCGAACCGGATGTCTTCCGCCGGCGTCTGAGCGGCCGTCTGGCCCGGCGCGGGTTCTCCGGTGAGGTCGTCCGGCGCGTCGTCGATGAACTGCTCCGTGAGCGGTCGGCGTGATCGTGCGGGGTACGCACACAAGCGCCGCCGCGGCAGGCTTTTCGACCCTGCTTGCGGTCACAGTGGCCTGTTTGGCGATGCTCGCTCCGGGGTGCGTCAGCCACCGCAATGAGCGGCTCGTGATCGGAACGCGGGCGACGGCGAGCTTCGGACCGGGGGGTCCCGGGATGGCCCGATCGCAACCCGCGGGTCCGGACGGGGCGGGAGGTCGAACGGTCCGGGCGTTCTCGTCCGATCCGGCCCGGCTGGACCGCTCACGCTGGCGGACCATGGTGGTCGTTTCGCCGATCGACGGGGTCGTGCACACGGAGACGTTCCGTGGTGTGGCCGTGGTCGGACGGCGGGCCCCGGCGGCGCGGGCGGGCGTGTTCCCCCCGGTCGACGCGGAGCCGGCAGGGTCCTGGACCCGGGACCTGGCGGCCTCGGGCGGGGAACTCGGGCGGGCGGTGATGGATCCGTTCCTTGCCCCGTTGAGGCTGCTCCGTGCGGCCCGGGGCGGATGGTGGACGTGGAGCCCCTACGAGATCTGGAAACGAACCCGGCACGACCGCACGCGATGGTCCGCGGTCGGCGGGAGAAGACAGGAGCGATCCGATGAATGACGAATCACCCACCGCCGGAACCGGAAGCACCGGCCCGTCACCAGAAGGCCTGCCGGAGAACCCGCCCCGCTACCCCTTCAATCCGGCGCTGGAGATCTCCGTGGTCTCCACGCGGGACGGAACCGTCGACGGCGGGGTCGTGCTGGTCGACATCCGCGAGCCCGACGAGCTCCGGCTCGCGTCGGTCGAGGGCGCGATCCACATCCCCATGGGGGATCTGGCGACCAGAATCCACGAGATCGACGTCGATGAGGACCAGACGCTGGCGTTGATCTGTCACACGGGGCGGCGATCCCTGCACGCCGCGGTGGCCCTGCAGCGGATGGGGCTTGATCAGGCCCGCTCGGTGGCCGGCGGCATCGAGTGGTGGTCGCTCCGGGTGGACCCGACCGTCCCGCGGTACTGAGCGGCGCCATCGAACCGCAGCGTCCGGCTTGCGCTTGGGCCGTGCCGGTGCGCCCGACGACCTCGGCGATGGTTCGGTCGCGCCCGTTCGATGAACATCCGGCGCAGAAAGAACGCCCGGGGCTTTGCAGCCCCGGGCGTCGGGTTACGCGTTTCGCGTGACTGTCGTAATCAGAGGATTACGGGCAGCCGGCGTTGTAGGCGGCCAGGAAGGTCGAGATGTCGAAGAAGTTGAAGAGGCCGTCG
>TARA_R110000782_G_scaffold69518_7_pt1 | contig 11895 bp, 18 predicted proteins | sample TARA_R110000782 | Tara Oceans TARA_R110000782 (sample SAMEA4397859) | marine metagenome | biome: Polar Biome; feature: [SRF] surface water layer (ENVO:00010504); material: water (ENVO:00002006), including particulate matter (ENVO:01000060) such as... | depth 5 m
GTCAGCACTTATCTTAGTATATAATGGGTCAAAATCTATAACATATTCATTGGTTTCGCTATCTTTAATAGCATACAATGATACGTCTTCAGGTAGGTAGTAGTTTTGGGTATAATATGAACTTGTAATAAACTGTCTGTCTGGATATTTTGGCAGGGAACTAAATCTAAACCTTTCAATACTTGATGGGTAGTATTCCCCAGCATTGTTATATACTGAGATGAATGATTCAGCTTTGTTTAAAATAGTATTTGTACTTGAACCTGTGTTAAATATGTAATCATCCCACCTAAATTCTAATTGTGGTGGGTATATTGTATTGGTATCTATTGAGAAATATTTAAATGTAGTTGCCTTACTAGCTAAAGATGAAAATTCATCTCCATCTTGTTGTTTTACAATAAACCCATAATTTGGGATTGAACCATTATACCAATCTTCAACTATTTCCTTTACATCTACTTTAATATCAGTAGAATCAGAATAGTTAAATACTTGAGAGGATGAAGGAGTTGTATAATAATCACTTCCGGTGTTTACCCAAGCTATAGAATCAGCTTCATCTCTCCATAACCAGCTAACTCCTGTAGTGGTTATTGGGGAATCTGCTAATTTACCAATTCCCATATCCCAACTACTTGAAATAGGGTGGAATTTAAGTGTAGAAGTTGTATTTAACCCAGATACATTAGCTGCAAAGTTTCTTAAATATGTTGTATAAGATGACCCATTAATTTTATTATTTATAACATCTGTTATCTCTGTGGGGGAAAATTCAATTAAATATCTACTAGTTTGTGGGGTTCCTAATTTAATGTATGTGGATGCTTCTAATATCTCATCCATCCCAGTATTTTGAGTTGGAAATTCACTATAAAGTGATGTATCTTTTGTGGGGAACAGTTTATATATTGCCATTGAGAGAGTCTAAATGTGGGTTATTATTTTGTTATAAATATTATAATGGTACAACTCTACCCTTAATATCATTATTAGGAAGTTTTACTTCAAAAATCATAGGATCTATTGATGGGTAAATTACATTATTAGATGTAGCACCCTTAGTATCATAAGCATACTCACTATATATCCCATCTGTTAAGTTGTCTATAATTATATTTTTTACTGTTTGGACACCTTCTACCTTACTTAAAAGTATATATAAATCTTTTAACATGATAGGTTCATTTACTTGCCATTTATCTATATTAAAATAATCTTGAAGTGATGAAATACAATTGGTTAATATTTCACTATTATTGTAGTTAGGTAAAACTACTATGTCAAAATCTACACCTATATTAATAACATATGCATCCTTTATTTTTATAGAGTCGTTTACCATTCTATATTCTGAAAGGTAGGTTTGGAGATTTTTCTTTAAAGTTGATGATGCTGTTCTTAATTTTTTATCTATATCATATGATAGAATATATAAATCTAAAATTGTAGGTAATTCACCAATACTATAATCTCCAATTTTTGTTGGGGCTGCAAATGCTTTTGAAATTGTACCTAAATTAGAAGGCATTGAAAGAGCTCTAATTAAATAATCTTGAGGTGTTACGGTTCTTAGTTGGTTTTGGAAGTTTCCTAAAGCATTTAATCGTACTTCCTCTATAGTATCACCATCTTGCCCACCATCTGCGGATAGTATATTATTTGATGCTAATGAAGCGAATATTTGGTTGGCTAATGTTGGGTCGGTTAGACTTTGGTTAATAAATCTTACATTAGTATCATCTATAATAGTTAAAGTACCTGAGTTTACATTTGAGTTAATTCCCCCACCAGTTAAATATCTAACTGTTAAAGTAGTATTTGCAGGGGCTATCCCATAAGTGTTTGTGAATACAAAATTTACAGGGGAGAATGCTGTTGTCAATTTGGTTTTTTCAAATGGTAGACCTAAACCTACATTATCTGGATTTGGGATTATTTCTTCATCTGTTAAGCCTGTACTGCCTGCCCCAAATTGGAATTGTAAAGTAGTATTATTTAAAAATCTAGTTACGAATCTTCTTTGGACTTGTTTTAATTGGAGTAAATATGGGACCTCAGTATCCGTTGAGGTATTTGGGTCGTTAGTGTTAGTATTTCTAATAGTATTAAATACACTTTCTTGAGCCATATTTGGTACTTCATACCAAGTATTTCCATTACTATCCGTAACATCCAATACACCAATAATATTATTAGCAACTAAATCCCTAGTATCAAATTTTATGGGAGTTGTGAAGGACAATGATGTGGAAGCAATAGTAGATGATGTTGCTTTTCTTGTCTTTTTTAAAAGGAAATAAGTCGGAGTTGTACCTGTAATTTGGTATACTGAGATTTCTGTAGGATCTAAAGAACTTGATGATGAGAAATCAATTACATCCTCAATTAGAAAAAGTTGACTACTATTAGAGTTGGACGTTATTTGAGTATTTTCGGGGATTATTAAACAATAATCAAAATCAGGTACTGTTTCTAATCCTACAGTTTTGGCTGGGACTTGTTGGTAAAAGTCAATATTGACAGATGCTACAGTTGTAACCTTAGGGGTGTAACCTAAGGCATAAGCCATACTATATAAATTTTCGGTTTGCCTAGCATATTGTATGAAGGTTTCTTGGATTTGATTATCTAAGTAAAAAGATAAAACATCACCAACATATGAAGCCATTTCTATAAATAACATCCCGGTTGAAGTTGGGGAGAAGTCATTATATGTGTTTGGGAAATATGTTTTAGAATATTCTATAAGTGAATTTTTAAAATCACTAAAATCTCTATTTATATATCTAATATCTCTGTTTTGATTTGCCATTATACTAATGCTATTTCTATTGAATCATTCACACCTAATTGAGGGATTGAATATGTTACTGTTATATTTATTTTATTTCTATCAGGGGTTTGAGCTAGTATTAATTGTTCAATATTAACTTGAGGGAAGAACTCTGCTATACCCTCTTGGATTTTAAATTCTATTTCTTCGGTTGTAAGATCTGTGGAGTTTTCAAATACATAATTTCTTAAATCTAAACCAAAATTAGGATTAAATACCCTTTCCCCCTTATTAGTTAACATATAGTTAATTAAGTTGGATTTTATTTGATCTCTAGTTTGATATGTAGGTTTGAAAACAGCATCACCGTTTAAAGGTAAGCTAAACCCTACTGCCCTTCGAGCTTCAGTATCAATTGGGGATTTATTTGGTACTATTGTTGGCATATATTTATTTTTGACTCATTAACCCCATAATTTGACTCATATTAACTTCCCCAGCAGGAAGTGAACCATTAGCTGTATCCATTGATGGGTTTGGTGAAAAACCTTGAGCGTTTTGGGATGTAAACATTTGATTACCCGTTGAATTTAATACATCTTCATATGCTGCTCTCTGATCAGTAGGTGACATTTGAGATTTGGCGATATTAGAATTTGACATTTGGGATTCCATAACTGGGGAAGAGGTAATGATTGGTTTTGGAGATTTAATCGCCTCTAAAAGGATATCCTTCAATTCTTCTTGGATTGCTTCCTTTACAGAGTCTTTAATCATCTTTTTTAATTCGGTTGTCTTCATTGTTGTTTTGTTATAAATATTAATTATTTCTATTTTTTACTACACTCACCCAATTCATTTTAGATTTGGGTAAATATGGGGTTGGGGGAAACTGATATGACTAGAGAATTATCTATTCTATTTTTCATTTCCCCCACCATTACTAATAAAGAAGAACTATAGGTATAACTATTATCTCCTAAATTGTATAGGGTTGGGTTTGTAAATTGTGTTTTGTTATTACCTTTAATCCTCCTTGATGGGAAAGAAAATTTATTCTTATCATCATATTGTAATGTTAGTCTATAACCCCTATGGAATATAGGGTTGGTGGAATTGGGTTTTAACCTTTCCTCTAAATCCCCATCTAAGTTTGCATTAGCATTTGAATCTGAGGATAAACCTGTGAGGGGTAAGGAATTTATTGTATTATTAATTGATTCTTTTAAAGTTTCATCAAAGTTTTCGGATGTAGCGTTTGGACCGAAGTTGATGAGAGTTCTTAAAAAGGAAATTAAGGAGGTTGTTGGGATGAATATTGCATCTAAGGATGCTAGTGACGTAAAAACTACCCCCACTAAATCTTGTACTTGCCCTGTGATTGGTGGGAGAATGGAAACTGCTCCCTTTATAACACCATTTATATCTTTAGCCTTTTCTAACCCATCACTTAAATTTATAGGAACACTTAAAGGAACACCTACTCCAGGTGGGACTGAGGATGGGATAGGGGATAATTTTATTAACGCAATTGTTAAATCTACGGATGTTGTGATAGTATTTAATGTAGAACCTAAGACATTTAAGGTATTTAGAGGTAACATTAATGTATTTAATCCTGTTTTTATTTGATTACTTTTAGCAATAGCTTTATTTAGAGCTTCTTCAACCCCGTCTAGGGTTTCGTTTGATTGTTGCTTTAAACTTTCAGGTATTTCCTTCATGTTAGGAAGAATGGACATTATGTAAGACTTATCTAAATTAACATTCCCAGATAAAACATCCTTAACATCAAATGGTAGTTGCACTGGGATATTAGATTCAATTTCAGTGGAAGTTTTACCAATTAAATTTTGTTTAGCATCTTCTACAGAATCATTTAATTTGTTTGATTTCTTAGCTACACCAACAGCTTGCGATAATATGATTTTAGAAAATGCCATTATTTAGTTTTTGTTACTTTTGATTTATAATTTTCTATATTATTTATCATCTTCTTTGCAGCTTCAGTTACTTGAACTGCTGGTACTCCTATTGTTGGGTTTACAACATTTGGAACCCCCGAACCTATTGGAGTTTGTAGTGCTGTACCTAAGGTTACCATTTGGGTTAATAAAGTCCTAAGATCATTTAAAAATGTTTTACCTAATATTACATTTTCATCTGCGTTTTTATCACCTAAATATATTTCTTTTGAGTTTATTGAAGTAGTTGGTGAATCTATATTAATACTTTCAATAGAATTTAAACTTATAGATTTGGCAGAACTCATTAGAATTGAGTCTGATTTTGAATTAAATAAGAGTCTGTTTGAATTTATAATTACCTGTTCACCAGTGTATTTAGAAGGAGATATTGGGGCTGTTTGGTATGATTTATAATTTTTACTAACAACTTCAATTGGGATTGCTTGGGTAGAAGTTAAATATAAACTTGACTTATCTTTATTTATATCCTCAACTTGAGGTACCCATGGGTCTTTATCATCTTCATGTTGACCATTTCGTATAATAGTTATAGGGTCCCCATTTTCACCTGTTGCTGACCAGTTTGTTTCTCCTTTAACTGTAGAACCAAATCTAATACTTTGACCCCATCTACCTTCATGTATAACATCGCCCTCATAAGGTTGAATGTTTTTTACATTTAATCTTTCTTGGAATGTGTCACCTAAAGTAATTTCAGTACTCCCATCTTCTACTTTTCTTATAGCCCCACCTTCAACTTGCTCATAATCTTGAGGTTGATTAGGGTCCATTTTTGAAGGGTCTGGGAGTGCATTATGGTGGACACTATTCCAAATATTTATAGGTTGAAAATAGTAGTAACTAGTTTGTGTTGAATAGTTTTGTGAAGTTGTATTTGGGAGAGTAATAATAAAAACTATCTCATTTTCTAGTGGGTATGTTTTACTATTTGGGAATAATGGTTTAGCTATATTACCAGATTCTATAACATCGGAATTATTAGCTCCGTTTATATCTTGGAAGAAAATTGAACCAATAGAAGACCACTCCCCATATTGTTTAAATATAGAAGGATTTTCTTTTTCATTTAAAATACAGTACTTCACCCTACCAGATACTATTGTTGGAGTTGGGGTGTTGGAAGATTGTTGGGTGTTTTTAGAAACTCCCGTTATTCTTTTAGCCATTTAATTTTTTAGTATTTTCTATTTTGTCTAATTCAGCTAACAATTGTGCCTTTTCATCCTCAGAAATACCACTACCACCCTCTTCAGATTGTTTAGAGAATGCCCTTTGGATAATGGTAGCCATTTTTATTAGCTGTTCATCGTTTTTAATTCCTAAATCCATATATTCCTTAATAAGGGGTACTATTAAGGTTGCATCTCCTATTTCTTGAACCAATGGTTTTAGTTCTGAGATGAGAGACATTACTTGAGTTTCTTTTTTCTTTTGATTATTGTAAATTTCTTCTAATATATCAGCAAATTTTTTATCACCGAATACTACATTATCTAACTGTCCCATGGTTTTTATTATAAATATGTCGAGAGGGGAACCTTTGTATGGGGGAAGTACCCATGTTCCAAATAGAACATATATTTATCTTGAAAGATTTTATATAATGAATTAGCTATTTTGGTAATTTTGGGAGTTTTTGCATCAACCATTTCACGAATGTAAATGTAAAGTGCCTTTTTATTAAATACATCGATTGAATCTCTCTTCCTAAATAGTTCTAATATTGAATCTGCAATTTTGGAATCGTATTCTTTAGGGAATAAATAAAATATATTTTCGGTACAATATTCAACATATTCATCTATAAAAAAAGATAATCTATCTTTAGTCTTATACCCTTTAAAACTCAATTCATCATTATCTAAATCACCCCCATCTCCCTCTATAATGCTTTTTACTTCAGAACTCATCCTTTTGGATATCTGGGATTCTGAGTTTTGGTTAGCGTAACTATTTAAATCTTGAATAGGTACCCTTTTTAACTTATTTGAATAATTTTTTTGATTATATGCGATTAACCACCTTTTTACGGCTGTTCCAAAATATGAATAAGCCTTCGCCCCCCTGCTAGGGTCAAATAAGTGAATTTTTGATAAAAGAAATACCATCAATTCATGTTGTAGGTCCTCTAAAACTTCCACTTCAGTGTGGTAAAATTTGAAGGTGTGTATAATATTTTGAGTTAACTTATAAAATGGCCAATGGATATGCTCACCATATAATCTGCTACGTTCTACGCTATCATCCGTGGAATTATACGCGACAATGGCGTCTTCAGCGTCTTGGGTAAAGTAACGTTTTTTTTGTTTTTTTGACTTATGTTTTTTTATAATATGATCCATAAAGTATTTATAATTTTTTTAATTTAAATTCATTAAGGATATCTTGGATTTGTTTTAGTTGTTTAAAGAAAAACCCTACTTCATCATCACTTTCAAAAGAACCCAAATGGTCAAGTTTTTTAACCTTAGTATCCGCAGCATCAATTGTCTTAGAGATTTTATCTAGATATATTAAATACCCAACAACAATGTCCTCGGCTCTTTCGTTTTTACGTAATAAGTTAAAAGTCGTATATCCTAGGATTACGACTAAAACACTTAGTGTGGAAATTAATATTGTAGTTATCATAAATTATTTAAGAGATTTTTTAACCCCTCACTCTTAATAGAACCTAAGGCTTTACTTTTAGTAGGAGTTGATTTTTTATTATCCCCCAATATACCATTCCCCTTAACCCCCTCCAAACTATCCCCACCACCATTAAATTTAGGTAGCCACTCAACCTCCCATTCAATTCTGGAAGCCATTAAATCTGCTTGGTGTAGTATAAAGGGGAGTGATGTTCTAGGTTTCTGTTCAACACCCCACCCCATAAGGTATTTTTTATTAGCATCATCATATAAACCATCATGAGTTTGGATAGCTACCATTTCATTAAATGTATATGGTATTCCGTTTGATTGCAATAGAAATAATCCACGATCTGGGACTGATGCAAATGCTAGTTTATTATTAAATTTATAATCTTCACCTAATTTTTCCCTTCTCCATTTATCGTCCTGGGTTATGTATGATTCATGGTTTTCATCTCCCATTTTACCTAGATCATGATTTATTGCAGAAAATACTAATTCTTCGGTAGTAAAGGTAGTCATATCACAACCAAAACCTTCCCACAATCCAGACATTGATAATGCCCCTCGAACAACACGATTCACATGATCAACATAACCACCAGGAAATGCACTATGGTATTCCTTTTTATGGGCAGCAGGCATAAGCATAATACGCTCCTCATATTTATTATAAAACTCAATTAACTTCTCCTTACGAGGGGAAGTAATGTGAGAATTGATATTATCCATAAATTCTACCCAATTTGATTGGATTTTTTCTGCTTTTAATTTCATAACTTATTATTTTTTTTTGGTTTACCCTCTTCTTAAAGCATTATTCTCTCTATCTATCATAGATTTTAATTCAACTACCAATTCATCAAGTTCATTGATTACCGATGTGAATTCTTTTTTGGACGAATCCCTACTTAATAAAAATTTAAGTGTTTTAATTTTCCCATCTATTTGGGTAAATCTTCTTTCTACTAGGTCTGCATTTTTCATATTTACTTTATTATATTGTATTATTTATTGTTATTATTTCCCAACCCTTATATATCTTGTTATCTTCTGTCTCTCTATTTTCTTATCTCTCTCAATTCCTTTTCCCTTTTTTACCCGGTATCATGAAGTTACGACAAATAAATCTAGTAGCCAAGTTATTCTTTAATTTCTTCTATCTTATCTAGAATGGATTTAAGTAAAATACATTTTTCGTATTCTTCTTGCTGTTCGAAAAAGTGAATACTTAATTTTAGGGCTACATCTAAATACTCATCTGTGTATTTTTCTAGCGATTTTACGTGTAATTTAGCGTTAATATCAATGTGCTTTATATAACCCCATGCCCTATTGTATATTACAAATTCACCCGCTTCTTTAACGTCGTCTAAATCTAATTCCTCATTTGCTTTTTCAAAGAATTGAATCACCTTTTTATTGAAATTATTATGATTTAATATTAATTTCTTAAACATACCAACCCAATATGTAGGAGTTTCTTTAAAGTCAATATAGGTTGTTGAATCGTTACTCCCGTCAAGATCATCTCCTTCCGAGAAAAGTTCAAATATGTTATCTATGTCTACCATTAGGTTTTATAATAATTTGTGTATAAATATATTAAATATCCCCCCAACCTCCAACTTATATGAATAAAAAAACCCCAATCTTTCGATTGAGGTTAAATATAGGTTGGAAATTTATATAATTTTATTCATCCCCGACATCATATTTGAGTTGTTTTAATTTTTCCATTAGGAATTTAAATTCTTCCTCAACATCTATTTTTTCGGGGTTATCTGGGTGGAAAGGCCATATATATTCTAATTGTGTTGTTAGGTTAATCATTTCATTTATAATTTCAACTTTATTATTATCCATATTTGTGGGGTTTTTGAGGTTAATTAATATTTAAATCTTTACTTGCGACTTGAGTACTTGCTAAAATTGTGGAGTTTCTATTTTCCTTCATATCTAATAAAGCAAGATATAACAATTCAGCTCCTAAATTCTTCTTCTCAGCCATACTCACCAAATGGGCAAGATCAGGGGTTATTTTTATTTCTACTTTCATATATTTTTATTTGTTTTTTGATTCTTGTTCAGATATTGCAATTGCATTTAATGTCAGTGCTAATATCATTACCATTCCTCCAGAAAATCTAACCCCTTGAGGCCAATGACTTGGATTGATATCCCACATAATGTAAGATGCTATTAAATGAACTATTGCTAGTGATGCTACTGCTATTACTATATAACTTATTTTCTTATTCATAATTATTTATTTGTTTTTCTTAATTTATAAAGTATTCTATTTAATCTATTAGGACCACATGCTAAACCTCGCCCACCAATAATTTTTAATATTTTGGTTTTAGGTTCAAATAATCCAATCTCCCCAATCACCATAACCAATTTATCATCATTTATTTTTTCCTTGTGGGGTATGTATGAGTATTCTGGAATATTACGCGTCATTTCGTTGAAGTATGCGTTGATATCACTTTTATCCCACCCTATGCGTGTTATGTTATTTAGGAAGTGTTTAATCGTTATTGCGGTAATACTAATTTTATTTCCACCCAAAATTTCCTTAACCTTTAGTGAAGTTTCTAATATCTTACCTTCATATCTCTTACCTTTAGTATCGGGGGAGAAAATATATAAGTTAGGATTATCTAAAACCCCATCAATATCATTTTTAATAGCTCTCATATAAGCATTTGAAACATATAGTATAAACTTATCATTAGGGTTGGAAGAAATAAGATCTCTAATAGGGGTACCAAAATGGAAATCCCAATATTCAGTAGGGGTTGTTCCCATATGCCCTACATAATCTTGACTATCAGGTTTAAATGATATTTTATAAGGTTCAATGATTTTATCTGCGGATATTAATCCATATTTAGCTGATATTATCCAAGTCTTGTCAACTAGGGTATCAATTTCTTTTACAACACCCCAATATCCACCCTTATAGATATCTATAGCTTTATCGGGGGTGGGGTATTTATTAGTTGCACATATTGTTATAAAATGTATCATTTTTATTTTTTGTTTTTCCCCGTAAATAATTCCTCTAAAGCTATAATGGATTCTAGTATATTTACTTCTCTAATTATTTTCACAATTAGCAATATCAAAAATATGAGTGAAAGTAATATTGGGGGGTTGGTTAAACCTATTAATGTTAATATAATTAATGATATTCCCCCAAGGGTTAATATTATTACTAATGCTGTTAATAAATTTTTAACTACTATTCTCTTTTTCATAACCTTTATTTTAAAATTTTAATCGTCCGAACCATTCGAACACGTGAATATACGAACAATATTTGGCTCCTCCACGCAGATGCGCGGAAGTTGTTAAAAGACTTCTAAAATGGGTTACCCATTAAGGTTTTAATATGCATTTCCCCCCCAATTGAACGTGAGTAAGTTCCATCATCATTTATTTCAATTTCTTTACCCCCCATCACACGCTTAATTGTCCCCCTATCAGTAACTACAGGAACACCTTTAGATATTAAAATATCCTTTAACATTCCAGATACTTCAATATAATGTCCTGGTTCTTTTAACATTAGAGATGTAATATTTACAGCTGCGGATTTAGCCGGTTTAGAACCATCATGTCCCATTCCTACTGATTTAGTTCCCGTTGGTTTATTTTTAGATACTTTAACAGCATCAAAACCTGGGTCATCATCTAAATCAATAACCATATAATTAGCACCTCTTTCACTACCAACTACATCTGATGGGGATTTGTAATTTGGATTACCTCCAATAGGTTCATATGCTGTATCAATTAAATTAAAGATATCATCAGCAAATTCATCTTTTTCTTCATCTGTTAGGTAAAGCCAAACGTTTTTATCAAACCCATCACCCTCCAATAGGGGATTATTTTTTAAATATTTTTTATAATCAAAGCTCATCTTTATATCTATTATATGTGTTTATAAATATATCAAGGGGTGTTCTATGTGTATGTTCTCCTTCTACAATTACAAACCTTTCATCATCTCCTAACATTGTTTTAGTAACCCCAGGATTGATAATATCATCATTTTTACCTAATACAACAATTTGTTTTTTATCAGAATCAGTATCAAATCCTAAAATAAATTTATCTAAATCAGGCTCAAAACTCCTACTATGTAGTGCAGGGTTTAATAAGATAGCTGGAAGGCTAAATGCTTTTGCAAATTCATGAGCAACATACCCCCCCATACTACTCCCTATAATTAAATCCGGTTTTAACTCCATTATAATATTATGGATTTTACTGTGAAGGTCTAACATTCTATAATCAATAGCAGGAGCATGTACAACACATTCACTTGATAAAAAATCAACCTTTCTACCCCCTTGTTTACTTTCAAGGCCATGTAGGTATAAAATTTTTCTCATAACCTTTGTTTGTTTATAAAATTAATACTTCCTAACTCAACACCATAAATATACGAACAATTTTTGGCTTCTCCAAATGGATCCGC
>TARA_R110000782_G_scaffold26062_1_pt1 | contig 11889 bp, 16 predicted proteins | sample TARA_R110000782 | Tara Oceans TARA_R110000782 (sample SAMEA4397859) | marine metagenome | biome: Polar Biome; feature: [SRF] surface water layer (ENVO:00010504); material: water (ENVO:00002006), including particulate matter (ENVO:01000060) such as... | depth 5 m
CCCCGTCCGTTTCGCCTATATGGAGGAGATGGATAAGGATAAAAAACAAGATGCCGAACTCATCAAAAAGGTCGTTGATGGCGACAAAATCCCAGTTGAAGTGATGTATGGCACAAAAGAAGATGTTAATATTCAAGCCAAAATCATTACCAGCAGTAATGGTGACCCAAATATCAAAATGGATAAGGGTGTGTTACGGCGAATGGTGATTTTGTATTTGGAGAGCAAGTTTTGCGAAGTTGGAGAAACTGATGATAATGGTAAGTTGTATTTGCCGAATGAGGTAGATGTTCCCGAAAAACGCTACTTCAAGGTCAAGCACGGAATGGAGAAGATGTTTAATTGTCCTATTATGAAGAATGCGGTCTTTGAACTTCTCACTCGCCACGAGTATAAAGAGTTCAAGGTTTGTAATAGCGTCATCGCAGAAACCGCCGATACTGCGAATATTCTCAACTCATTTAAAAATACATTTGAAGAAAACTACGAGATTACGGGAAATCCTGATGACGTTGTTAATAAAACTGTATTCTTGGGAACGATGAACCTAAAACTGAACGACTTGAAAAAGACGATTAGTGAGATGAAAGACTTGGGTATTGAATACAAGAAAGATAAGAAAAAGGATAATGTAAAGGGGTGTTTTGTGGGGTTAAGAGTTCCACCACCCCCTCCCTCCTCTTGTTTGATTGGGGGAATATAAAAGTCCCCCAGTCCCCCAAGTCCCTCACTTTTCCAAACCTCTTCTCAAATATTATAATCTATAATAAATAAAAATGAAAACTTTACTAACTTTTAAAATGGGGGACTTATAGTCCCCGGGGACTTACCAATATATTTTAATATTTTTTATTATTATATGAAGATTGCTATACCTTCGCATAATAGATACGAAATCATACAAGCGAGAAAAACACCACAGAATAGCGTGTCCCAGTCCAATCCAGAGTTTCGTGGTAATTACTCCCATTAAAAATATGAAACTTATTATTGATATTTATATCTTCATAATTGTCTTTTTTATCGTATATTCTCATCATACCTTCTGTGTAATCTCCAAGTCCAATAATCGCACTATCCTCCTTATTGTATCGGTCAATATGTTTCCCACACTTCACATTTTTATTGACTTGTATGCTGGTGTATTCAAAGTGATGTGGAGCAATCTGTTTCAACAATTCATATATTTTTATATATTCTTGCTGGGTGGATTTGCTGGATAGTCGGGGTTCTGTCCCCTTCCATCGCCCTTTACCTCGTGGAATAATATAACCTAATACGAAACCTTCTACCTTTTGGCTGGAAATATTCTTCCGCTTTTGTGTTGGAAAAGACAAACCATCTAATAAGTTTTTTAATTCCTCCATCTTATATATTTTAATATTTTTTATTTACTAATATATATGGTGAAATGGAAGCATACAACTGATAATGATTGGAATACCCCTTCGTATGTCTGGGACAAAATAATACCTTACATTCCAAAAGAAAAGACAATATGGTTGCCTTTTTATAATGATGGCTATTCGGGAAAGTATTTAACAGAAAAGGGATTTAATATAATACATAACAATAATGACTTTTGGGAGAGCGACGAGGGTGAGGTGGTGGTAGATAATCCGCCCTACAAAATCAAAGGTATTGTAAAAATAAAATTAAAAATAATGGAAAGACTGATTTCTCTCAATAAACCATTTTGTCTTTTATTACCATCTACCAGTCTTCAAACAAAATATTTTATGGAGTTGAGCGATAGGGTGGGCGGGTTTCAGTTAATCATTCCAAGAGAAAAATACGATTATGAGAAGGTAGAAGGTGTAAGAACGAAATGTCTTTTTTACACCTTATGGATTTGTTGGAATATGAAATTGGAAAAAGATTTTATAATGATATAATGTATAATGCCGCCGAAGAAGAAACCCCCGAAGAAGAAACCCGTTCTTAAAAAGAGACCTGTTAAAAGAAAACCAGTCAAGAAGAAACCCGTAAAATCAACAAGACCGAAGATGGAAATACAAGTTCATTACCCAAAAGGTAAGGAATATTTATATCCCAAAAGTCATTCCAAGTATAAGCCGAAAGTTAATTGATGTGCGGAAACCGCCGCACACTCGGTATTTTTGTTCCCTTTTTCTTAAAAAGGGATTTCTGTAAGTATTTCAATCGGTATGTAATAATATTGGTTTAGTTCGGGACGACCTCTGTCCCAGCGACCACCCTCTCGCAACTCAAATTGGTTTATAATATCTTCTGTTATTTCTATATTATAAAGACCATCAGTAAAATTAAAAAGACAAATTGACTTCTTACCACTTTTTAGCATATAGTCTATTTTAGATTTAGAAATCATCGTTGTCGGGTATTTGCTGTAAGTATTCCTTCTACTTTTTAATTCTATCAATACATCTTCGCTCTCGTAATCCACCCGACAGTTCTTTGCCGTTTTACAGATATTCTCTCCATATTTGTCTTTTATTCTACTAAATAAATCATCTTCTTTTTGGAAACCGAAATCTAAATCTCTTTTATACATATATATTTGTCTAATATAATAAATGGAAATAATAGACCCCGAAGAGTTTTTTATTGATATATATATATGAAGGACACATACTACCTATTTCGTAGCAACAAACCAGCAAAAAAGTTTGTTATGGTGATGCCGTCACAAAATCACATACATCACTTCGGGTCGTCAGCACACAGAGATTTTACACTCCTCAACGACAAATCCTCAAAGTTCTACCTGCCCGATAAAGACAAAAGAGAGAATATAAGACAAAATTACATTAATCGTCATAAGAAAGACCCGAAAGGAGTTCATAACCCGAGTTCTATGAGCGATATAATATTATGGAGCGAGCCAACCTTACGGAAAGGCATCACAAAATACGAGAAAAAGTTTGGAGTAAAGGTGGTATTTCGTAATACAAAATTAACAGATGAATTAAAGAAAAAATTGAAATGAAATCTCGCCAACCTTCCAAGAGCATCAAAACAACAAGATGGAAGAAACAAAAGCAGAAGAAGAAGTAGTATATATGATTTACCGACCTGATGGTTGTCCCTTTTTAGATGATTGTGACCCTAACGTATTTTGGTTGTCTCGTAAAGGTGCTGAACGAGATTTTCCTGGTATGAAAATAAAACAATATAGTCTTAATGAGTTTGAAAAATATCTTGAAGAGAAAAAACTTGAAATAAAAAATGTAGATTTCTATGATTAATCTCTTTTAAAAAACTCATAAAAATACATACAAATATTTTTTATTGTGAAAAGTGCGAGTTGAGGTTTTGTAAAAAAAAATTGAAATGAAATCTCGCCAACTCTCTAACAGCATCAACAGCAACAAAGATGGAACATCAACAGAAACTATTGGAGGGGGTTATTGAAGTATGGAGGGGAGAGCAAATGAAATACAACCCTCAATTTATGCCTGAAGAAACATTACAAAAACTGAAAGATTTGTGCGAAATATATATGATAGATGATAAAAATATACTCAAAGAGGTATTTGACGAATGCGAAAACCCATTCGTATATGATATAAATACCGACGAAATATCCAACAGCGAAGAAGAAGAAGAAGAAGAAGAAGAAGAACCCGAACTTCCCCCAGCACAATAATTCCAATAAAAATCCAATAATCTCATAAAAATATTATCTAACTATTTTTTACTGATGACCGAACCAATCCTTTTAGAAGAAAACAACCGCCACACATTTTTCCCAATTCAACATCAAGACTTGTATGCTCTGTATAAAAAACAATTAGGTTGTTTTTGGACGACAGATGAGATTGATATGTCAAAAGATAGGGATATTTTCAACGCTTTAAGCGAAAGCGAACAGCATTTTATCAAGTCTATTCTTGCCTTTTTTGCTGCGAGTGATGGTATTGTAATGGAGAATATTGTAGGACGTTTTATGGAGGAGGTAAAGTTGAGCGAGGCACGAGCGTGTTACAGCATACAGACCTTCATAGAGCAAATACACAGCGAAACGTATTCACTTTTGATAGATACAATCGTAAGAGAAAGTGAAGAGAAAAATAAGTTGTTTGATGCGGTCAATAATTTTCCAGCAATAAAAAAGAAGGCAGACTGGGCGACCAAATGGATAGGAGACCGAAAAAGGTCATACGGTTCTCGTCTTGTTGCGTTCGCTTGTGTGGAGGGCATACAATTTTCGGGAGCATTTTGTGCTATATATTGGTTGAAAAAACGGGGTATTATGATGAATGGTCTAACTTTCAGTAACGAATTAATCAGTAGAGATGAGGCACTACACGTGGAAACTGCTGTATGTCTTTTTCACAAATTACAGAAGAAACCGAGTTTGGAAAAGATTAAAGAAATTATCAAAGAAGCGGTTGAGATTGAGAAGCATTTTATTTGTGAGGCTTTACCGTGTAGATTGCTGGGAATGAATGAGAAAATGATGAGTGAATATATTGAGTTTGTCGCCGACAGACTGTGTAGTCAGTTACGGATAAAAAAAATATATAATACAAGTAATCCTTTTGATTTTATGGAAAGTATCTCAATAGAGGGCAAAACAAACTTTTTTGAGAAGCGTGTGAGCGATTATGCTCTCGCCACCAAAACTAAAACTGATGATGATTTTTCTATGAGTGTTGATTTTTAATTGCCGTATTTCTCTTCCCTTTTCTTTTCCAGTTTCCCCCTTTTTGCTTTCAGTTTCTTTAATTTCTCAGCATCTTTCTCCATTCTCTCCACCAATTTCCTTTCTTCTTCTTCCATTTTTATAATCTCTTGCGTCATACCTTTTACGGTTTCCTTAAACTCTTTATTCTTCTTCCGCCCCCACGCTGCCGCAATCTTTTTCTCTTCCCTTTTTTGAAAACAATTTGTGATTAGTTCGCTCACTCCATTCCAAAACTCTTTCTTCTCCAAAAACACCCAGTATTCTTTGCGACTTTTATACTCACAAAATATCACATTAATAAGCATCTCTTTTTTTTCTTTATTATTTACTACTTTACCAAAATCAAAATACTTGCCCCCCGAGTATTCAAGCAAGGGGTCGGCATCGTCTTCCCTACATTCGTCCGTCACCCCCCAGACGAGAGCGGCATAAACATTATCAATACCCAACATTCCAAATGCGTTCTCTTCTGCGTCCCAAGAGGTTTTGGATATATTATCTTCAAGTTCATCAAAGGTAAGTTTATCAAAATGAATAATATTAGCGGGGAGTGGAAATACCCCAGCATACTCCTTAATCTCGTTCCAAATCTCGGGGACAAAGTCGTATGTTTGTGATGTGATAGTAGCCATCTTGTGTTGTTGATGCTCTTAGAAGGTTGGCGAGATTTCAAATCAATTTTTTTTTACAAAACCTCAACTCGCACTTTTCGTAAATAGATGGTTTTGTAGGGCAAAATCCATTTCAATTTTTTGTAAAAGTCCCCAAGTCCCCCAAGTCCCCCTAAATCCCAAACCTATTTTGTAAATCAATAAAAAAAATATGTAGTTATATTATTTCAAAATTAGTTTGGAAAAGTGGGGGACTTGGGGGACTGGGGGACTTTTGGGGGACTTTCTATTTTTTCTTTGGTTTTGAGAGTTTTTCGTAGAAGATTACGTATGCGGTTCCTTGCGGACAAGTCGCCACAAATCCCCATTCTCCTTCTTTCCCAAGTGGGTGTGAATACTGCGAACAAACTTCGTATTTATACACAATATCCACGCACGCCCTCACGTCAAAATCAAAATTATCTGCGGTCATAACAAAGACTTTCAACTTCCCCGCACCCTTGATGCCGAGATTTTTCTTGGTCTTTCGTGTATCAATATGGCGGGAAACATCACGAAAACCCCCTTTGTCCTTGATATTCTCTTCATACCAAGTCTTGTCCTTGATGTGGGCGACTGCGTAATCGGTAGTTTTGGAGGTCATAGCCGCCATATTGTTGCTGTTGGTGCTGTTAGAGTGTAGGAGAAAATCCATTTCAATTTTTTGAAAAATACACGTCATATCGCAAAACACCCAAAAAGAACCCCAAATCCCCACTTTTGAAAACTCGCACTTTTCGCAAATATAGGATTTCGTCATACAAATTATCTCCTTTAAATATATAATGATGAAAATTAGACACAAACCACGCCAAGAACCCCACCTCCGCCCAATCTTTAAGACAAATCAGGGGGCAGGACACCCCATAATACCGACAAGAAAGCCCCACCCCGACAGTAAATACTTCAACGTCCGCACCTTTCGCCCAACCCCACCTAAAAGAAAAAAGAAGAAATAAATAATATATATTGATATTGTATAATGAGTGAAACAATTGACGGACATTACGCCCATAACGAAGATGCTGATTTTGAGGATATTAGCGACCCAAGTTATTACGAAGAAAGTGGAGAGGGACAGCAAGTTTATTTAGACAGCGTTTTGCCCCACGCATACGACCCCACCCTTGAACCCTTCAATACCTTTGGAACTCGCCCGAAGGTGTATCCCGAGCAGACCCCCGAAGGTTTCCACCCCCAAATTAATAATCCTTACCAATATACCTACAATAACACAAATGTTTATTTTCAACCACAAAACAAAGGTTTAGCATTTTAAAATAATAATATAATATATATGCCGTCCCATCAATTGAACGATACAGAAAGAAGTAGTCAATCAATATTTTTACACAGCAACGATGCGGTGGTTTCAATAAGTGATGCCGAAAAAATCTTTTATTTAAATGAGGCAATTATAGCACCGAGTGGATATAGGATAATTATTGGATTAACAAATATGACGATGCCGAACAGTATGTTTAATGTGACGTCAAATAATAATATAATAGTAGTGAGTGGCGTAACCTACACAATAACGGTTGGAAATTATAGTGCCGAAAGTTTGGCGACAGCCGTAGATGCTGCTCTCGGGGCTGTAGGGACTGTTGCTTTTGACGACACCAATAATAATAACAAATATATATTTACATTTGTTGGAAACGAAACGATAGATGCTGAAACAACTCTCACTCGTCAATTAGGATTAACAGGACAATTGCCGACAACAGCGGCAACAACATATTCGGCAACTGGGATATGTGATTTAGGAGGAACAACAAATATTTATATACGATTGCGAAACCTTACGATGAATAATATAGACAGCAGAGGACAAACAAATAATATAATAGCGAGTATTGTGAATAACACCAATTATGGCGGATACATCTTTTTTGTTCCACCCGAAGTTTTGTATTACCAAATTACAGAACAGAATATAGGTCATTTAGATATAGAACTCACAGACCAAGAGGGGAAATTATTAGAAATGAATGGTGCTAATTTTAATCTTGCTTTAACAATTCACTATGTTAAGCAACGAGTTTCACAGTTTAGAAATAGTTTATTGAGAGAGATACGGGAAACATATAATCCCGAAATTAAAGAAGAGGAAAAAAAATAATAGTTTGTAAATATATATAATGGCTGTGTTCGGTATGAAAACTAAAAAACTGGCGAAGTTTGGAGCGAAAGCGGCAAAAGTAGGAATGTTCGGTTTGAAAAATGGCGGACGAATGGCGTATGCTGCGGGAACGATGACGGGGTCGCCCCAACTTTTAGCGGCGGGAGCGACCCTTAATGCGGTGAGGCACGGAATAGAGAAAATGCGATAAATAAAATATATCTCAATATTATATAATGAATAGCGAACTCACGAAATCCTCTCTTATCTGCGACTATATAACATTATTTTTTGAAGATGGAAATATAACAAATGGTGTAGGAGAATGGACTATTCCCGCAAGTGCTTATTACTATCAAGACAGAGGGACGATGGCGATGATTTCTATTGCGGACGGTGTTTGTGCGAGAGGTGGAGCAAGGGCGACCTTGATAGCCTTTGAAAATGGTTTTAACGGGACAACCGCACAAGTAGGAACTGCCGACCCAATCAAGAGTGATTTAGCATTTTTAGGAATATTCCAAATGGTAGGTAATGCGGCGACGGCGAATGGATTGTATAATTATCATAAAGTAGAGCCGATTAAGGTTTTGACCCCAGCGAGACCGTCCAAATTAAGGTTTCATTTTTTCAGCGATGATAAAAGCGAGGGAGATATTAATAGTAATAATGGGTGTATAATAGTAAAGTTTGAATATTTGTCGCCCGATGCTGAAAAGGAGATTTCGCATCAAACGGCATACATTCCCGCATTTCCCGTCCCCAATCCCTTTTAGAACAAATATTAAAATATAAAATGAGATAATTTTTTATATATTAGTATAGTATATAATGAGTGCTTCAACCCAACGTTTGAACTATTCCCAAGTTCCTCCTCGTGCTTCTTCTTCAAGGGCAATCCGTAATGAAATAGTCCCTACTAATTCGCAGGGTGCTTACACTATGAACTCGCAGATAATTTTTGACCTTCCCGCCAATCTCAACAACACCTTCTGTGATTTCCAGTCGTCTTACATTAAGGCAACTATTAATAACGGTAATGCCGCTGCTGTTAATTTCTCGGGAGGTGGATTTCCGTCGTGTATTAAACAAATCGTATTAGAGTTGGGAGGTCAAACACTTTTCTCGTGCGATAATTGGAATTGTCTATACGAAATGATGCTTTCGCTTGATACTTCACCAGCATTCCGCAATAATTCGGGGCTTCGTCTTTTTGGTGCTGGTAATGATTTTTCGGGTGCTGAAATTGCTACTACGGCAAGTCGTGCCGTCTGTTTTCCCCTTGTGCTTACCCCGCTAATCAACTCTCGCTACTTCCCGCTAATTGGAAGGGATAGACTTCGCATTCGCCTTATCCTTGATACTTCCGCAAGGGCGTTGCTTGGTGCTGCGACTGACGCAGAAATTACTATCACAGATGTCGCCCTTGTGACTTACAATCTTGAACTTGGAAGCGATGTTATGAGTATGGTCGCTGCTAATTCGGGTGGTGCTTTCAAAATTGCGATGCCTTCCTACCAGCACCACCAAAGTTCGCTTTCCTCCACCGCCACTTCCCTCGTATCCACTCTTGGTTTTAGTATGAGTTCGCTTAATCGTGTTCTAATCGCCCAGCAACGGCAGACTGTGACTGCTGCTAATAATACAATTGGTAATCGTGCCCGTCTTCGTCTTAATCGCTTTTTTATCACTATTGGTGGTGTGAAATACCCTATGAGGGACGTTCAAGATTTGGGAACTACTGGGGATTTAGGAGCGGGTTGTGAAGTTCTTGCGGAGGCACTTATTTCACAGAGGGCGTTGTGTGCTTGGACGCACGATAGTTCTATTTCGCAAGACGGTGGTTTCGCACTTCAAGATGGTGCGGGAAATACATCGGCTGCGACTGGTTCGTTCCTTATTGACCTTGACCTTGAAAGCCAGCGTGTTTCGGGTGGCGAAAGTTCAATTGGTTTAGTGGCTGGTGTAAATTGTATCGGTCAGGTAGTCCAACTCACTATGGAATATTCCGCCGCCGCTGGTAACAATCACGTCATCAACATTTTTGGCGAGCATACTATTCTTTGCTCGCTTGACCTCAATACTCTTACTTGGTCTATTGCTGTTTAGGTCTTCAATCTATAAATAATTTTTCAATAATATATTTGTATATAATATATTATGGAAATCAAAACTCCTTCACGAGAACATTCGGCACTATTAACACAAGCGGCATATCAACTTGGAGAGAAAGGTGTAAATAAAACACAGCGTGTAGCAAATGCGAATAAGCACGTAGAACAGACTGGTTATGTAGTCAATAGCGAACATTCAAATAGTGAGGTCACGGCGTATCAGCATAAGAACGACCCCAATAATATTTTTATCGCACACAGAGGGACGAAAGTGGATACAGATAGACGCAATAAAAATCATAACGATATTACAGCAGATTTAATGACCGCTGTTGGTTTAGGAGGACACGACGCAAAAATGAACCGCAGAAAATCAAAAACCAATAAAATTATAAAAGCACTCCAACCAACATCTGCCTTACATATGGGAGGGCATTCGCTCGGCGGCGGCACTCTCAACCACACAATCGCAAATAGCAAGACTGTAAGAAAACATCTAACATCTGCTAAAACGTTTAATGCCGCCGCCCACCCCGTATTCAGTAATGGAAGTGCCGTATCTGCGAAAGTGAAAAAAGAATTAGATAATAAAGTTGAAAATCATCGTATAAAAAATGACGGTGTAAGTGCTGGGTTTTTAACTGGTAATGTATCGTTTGGTAAATTGAAAACTCACAGCGTAAAGCACGACGCATCAAAAGGTAAATCTTATTTCCAAAATATGATAGAAATGGGTTCGGCATTAGGACAAGCAAAACGATTTACGGAGAAGGGTCTCGCCGCCCACTCAATCTCGCATTTCCACGATGGAAGTATTAAGAAGAAGAAGAAAAAAAATAAAAAGTAAATATATATGAGTTGTATTTCTCTCACAGAAACGGGACTGCTTGCTTTATGTGGAATGGTGATAGGCTTCGTAATATCTTTTTGTAAAACGGCGGAGCAATCAAGGTGTAAAAATATTAGTCTGTGCTGGGGTTTAGTAGATTGTGTAAGGCAACCGTTAAGTGGTGAAACAATATTGGAATTATCAAACGAAAGTCCCCCAGTCCCCCAAGTCCCCCAATATCCTAAACCTCTTGGCGAGAGCAAGTCTTCTTCACTCCCGAAATAATATAATATAGGGGTTTTGATTTTAGGGGGACTTCGGGGACTGGGGGACTTTATACCTCAATATCTCCTCCCCCGCTATTTTCAAAATCTGCTGTGATGTGGTCGTCACAACAATTGCTACTTGTTCTACATTTCATCTTATACATTCTGTATGCTAAAACCATTATAAAAAAAGAACAAGCACCTTCAAGAGTATATTTGGTATAGTCCTCCATATAATATATCCGTATATAATATAATATGAGTAAAACATTATTCAATCAAAATACATTCCAGAGCAAGAATGTAACTAATAGTGACGACGTGAGCGATTTAAAAGTAGATACGTTTAAGGCTATTAATCTCACAGCAACAAATATAACCAACGCCGAACTTCAAGCGGCGACGTCGGGTGTAGCATCTAACCTCCAATCATTAGCAAACAAACAAGATAAATTAACAGCAACTACTCTTTTAAATCCCAATTTTATAAGTGCCGATAATGACGGGGAGGCTGTAATAATTACAACTGGTGAGTTTGGTGCTTTGACTGGTTTTGATAATACGGGTGGTGCTACGATACAAAGTAGTATAGCGGCAAAACAAGATACTCTATCGGCAACTTCTAAATTAAATCCCGGTTTTATTACGGGGACAGAAATCGTTCTCCTCTCCACCGTCCCCGTCACCATAACAGAATTGGAGTATGGTGCGTTGAGTGGATTTGATGCGACAGCGGGTTCTATAAAAACGCAACTCGCAACAAAAGTAAGCACTTCGGGGACACCCCTACAAATAGAAGTAGATGGTGATGAAGTTGCGGCATTACTGGCGACATCTGCGGGTTCTTCAAACTTTGGATTAATTACTGGTAATGTTTTAGAGACTGAATTAAATGGGAAACAAAATAGTTTCACGACGACTAATGGAATACAAATTAATTCAAACGTATTAAGTTTGACTGGGAGTTATTCTGGGAGTTTTGCTCTTGGTGGAACAGATTTTAAAATATGGAATGATACACGAGGAGGAGCGGGGGCATCTAATGGACGAGCATTCGTTCATAATAATATTGGAGCGGAGGGGTCAAAGGCGACGAGTGTATTACGAATAAATTATAACAGCGATTTTGAAGCGGGAACAAGAATAGACAGTATTACTGGAATAAAAACAAACCCCGACACCAACTACGATTTAAAAGTGAATGGGAATACAGATATTGGGGGGGTGTTGTCTATT
>TARA_R110000782_G_scaffold170116_1_pt1 | contig 11876 bp, 11 predicted proteins | sample TARA_R110000782 | Tara Oceans TARA_R110000782 (sample SAMEA4397859) | marine metagenome | biome: Polar Biome; feature: [SRF] surface water layer (ENVO:00010504); material: water (ENVO:00002006), including particulate matter (ENVO:01000060) such as... | depth 5 m
CTAAAATCTTTTGATACAAAGATAAGCAAAAAAAAAGAGCCTCTAATAGTAGAAGCTCTTGTTATAGTTATGTGTATTAATGTTTAGTAAAGATTAATAGCAATTACTTTATTAGGTAAAGTTAACAAGTCGTGAGATACATTAGTCCAAGAACTAGTGTAAGCCTCAGTTACTGCTGTTTGAACTAAATCTCTTACCGCTTCACTTCCTGTAGCAACAGGAGTATGTGTGATGGTAATTAAATCAGCTGCAGTTGAACCTGTATCAAGGTGAATATCACAAGTACTAGCAGTAGTTTGTTCAATTAAAGCAATATCCATAATAGATACTAATTGTTTATTGTTAACGGTTCCTGAATGAATGTAAACTTGCTTAGCAGCTGGTATACTAGCTGCCGCACCTTCTAAAGGTGTTAAATCTAACTGAGTATTACTAGCTATGGCAGCTACTAAATAGAATTCATCATCAGTTCCGTTATGAACAATGTCACCTATAGAAACGTCTGCTATAAATGTTCCTGAAGTAACTTCAAATTCAGCACCGCCTGTAGGAGTAATTGAAGTTAAAGGACCTCCATTGGTTACTAGAGGGTATACGGGTATGTTTAAAAACTTTTCCATATCTTAAACTATTACGATTGCACTTACCGCTTTTGGCAAAGAACCCATTTCTAAAATAACTTCAGTCCATTGTTGTTTTAATACTTGAACAACACCATCCTGAATAGCATCTCTCATATCTTCACTTCCAGAAGCGTCAACAGCGTGAGTAATAGTTACTACTTTACCGCCTCCATAAGCTATAGTTACTGTAGTTGTAGAGCCTTGTTCGATTAATTTAATGTCGTTACACGAGACTAATTGTTTTTGCTCGCTTGTAACTGGTATACTTAAAAACTTTTGCATTGTTTAAAAAATTAAGTGGTTAATAATCTTACAAAGATAGCCTATTTTTCTAACATCTCTTGGAAGGCTTTGTATATGTCAAGCCCCTCATCCTTCTGGAAATATGATGCCACCGTCTGTATGTGTTCATCTCCAAATGGAATAGTTAACATTTTAGTCTTCTTAGTCTTAAGATTGTAGTAAACATCCTTACCATTGTTTCTTAGTCCTAATAATCCTTTTTCAAATATCTTAACTACAGTATCCTGTAGTTCTAACATTGGATCATTAATGGCATCTAGAAAATCTTCCGGATAGTTCTTAGCAAACAAAATAACATCTCTTTTTAATTCAGATGTAGTCATATTATCTACTCTTAACTCCAAGAACACTCTTCCTAAAGTCTCCATTTGATCTATAGTTAATTCAGAAGCCATCTTAAATGCTTTTGCTTCTGTTTCTAAATATTTCACTTCTTTTTGAGCGTCTGCTTCTTTATCTATTTCTTCAAAAACAGAACCATTGTCTGGGTGGTAATGTAAAAACTCCTGCAATACAGGGTTGTTTTTAGGAACCACTAACATTCCATCTTCAAAAATAACTGGGTCTAATATTACGTTTTTGTCTTGCTCATCTTCAAAAGGACTCTTTTGATTAGATGCATAACGCAAAGGTCTATTGTGTTCGCCATCAAAATATAATAATGGCTTTCTTCTTGTGTTTCTAGAATTAATCGTGTGGCTTAATGGTTGGTGACCGTTTCTTAACCTATACACACGGTTTTTTATTTCTTTCTTTTTTTTCATTTGATTTAATTTAAAGTTTAAAAAATAGGAGGGGATTGCTCCCCTCCATAAATTATACTATTATTTGAACAATACGAAATTGTTTGCACCCATAGTACATAGTGCTCTTTCTGATAAGAAATTAACTCTCATCTCATCAACATCGCTAGTAGCTGCACCACCGGCAGAACCAGTAATCCAAGTTTTGTAACGTCTGTCTTCAGTTTCAGAAGCTCTGTATCTTACGTGTAAGAATGGTCTCTTAGCGTTTCTTCCCAATACTTGGTCGTAAACATTAGTTGAACCAGCTGGTACTAATACACCATCTACAGCTCCACCAACTAAACCACCTCGCATTGTAGGATCGTTAAGGTATTTCCAATCTGTCTTGTAGAAATCATATGCTCTTCTAAATCCAGAAAATCCTAGGTTTAATGCCATCTCTTCGTCATTGTCAAACAATCCGTAAGATGAACCACCATTACCATAAGAGTTCTGAGCAGCCAACATATCATCAATCTCGAAAGATGTTTGTCTGTTTAAGAAAAGAACGTTTTCTTCAATAGCACCTTGCTTATCTAGTCTTTCGATAATAGAATCAAAATCTCCTAGATTAGTAATAGCTCCTGTGAAAACATTACCTCTTGTTTCAATAGCAGAAAATAATCCTTCAGAACCAAGAAAACCTTTAGCAGCAGCTCCATTAGCTACAGCTCCAGCAGACTTAACAGCTTCCACCATTGCAGTCTCTAGGTAATCTTCAAACCTCATTCTTGTTTCGTGCTCTGCTTTTAAATACCATAAGTATCCATTGCCTCCATCTTCAGTAGATATTTCTACCCATCCAATTTGAGCCATATCAGAACCATTAACAGCGTAGTTGTCTTTGATAATAATAGGATTGTTTTCTAGAATCGTGTCAAATGGCTCTAAAGAACCTGCCATTCCATTAGTTCCTTTTTTAAATTCAGAACCGTAAATGAAAACACTTACTGTCTCAGCAGGAACAGCTACTGTTCCTGAACCACTATATCCTCCTGTTTCGTAGAAAGAACAAGTGAAAGTAGAAGCAGTAACAGCAGTAACAACACCTTTGTTAGAAATCCCAGCATAGCCAGCGTTTCCAGATATCATAACTGTTTGACCTATTCTAATAGCAATTTCAGATGCAGTTCCAGCAGCAGCCATTATTTGGTCTGCAGGAATTAAAGTATCAGCAACTGTAAATAGAGCTTCTCCAAGCCCATTAGCAACCACAGTACTTACGTTTGTATATTTAATGTGTAATCTGCCTTGTTCTGCCCATTTAATAAGGTCAGAATTAGAAGGCATCTCAGCACCTACCATTCTTAAGAAAGCCGAAAGAGTTCTGTTTCCATATCTCTCGAATTCCTTTTCGTATGTGTCTGGCAAATATTGATTTAAAAAATCAAAACTTGTCATATAGTTTGTTGCGGTTGGAACTCTAGTAGCACTTGGCTGTAGAGCAAACCCCGGTATATTTAAACTCATTGTTTTTTGTTTTTAATGTTTAACTTATTTATTTTTTGGTGACCTAATTGTCAATCCTCGCCTAGACGAGGGTGTCGCAGCCTTAACATTAAATCCTTGTTTAGATGCCACCTGCGGAGTTTGCCTCATATCTAAGCTTATATTTTTAGATTTTTTAGCAGACTCATTAACAGCTGATGCCACCCCTTGCTCGTAAAAATACTTTGCGAACTTTTCAGGATTCATTGCCATTGACAACGACTTGTGATATCCAACTACATCCGATATCTCTCCTTGATCATTAGTAAACTTTGATACAAAGTTCATAATGTCAGATTGAGACTTCTTCAGTTCGTTGAAATCGCCAGGAGAATAAACATATTCTTTATCACTGATGTTAAACTTAAAACCTTTAAATTCTTCAGTAAACAATTTATTGGTGTTCTCCTGAAAACCTTCAGCCCGCTTTCGCATTAAGCTTTCAGTTTCCTTGGATTTCTCCACTTGTTCTTGGTAAGCTTTAAACCTTTGCTGGTCTTCATCAGAAACTTTAGCGCCCATTGACTCAACAGGAACTTTATATTTTTCTTTTTGACCTTCAAAGTGTTTTAAAGCCTTTGCAAGTTCTTTTTTCTTATCTATGCTTTTCTTTTTCATTTCATCTTCCGAATCAACTTCAGGATCAGTTCCGAATCTAGAATTAAGTAAATAATCTATTTCTTCCTTGTCTAAGCCTTCTTCAACTTCTGAATAATACATAGATAATACTTGATCAGGACTTTCTTTACTATAATCTTTATTGATTTTAGCAAAGTCTTCAAATCCACGACCAGTCTCTTTTTTATACTGTAAGTAAGTCGCTACATCTGCTGGCAACTCTTCCTGCTCTCTTCGAGCTAAAAGGTCATCAATAGAATTAACTTCCTTACTGTATTTGTCTTTAATAAATGAAAGAACTTCTTGTTCACCCATTTGTGGCTTTTCTTCCACTACAGGATTTTCTTTTATTGGTTCTTCAGCTTTAATAAACTCCTCTGATTTAGGCTCCCCTATCTTAACTGTTTCTACCTTATTCTCTTCTACACTTTCACCACTTACTTCGGTTTCGTGCTTTTGTAACAACTCTTCCTCTACTTGTGCTTTTGACTTCTGAGGTCCAGAATCATATTCTTTTACTTTAATTTCCATTTGATTTGATTTTTATGCAAAGTTACTAATTATTTATTTATGCTACCGAGGGTTGAATTCAGCCAAATCGAAGCCGTCTAAACTGTCTTCGTTGGACTCAAAATTAACCGGTGGTAGTTTCTCTTGTCTCTGTTGAATAAGTTTAGATTGTTCTGTATTTTGTTGACTTATTCTAGAAGACTTAGCTTCTTCTCTTTGGTTTTCTCTTTGATTAACTGCAGATTCTTCAACACCTTTTAATTGCATATTAAGTTGGAACTCATATGTCATTAACTGTTGTTTTAGAGATGCTTCATTCTTAAGTTTTTCTATTTCAAAAGCCACTTCTGCTTGCTTTGCTCTCATCTTCATCTCGCCTTCTAATTGTATCTTTTGCATTGCTGCTTGAGATGCCATTTGTTGAGATTGGAATTGAGTTTCAGCAGTCATCTGTTGTTGCATAGCAGCTGCTTCTCTATCAGCATCTTGCTTTCTTTTTCTCTTAAGCTTTAATAATTGATTAGCCATTTTTAAATTTCTAACCTCTCTAATATCAATAGCGTCTTCTAAATTAATATCACCTTTAGATAATGCCATTTGAACATTCTGCTCTAACATAGCTTTTTGTTCCTCATCAGGAGCTACTTCAATAAATATACCGAAGTCATATAGATATAAGTCTTTAATATCCTCTATTCTCTTTACGTTGTATTTACCTATTTGATTAGCAAACTCTTCTTTAAAATCAGCGTACTCTAATAAATCAGCTATTCTTAATGACAACCCTTCAGCAATTGTTCTAGTAATATATAAACTACCTTCTAGTATATGCCTAGTAGCTGTGTTAGAATTAAGAGCTGCTAGTTTTTGAACACCAACTAATGCATTTGGATCAGGAGTTGAACCATCTCTTGCTTCGTTTAGTCCTGTCACTGCTCTAATCATTCCTAAGTAATGATTGTAGTTCCCTATCAGCGCAGCCATTTTAGATTGACCACTACTAGTGTTTAATTGTTGTATAGGAACTCTAGCGTTGTTAAATTCACCATCTTGAGTATAACTTCTACCTACCACACTACCAGTCTGAAAGTAAAGTCTTAATGCGTCTTCTGGATTATAGGCTTGACCTGTGCCTAAGTCTACTTCACTAAGCCCATCGGCATCTATGAACACACCATCTGGAACCATTTTAGCAACTACCTGCTGTAGCTTTAAGTGGCTTATTTGTATTTGGTCAGCAAAAGGAATCATTCTTCTAACTAAAGATTCAATATTACCTTTGTACATTCTTGGAGCGCAAGCCACGTAGTTAGGCATTGCGTGTTGAGAAGCGGACTTTGGTCTAACCATATTCTTAGCCATTTCCCATTTCAACATAATGTTAGAACCAGCTACCATTATACCTTCATACCAAACTTCAATAGTTTTTTCAACTCTCTCAAACTTACCCTCCTTCATCATTTCTTCTGGCGGGTTGAAAGTGTCATCTTTTTCAATCATTCTCTCTCCACCACCTTCTAATATCTTTTTCTTATATACAAACTTCTTAGTAGTCTTGTAGTTGAAATATATAAGTGTAGCAGTATCTTTAAAGAATAAACTATTTTCATAAAACCTATTTACATTATAGGAGTCGTACCAAGTCTGACTATACTGTGAAATCTTTTTTAAATCTTCTCTAGTTAAATCAGGATCAATCTTAATAAGTTCTGCTATTGGAAGTGTTTTAACTTCTCCCCAATAAAAACAATCTTTAAAATGAGGGTCTTCTGTGTAGCTATATACCACGTTAGCTGGATCAACATAATCTACTTGAACACCACTACCTGGTAAGAACTGGTGTTTAGCCATACCCACACCCAAAACGGTCATATCGTAATCAATTCTTTTCTTAGTGTCTTGATAATGATTTTCGTCTAACACCGTATTAATAGCTACTTCTTCTGCAATCTCAATAGATGGCTTGTACTTTAATTGCATATGCAGCTCAAGTTCTTCATTGTTTTCTGGAAGCTCTTCTACATCCGTCATAAACGGGTCAATACCAAATGACTCCTTGAAGTCTGAAAAGATATCCTTATTGAGCATATCTCTTTCTACTAATTTCTGGTATTTGTTTCTATGTTCGCTAGACAAAGCATCTTGAGCATACGCCTTAACGTGAAATAATCTATTTGACATTCCGTTAACTACAATATCTACAAACTTAGGAAGTATTGGAACTGGGGTCCAATCTAGGTTGAGGTAAGATAAGTCACCATCAATCGCTAATTCATTTTTGTATTTAGCAACAGATTGTTCTCCTCTTGCATATCTTCTTAATTGATTAAAAGATTGAAGCTGGCTATAGTATCTACAACTTCCTCCACCTTTTCTAAACCATTCATACTGAATGGCCTGACCTACCTGTAATCCATACTCCATTGTTGCTTTGTCAGCATCAGTGGCAAATTGATCTGGAAAACCAGCGGGGTTTATTAATAATTCAACGTCTTTCATTTATTTCAGTAATTCGCTTATATTCCCCTTATTAGCATATCTTGCAAAGTTAATGCTTATTTTTGACTCTTTTTTGACAGGTAAATATAGATGTTTTTGGTTAGCCATTATAGCTAAACCAGAACTAATTGAAGCATCAAATTTAGTTCTTTTATTTATATCAAACCTAGCCCAGTCCTCTAAAGTTCTTGTAAAATACATTGAACCCATTTCATCCATTTCTCTAAAGTCGCTAACCATATCTAAGCCAACATACTTTTCTATGTAAGATTCAATAGCAGATGCGTGAGATTGCTTAACATCTTCTGAAGTATTGGGAATGCCACCTAGTTCTTTCTCTGTCTTAGAAAGCTTATTAAACTGTTTGTCTGGTCTGTTTGTAGAAAAGCCACGGTATCCTCTATTCTTAAAATGGTAAAGTAATCTTGGTTTGTTGTTTTCACAAAGTATTGGCATACCATAAAACACACAAGCCATTAGTACTTCTTCAAAAAATATCTCTGCAGTTTGTGGTCTAGCCACATACTCTAAAAAGAATTCGTTACTAGGAGCATCATCCATATTAAACTTAGTCATTCCGTGTAAGGCTCCGTTAGAACCTTTACCACCTACTGTTCCAGATATGTCATAACTATCACAACCAAACGATCCTAGATGTTCATTGCCTGGATAAAACTTACCGTTTCTAAATTCTTTTCTGTTTTGTAATTCGTATTTAGGTATCCAGCTAACTAAGAATCTCCCTGTTTTATTCGGAGACCATATAACTCTAGAATCTTTAACGCCATTCTCCCAATGAAAACTTCCCCTAGTTAAATACTTGGCTTTAATTAATCCATCATTATAGTCTATCTGTTGGTATATTTTAGTTAAGTTAAACAAAGACTGCTTACTCTCGTCTCTAAATGCGTGTGACTCAGTCCTTGGAAACTGTCTGTAAAACTCATTTAACGCATCTGCATCATTTTTTAAAGAATCGACTTCGTTCTCCCAGTAATTAATAGCACCTGTAGTAATGTATTCACCATCATTTCCTTTGGTTGGTTTTTCTGGTGTTTTTAAAACAGGCATACCATACTTATCTATATATCCTTCAAAATTCCACTCCATTGGAATAAACAAAGAATACAAGCCTGATTTAGTTTGACCATTTGCATTTCTAGTTTTAGCATCTGAATCGTAATACAGTTTTTTAAAATTAGAACCACCTTTATCAAGTGCGTTAGAAGTAGAACCCATCATACACTTTCCAATAACTTTACTACCTAATCTTAAACAAGTTTTGGTTACTCGCCAATTGTTTAGTATGTTTTCAGGCTTCTCCCATTTTCCACTTTCATCGTGAATTAACAATTGTAATTTCTCACCATCATAAGAGTTATCGGAAGTGTTACGCCAATCTATAGTAGTGTCTAGCCCTTCAAGCTCTTGACTATCATTAAGATACATATTACGTTTAGTAATCTTACTAGCAGGAACCCTATAAGATAATTCTGTTTTTGGCTTATCCATACCATCTTGAATAGGCTTAAAAAAGAAAGGATAATTATTAGATATAGGAACTATTTTATCAGTAAACATTTTCTTAGCATCTGTTCCTGTCTTAGATAAAACACCTATTCTAGCATCTTTAGAAATGGTAGCGGTATTAACAGTTTCTGACGATCCCATAAAAGAAAACCCAGAACGTCTTATTTTTAAATAACACATTCCAAAACTTCTTTTGTCAGCTTTACAAGCTTCCCAAAATAAAAAGAATATTCTATTAGCTTCTCTAAATTCAGGATGACCTACGTCAATTTTTGTCCATTGTAGATAACAATAATGAGTTCCTGTTATATAAGTAGAGTTGCCATTATTAGTAAACCAGAAACCTTCGTCTCTTTTGTCAAACTCTTGCTCTATGTAGCTTACCCAAACATCCTTAAAGTCAGAAGACATTTCATTCCATTGAAATATAGATTTTATTTTAGATAAAGATTTAGGATATTCAAATGGTTCCCAACACTGTTCTTTATTGGAATAACACTTTGTTGGGGTTTTAGGAAGTCCTATTTTTAGACCCTGAACTTCGTATATGTCACCTACTGTTCCGTCTTTAGAAATAACTACAATGTCGTACTTTTCATCGTAACCATATTTCCAGTTTTTGGCCTTGTTCTTTTTAGCCATTGCCGTTCTAGGAACAACATCTTGTAAAACTCTATATAATTTATTTAGATCTTCTCTCTGCAAAACCTTGATTACTTCCTGTTTTATTTACACTGTTTAAAGCCTCTTCTTCTGCATCAATACGATTTAGTATTTCAAACGCATCAAATATAGCTAGCTTTTTAGTAGCTGCTGCATTCTTTAACCTGTCTGCCGCTAGTTCATCGTCTAAGTCAGGTTTAATAATTTTTTCTTGAGCTACTTTTATAAGCTGCTCTACCGCAGCTCTACCAGCTTTAATAATTTTTAATTTAATTTCTCTACTCATAACATCATTGTTATATTTTTGGATTTCATTCTATAAAGCGTTTTGTCATCTATTTTGAACTCGTACTCAGACTCTGGCTTAAAACAAACTTTGTCTCCTGTTTTTACACCTAAAGAAGTTAACTCTGGATTAGTTATTTCAATAGTTCCTGTAAGAGCTTGGTATTTATCTTTGTTAAATATAACAGATTCTTCTTTACCAGAAGGCTTAACAAAGCAGTAATCTAAATGAGACTTCCACTTTCCATCTTGTTTATACATAAAAAACTGGGTAGGTTCTACTATAAATAGATTATCTTTTAAAAAGCTTCTACCGCTTTTTTCTCTACCCTTCATATCATTGTAATACTTAAATACGTTGTGGTGTACTACCAATATGTCACCTACATTTACATCTCCATCATAATTCAGTGGCGTAGCTACAACATTAGCAAACCTATTAGAAACCGTATGGTCTTCTTTGGATGAGCTTGTAATAAAGTCTACATCTCCTATTTTTTTCACGTTATCGTACCGAGTATCATTAACCGGAGTCACGATAAAACCAATTGGTGATTTCATATTAAAAGTTAATGTTATATTCTATAGAAACAGGCATATTAGGATTAAAACTTTTCCAAAGAAAAACTTCGGAATTTTTAACAATCCATATTTTAAAACCTTCAAGTTCGTATCGTATGTGATGTATGGTATAGTTGCCTCCTAAAACTTCTTGGCCTACTATGTAGTGCATTGCACCCGACTTATAGTCAGGTCCAACTGATATTTTTCTGATATCCATTTCATTTGATTTAATAAATATGTGTACATACACCAGTAGCAACAGAGCTTGCAAACCCGTCTGTCAATCCGTCTAAAGTAGATGGAAAAGAACTAGTGTATCCAGATCCTCCTCTAGATATACTTGTGTTGCTAAGTAAAGCTGTACTTCCTGCTAAAGATTGAGTGTCTTGAGATGAAACAATTATTACTATGTTTTGACCTGCAGAAGTACTATAAGGTGATGAAAAAGTTATAACATTTACACCATCAACTGATGTAGCGTTAGTTCCTGAAGCTCTAAGGTTTGCTGATGAGGATGATGTTATATCACCTATATATATGGCAAAACTTATAGGGTTAGGTGATGCTCCAATTGAAAAATATTCTAATTTAGTAAAAGTCACATCTGATTCACAAACGCTTTGCCTAATAATTGTTTGACTTCCTGTAGAAACAGAGTGCGTGGCTTGGTATATAGGAAAAGGGGATATCCCTATTGTGTCTTGTGATACGCTGATGTCAGCAATACCAGGGGCTGAAGTTACAGATAAATTACCAGTAAAGTTTAATGTTGAAATTCCTGTTACAGGAGTACCTCCACTGTCTTGAACTGAAATAGTTGAACTTCCTCCTGTAGCAGCAGCCCACGATGCTGTAGTTCCGTTAGATGTTAAAACGTAAGTGTTAGTTCCTATAGATAAAGCAGAAGAAGCGCCATTAGAATCTCCCAAGAAAATACTTCCCTGTGCCAAGTTAGGTAAATCATTTGTTCTTCCTATAGCTGTTACTTGTATACTTCCTTGAGCACCTGTTTTAGTAATAACTCCAATGTTTTGAATTAAATTAACTCCAATAGGCTTGTCTCTAGTAAGCATTAATTCACCAGGCGATCTTGCTCCAGCCACATAAACAACATCTCCTACAGAAACAGAACCTGTTCCAGCAATAGTATTTGTGTTTATAGATTTCAATACTCCCACTTGAATCATTAAACCCGAGCTAGTACCTTCAATATTTTCATAAGCAATCCCTATACAAGGCATACTAGAGCTGCTGTTTGCTTGAGCAACCTCAACAGAAACCACTCCTGCAACTTCACCAACAACCCTTAAAGGATCTCCTTTTAATATTTGACTTGAAGTGTTGTTTTTTACTACCTCTACCACATTACTATCAGTATATTCTAAACCATCTGAAGCAGCGTTAACTCTTAATGATTGAGACCTACTACCTAAAGCAACTAGTCCTGTTCCTCCATTGGCAACTACTAAAGTGCCGTCCAGCGTAAATGTTCCATTTGCGGTAATTGGATTAACAGTGTCGCTAGTTATACTTAAACCAGTTGTTCCTGCACTTAAACCAACACTAGTAACTGTTCCTGACCCTGATCCACCGTAAAGATTCGCAATGCTTTGCAATGTGAATGTTTTAGTTGCGTTGCCCCCAGCAACGTCAGTTCCTATCACTAAGTCACTTCCAGCTGGACTTGATTTAGTAGGATACGCAGTAGTGTTACTTATTTTCGCCATTTTGTGTTACTGTTCCGTGTTCTAAATTAATTACAGAGTTTTCTCCGTACTTCTTTATTAATTCTTTTTCTAGTGATTCAAATTCAACTCTTATTGAATCTACTCTTTTAAGAACTGAGCTTTTTTGTATCTCTAGTTCTCCCAACTGTACTTTAAGTAATTCAAACTCTGAGTTTAATTCTCTTAAAGATTTTAATTCTTTTTCTTCTAATTTCATTTGATTTGATTTATTTTTACAAAGATAATCATTTTCTACGGGATGCTGAAGAACCATAAAAATA
>TARA_R110000782_G_scaffold22345_4_pt1 | contig 11867 bp, 15 predicted proteins | sample TARA_R110000782 | Tara Oceans TARA_R110000782 (sample SAMEA4397859) | marine metagenome | biome: Polar Biome; feature: [SRF] surface water layer (ENVO:00010504); material: water (ENVO:00002006), including particulate matter (ENVO:01000060) such as... | depth 5 m
TGAAGGTTTTGAATCTGTTGTCTTAATGTTTGACCAAGACGATGCAGGGCAAAAAGCAGCAGTAGAATGTGCTAAACTATTCTCACCAAACAAATGTAAGATAGCAACGTTACCTCTAAAAGATGCTAATGAAATGTTGTTAGCAGGTAAAACAGCAGAGCTTACTAATTGTATGTGGAGTGCAAAAGCTTACAGGCCTGATGGTATTATATTGGGTGCTGACATGTGGAAAGAAATAAAAGCAGAAGACAAAACAGTTAGCGTACCTTACCCGTTTGAATGTCTTAATACTAAGACACATGGATTGCGTAAAGGTGAGCTTGTTACAATCACCGCAGGAAGTGGAGTTGGCAAGTCAAGTTTTTGTAGACACATAGCCTTACACTTGCTTCAAAAAGATTACACCGTAGGTTACATAGCCTTAGAAGAAACAGTTAAGAGAAGTGCTTTAGGTATCATGGGTGTTGAACTCAAGAAGCCTTTGCATTTAACCAGAGAGGGCGTAAATGAACAACAATTACAGGAGACTTTTAAATCAACTGTTGGTAATGGGAAGTTTTATTTATATAATCACTTTGGTTCTACAGTAGCTGACAATTTACTTTCAAAAATTAGATACATGGCGAAAGCTTGTAGTGTTGATTTTGTGGTTCTTGACCACTTACACATGGCATTATCAGCTTTAGGCGATGAGCACACAAATGATGAGCGTAAGCTTATTGATTATTTTGTATCTAAACTTAGAGCTTTAGTTGAAGAGACTGGTATTGGGTTACTGTTAGTATCTCATTTGTCCAGAACTAAAGATGGTAACAAAGGTTATGAAGATGGAGTGCAGGTGTCTATGAACAGTCTTAGGGGCTCTCAATCCATTGCTCAACTTAGCGACATGGTCATTAGTTTGTCCAGAGATTTGCAAGCTGAGAATAACATAGCACAAGTAAACGTTTTAAAAAATAGATTTAGTGGTGAAACTGGTAAAGCATGTGATTTGCATTACGATTTAGCTACTGGATGTTTAACCGAAACAATGACAGGAGTGAATAATGACTTTGCGTAGACAAGAAATTAAAGACAAAATAGAAGCAATGAGCTGGACAGAATATGTCATAACTCATTTGTTAAAAGCTAAACTACAGCCAGAAAAAACTATAGCTGTTTTAGTTCCTGATGAAAAAACAAAACAATTTATTGACAAAGCTATTTCTGAATTGTGTGAGCAATCATATGAAGCTTGGCAATTAGAAACAAAAATAGCAACTAAACATTAATGCCTAAACAAAAATTAAGTCTCCCTATTGTTCTTGGGGGCGTAAAATACTTTAAGTATATTATAGTGTGGGAAGATATTGTTGGAGATTCTACTATTGCAGATTTTAACGGTTTAGAATGTGCCACAATATATACCGAAGCTTACATTTACAAAAAAACAAAAGACTACGTTTATTCTTTTGCAAGTTACGATAAAAAAGATGTTTCTTTTGGTGACAGAAATGTTTACCCAAGAAGTATTATTAAATCATTAAAAAGGATATAACATGAGATATGTATTTGACATTGAGACCGATGGATTTTTAGATGTTGTGTCTAAAGTTCATTGTATTGTTTTAAAAGATATAGACACTAACGAAGTTTTATTATTATCAGTTGATGAAGCTGTTAAAAAACTTTCAAAAGCTAAATTACTTATTGGTCACAATATTATTAAATATGATATTCCAGTATTAAAAAAGTTGTTTGTTAATTTTGTACATTTTAAAGCAGAAATATTTGACACACTTGTAGCAACTAGATTGTTATATCCAGATGTTAAAGAAAAAGATTTTCAAAGAAAAGATTTTCCTAGAGATTGCATTGGTAGACACAGTTTAAAAGCTTGGGGCAATAGAATAGGAACTTACAAAGCACAATTTGATACTGACTGGAAAGAATACACACCAGAGATGCGTGATTACTGCGTGCAAGATGTTGAAGTAACTCACAGTCTTTACAACATGATTGAGACAAAAGGTTATTCAAAAGCTGCTATGCAATTAGAACATGATGTTGCTTCTTTAATTTACAAACAAGAAACTTACGGTTTTACTTTTAATGTTGAAGATGCACAAAAATTATATTCTAAATTAAATGAGAGAAGAATTGAAATAGAAGATGAGTTACAAAAATTGTTTCCACCTGAAATAGTTAAGACACCTTTTATTCCAAAAGTTAATAACAAAGCTAGAGGATATATTAAGGGTGAAGTGTTTTATAAAGAGAACACAATTGTATTTAATCCATCAAGCAGACACCATATTGGCAATAAATTAATTACTAAATACAGTTGGAAACCCACAGAATATACAGATGATGGTAAACCAAAATTAGATGAAACTATTTTAGCAGCACTACCATATCCAGAAGCTAAAATATTATGTGAACATTTTTTACTTGATAAAAGAATTGCACAACTTGCAACAGGAGCTCAAGCTTGGTTAAAGCACGAGAAAAATTGGCGTATACATGGAACATGTAATACCAATTCAACTGTTACAGCTAGGGCTACTCATTCATACCCCAACATGGCACAAGTGCCTAGCGTTGGCGTGCCTTTTGGCAAAGAATGCAGAGCCTTATTTACAGTTCCAGCAGGAAAAAAACTTGTAGGCGTTGATGTCTCAGGTTTAGAGGTGAGGATGTTGGCTCACTACATGGCTAGGTACGACAATGGAGACTATGCTAAAATTGTGTTAGACGGTGATATACATACTGAAACACAAACACTAGCAGGTTTAGATTCCAGAGACCTAGCCAAAAGATTTTACTACTGTTTTTTATATGGCGGTGGTGTAAATAAAATTGCGTCTGTTACTAATAAAACTGTTGCAGCGGCTTCCAAAATTAAAAAGAGATTTTTAAATGGATTGCCTGCACTAAACAAATTGATAACAGATGTTCAAAAAGTTGCAGAGAAGGGGTATTTGATTGGTCTTGATAAAAGAAAAATTAGAGTACGCTCTTCTCATGCAGCTCTTAATACTTTATTACAATCTGGTGGAGCTATTGTATGTAAACAATGGCTTGTTGAATTTAATAAAGCAATACAAGCGTATACAGATGTGCACCAAGTTGTTTGGGTACATGATGAAATACAAATTGAGTGTCCTGAAAAAGATGCTGATACAATCGGTAAGTTAGCTGTCGAATCTATCCAACGAACTGGCGAACTATTTAATCTAAGGCTTCCTCTAACAGGGGAATACAAAATAGGAAACAATTGGAGTGAGACACATTAATGAGCAAAGCTAATAAAAAATTTGATATTGATTTAAAATACGGACAGGAAAGAGAGAGGCGAGTTGAGAAAATAATTACAGAAGGAAAACTAGAAGTTAAAACGGAACGTGATTGGTGGCAGAAAACTAATAACATTGCAATTGAAATTGAATCTTATGGTAAGCCTTCAGGAATTATGGCAACTGAGGCTAAATACTGGGTTCATATTTTAGCTGATGGTGAAAAAGATTATTGCAGATTAATTTTTGATACCAAAACAGTTAAGCGTTTAACAAAAAAGTACATCAAGAATATTAAAAATGGTGGTGATGGGTGGAAAAGTAAATTTGTACTCATACCATTATCTGAAATATTTTTGGCAAAAAATTTAAAGTAAATTATAGGAAAGGAAAATAGTATATGGCTAAGAAAAAAGTATTGTTAATTGATGGTGATATTTTAATATATAAAATTGCTACTATGAATGAGATAGACACGCATTGGGGTGACGGTTTATGGACTTTACATTGTGATGCAAAGGTTTGTATGGATGATGTGTACGCTCAGATAGATGACTTGGGTTCACAACTTGAAGCAGATGATTATGTTGTGGCCTTAACTGATAAGAACAATTTTAGAAAAGATGTTCTACCAACTTATAAAGCAAATCGTAAACTAAAAAGAAAACCTATGGTGTTAAATGCCTTGCGTGATTACGTAATGAAAAACCACAACGGTGTTATCTATAAAAACTTAGAAGCTGACGATGTCTTAGGCATTATGGCCACTGAACCTACAAAAGAAGAACGTATTATTGTGTCTATTGATAAAGACCTTAAACAAATACCTTCTTTATTGTCTGTTGATGGACATGTTGTCACAGAAACACCTAAAAGATTAGCTGATTATTGGTTTATGTTACAAACAATGGCTGGTGATGCTGTTGATGGTTACACTGGTATACCTAGTGTTGGTATTAAAACTGCTGAGAAGTTAATAAGCAAGTACACTAATGTACCCATCTTAGAGCTATGGAAGATTGTTGTAGGCATGTTTAAAGACAAGGGTTACACCGAAGCTGAGGCTTTACAACAAGCAAGAGTTGCAAGGATTCTTAGACACGGTGAATACAATAAAACTACAGGAGAAGTAAAACTATGGATGCAATAAAAAAACCTAAGCATTATTCTATGGCAATAGAACCTGCTGATTTTATTATGAAAAATAACATTCCGTATGCAGAAGGCAATGTTATTAAGTATATTTGTCGTTGGAAAAGCAAACACCTTGCGGCAGAAAAACAATTAGAAGATTTAAAAAAAGCAAAACAATATATTGATATGATTATTGCTCAAGAGTTTCCAGAGCCTAGTCAATTCACACTTAACTACGAACCCGAAAAGGAATACTCAGTATTTGGAACAAAAATATAATGATATTACAACATAACCATTTAATAGTAAGAGCTGAAGTAACTCAGCCACCTAAAAGCATAGAAGAAGTAACTAAATGGGTTACAGAATTGGTAACTGAAATTAAAATGAAGTTACTTGGTGAGCCTCAAGCCTATTACGTAAATAAAAAAGGAAACAAAGGGGCTACTTGTGTCGCTGTTATTGAAACATCACACATAGCACTTCATGTATGGGATGAAAAAAATCCTTCAATGTTACAACTAGATGTTTACACTTGTAGTGATATGCATGAAGATAAAATCTTTAAACATTTAGAACAATTTAAACCAACTAAAGTGCAGTACAAAATATTAGACAGAGACAGAAGTTTAATTACTGTACCGCAAATGTCTGATTTAGCTTACTCAACAGCTTCAGCATTAGAAAGTATTAAAAATGGAGTATAGCAGAGATAATTTATTAACAGACTTTGGCAAGAAAACATTACAAGATAGATATTTATTACCAGAAGAAACTTCACCACAAGATGCGTTTATGAGAGCAGCAAAAGCTTTTTCTGACAACGATGAAATGGCTGAGAGAATTTATAACTACGCATCTAAATTGTGGTTTATGTTTTCTACGCCTATTTTATCTAACGGTGGAACTAAACGTGGCATGCCTATCTCATGTTTTTTAAATTATGTTGGAGATAGTAGAGAAGGTTTAACAGGTCATTACACAGAGAACGCATGGCTTGCTTCTGTTGGTGGTGGCATTGGTGGTTACTGGGGACATGTACGTTCCGATGGGACAGCTACTTCAGGTGGAAGTCAAAGCTCAGGCACAATTCCTTTTATGCATGTAGTTGACTCTGAGATACTAGCATTCTCTCAAGGTAAAACTAGAAGAGGAAGTTATGCATCTTACATAGACATCTCACATCCTGAGATTATAGAATTTACTGAAATGAGAAAACCTACAGGCGGAGATTCTCATAGAAAAAATCTTAACTTACATCACGGTGTAAATGTTACTAATGATTTTATGGAACTAATAGACAAGTGTATTCAGAACCCCACTCAAGATGACAGTTGGAATTTGATTGACCCACATACAAAAGAAATAGTTAGAACTGTATCAGCTAGAGACTTGTGGTTAAAGATATTAGAAACAAGAGTTACTACTGGTGAACCTTACATTTCTTTTATTGATACTATTAATGAAGCGCTTCCACAAACACAAAAAGATTTAGGATTAAAAGTTCATCACTCTAATTTATGTAGTGAAATAACTTTACCTACTAGCGAAAACAGAACAGCAGTTTGTTGTCTGTCTAGTGTTAACATTGAAAAATATGATGAGTGGAAAAAAGATGCTTTGTTTATTCCTGATTTAATTAGATTTTTAGATAACGTACTACAACATTTTATTGAGCACGCTCCTGAAGAATTGTTCAGAGCTAAGTTCAGTGCGGTAAGTGAAAGAAGTCTTGGCTTAGGTGCTATGGGTTTTCATTCATACTTACAATCTAAGAACATACCTTTTGAATCAGCTTTGGCTAAGTCTTTAAACATGCAAATATTTAAAAAGTTAAAGACAGAAGCTGTTGAAGAAAGCAAAAGACTTGCAGTTAAAAGAGGAGAAGCTCCTGACATGGAACACACAGGGATGCGTAATGCACACTTGTTAGCCATTGCACCAAACGCTTCTTCATCTATTATATGTGGAACAACTTCACCTTCAGTAGAACCGTACAGAGCAAATGCATACGTGCAAAAAACTATGTCTGGTTCATTCTTGGTAAAGAACAAATATTTAGAACAACTATTAGAAAAGAAAGGATTAAATAATGATGATATATGGACATCCATTGTCGCTAAAAGAGGCTCGGTTATGCATCTCGAAGATTTGTCAGAGCATGAGAAAGATGTTTTCAAAACTGCTATTGAAATAAATCAACAGTGGGTAATTGAACATGCAGCAGATAGGCAACAATACATTTGTCAAAGTCAAAGCATAAATATATTTGTGCCTGCTGATGTTAACATTAAAGAGTTGCACAACATGCATATGTTAGCTTGGAAAAAGAAATTAAAAACATTGTACTACTGTCGTTCTGAAGCAATCAAAAGAGCAGAGCTAGTATCATTAAAAGTAGAACGAACAATAATAGCTGAAGCAGATAGCTGCTTGGCATGCGAAGGATAATATGGGGTTTAAAGACTACAAAATAAGAGGTGATAAATTAATACCTAATGATGCATACCGCAAAGGTTGGAATGAAATCTTTGGTAAAAAGAAAAAAGTAAAGTCAGAATACGATTGGAATGCTTATGAGTATTACGACACAGAAAAAAAAATACAAAAAGAAAACGAAGAATATCTAAAAGAGATAGAACCATTATTTAAAGGGGACAATTAACATGAGTTTATTTAAAGAAAGAACACACTACAAACCGTTTGAATATGACTGGGCTTTTGAAGCTTACGAAATGCAACAGAAAATGCATTGGTTACCAAGTGAAGTTCCATTACACGAAGATGTTAGAGATTGGAATGAAAGATTAACTAAAGAAGAAAAGAATTTAATAAATCAAATACTAAAATTCTTTACTCAAGGTGATGTAGATATTGCACAAGCTTATTTAGATAAATACATACCTAAATTTAAACCACCTGAAATTAGAATGATGCTATCAGCTATAGCAACTTCTGAAGCAAATCATGCACACAGTTATTCATTACTTAATGATACTATTGGTTTACCTGATAGTGAGTACAAAGCATTTCAAGATTATAAAGAAATGGCTGACAAACATACTTATCTTTTTAAATCTAAAGGACAAGGATTAGATGGTCTTGCAAGAGAGATGGCTTGTTTCTCAGCATTTGGTGAAGGACTTCAATTGTTTGCATCATTTGTTATGCTTCTTAACTTTCAAAGATTTGGAAGAATGAAGGGAATGTGTCAGATTGTTACTTGGTCTATCAGAGATGAGACGCACCACGTAGAAAACATGATTAAATTATTTCATGCTTTAATAAAACAACACCCTGAGATTTGGACAGAAAAATTTAAGGCAAGTATCTACCAGACTTGTAGAGATATGGTAGACTTAGAAGATAGGTTTATTGATTTAGCTTTTGAGATGGGTGGTATTAGAGGATTAAAAGCAGAAGAGGTTAAACAATACATACGTTACATTGCTGACAGAAGATTGTTACAATTGTCTTTAAAACCTAATTATGGTGTCAAAGATAACCCATTATCATGGCTTGATTGGGTGTTAAATGGCGTAGAACATGCCAACTTCTTTGAAAACAGAGCCACAGAATACAACAAAGGAACTATTACAGGGAGCTTGTGGGACTAAAGTACCCTTTTTAGAAGAATAAATTATGAATGATTTAGACGATTTAGTTTTACCCGCTAATGTTAATGATTTAATTAAGTTATTAACGGAAGTATATCCAGAGAAATCTCCTAGAATACACGAGAAACCTGAGGATTTGTACTTTAGAGCAGGGCAAGCAGATGTAATTAATTTCATTTTAACCTTAAAAGAAAGAGCGGAAAATAAATAAATGTGCATGTCATCACCAAAAGTGCCTGAAGTAAAACCAGCGCCACCACCAGTTCCAGCATCTCCTATTGGAGAATCTGTAGCACCTACAGTTAAAACTGGATTGGACACGGAGAGCGAACAGCAGAAAAAAACTAAGTCCAGAAGACGTGGGACTTCAGCTTTACAAACTACTTCTGGCTTAAATATACCTACAACTTCTGGTTTAAATATATCATAATATGATGTATGACAACAGCAGGCTGTTACAACACACCGCTAAAGAACGTTACGAATCACAAAAAGAAAATAGAGAACACTTTTTAGATAGAGCTCAAGAATGTAGTGAGCTTACTATTCCATCACTATTACCACCAGATGGTTTTCATGTCTCTACAGATTTATACAATCCCTTCCAGTCAGTAGGAGCAAGAGGCGTTAACAACCTAGCTTCCAAACTACTATTATTATTACTTCCCCCTAACTCACCATTTTTCAGACTATCTATAGCAGGAGACGCTAAAAAAGATTTACAAGAACAAAAAGAATTAAAATCAGAAATTGAAAAATCACTAGCAACTATTGAAAGAGCAGTGTCAAATAAAATTGAACATCTAGCTTTAAGAGTTTCTGTGTTTGAAGCACTTAAACATTTGATTGTAGCTGGTAATGTTCTTACCTACCTTCCTAAAAAAGGTTCAATGAGAGTTTACCCTCTTACAAATTACATATGCAAAAGAGATGAATCTGGAGATGTAATAGAAATTATAATTAAAGAAACTGTAACACCTGTTAACTTGAGTGAAGAAGTTAGAAAACTTTTAGCAATTGATGCAGATTACAAATCTGACAAAGACGTTGATATTTACACACACGTTTATAAATTAAACAAAGACGAATACTATTCATGCCAAGAAGTTAGAGGAATTAAAATTCCAGAATCTATTGGTAATTACAAAGTAGAAAACTTTCCATATCAAGCATTAAGAATGATAAGAGTTGACAACGAAAGTTATGGAAGAAGTTATGTGGAAGAATTTTTAGGAGATTTAAAATCACTAGAAGGTTTATCACAAGCACTTGTTGAAAGTGCAGCGGCATCTTCTAAAGTTGTATTCATGGTTAAACCAAATTCAGTTACTAGAAAAAAAGATTTAGCTAACACAAGAAATGGTGACATCATTACTGGTAGTGCAGATGACGTAGCAGTATTACAAGCACAAAAACAATATGATTTACAAGTAGTTGAAAGAAGTATTGGCAAGCTTGAAGAAAGAATGTCTTATGCATTTCTATTAAACACAGCTATTCAAAGAGATGCTGAAAGAGTTACAGCTCAAGAAATAAGATACATGGCTCAGCAATTAGAAACTGCAATGGGTGGTATCTATTCATTACTATCACAAGAATTTCAATTACCTTTAGTTACCATTTTAATGAAACGTATGTCTCAAGCTAAAGAGATACCTTCATTACCAAAAGGCTCTGTAGAACCTACAATTATTACAGGTGTGGAAGCTTTAGGTAGAGGTAATGACTTACAAAAATTAAGAGAATTTGTTGCTGAGATAGGAAACTTAGCGCAGATAAATCCTCAGATTGCGCAAGCATTAAACACTGATGATTTAGTAAAACGTATCGCAACAGGTCTTGGTATTGATACCGATGGTCTTGTTAAAACTCAAGAAGAGATGCAACAAGAACAAGCGGCTCAAGAAGAGCAAATGCAAAACCAACAGATGATGCAAATGGCTGAAAAAGCTGTAGCACCTGCGGTTAGTGGTGCGATGAAACAACAACAAGGACAATAATAAATGGTAGACAAAGTAGAAATAACAACAGAAGATACTGGTCTTGAAAAGCCAGTGGAACAAACAAACGAGACACAGTCAACACAAAGTAAACCTGAAGGTTTGCCTGAGAAATTCAATTCAGTTGAAGACTTAGCCAAATCCTATGCGGAATTAGAAAAGAAACTTGGTGGACAATCTCAAAAAGAAGTTGACCCTATTAACGAAGCTTCTTTAAAAGAACAACCTAAAGAAAACTTAGAAGTAAAACCTACGAACACTTTAGAAGTTGCCGAAAAAGCAGTTGAACAAGCTGGTTTAAATATGGAATCTTTGCAAAAAGAATATTCTGAAAAAGGTGAACTAGATGTTAAGTCTTACGAAGCTTTAGAAAAAGCAGGTATTACAAAAGACTACGTTAACAATTACATCGCAGGCCAACAAGCACTTGCAGAGCAAGCTTCTGTGGAAGTTAAAGCTACTGTTGGTGGTGATGAAGTGTATCAAGAAATGGTAGACTGGGCAGCAAGCAATATGACTGACGGTGAAAAATCAGCTTACAATAAAGCTGTTAACAGTTCCGATATGGACACAGTAAAACTAGCAGTCACAGCATTGCAAGGTCAATATCAGAGAGCTAATGGAACAGAGCCTACAAACGTTGCAGGCAGAGCTTCACCTACAAGTGAACAAGGTTATCAATCTTGGGCACAAGTTACAGAAGCTATGGCTGACCCTAAGTATGCTAAAGATGTGGCGTACCAAGCTTCTGTTAAAGCTAAATTAGCAAACAGTAATCTATAATGGCTGGTTTATACGATAACATACATGCTAAACGTAAAAGAATAGCAGCTGGTAGTGGAGAAAAAATGCGTAAAGTTGGAAGCAAAGGCTCACCAACTTCAAAGCAATTTAAAAGAGCCGCTAAAACAGCTAAGAAAAAATAAAAAATTTGTCTTGTGGGAGAAATCCCACAGGTCAACATAGTTGTGCACCTTTATTAAGGGGCAACTGCCAAAACATAAATATTTAAGTGTAATAACTTTACCGCTCGAGGGCGACAATTTAGGTAAAAACTGAAAGTTATGTAGAGGCTTTTATAAACAATAACAACAAAGGAAACCAATATGGCAAACGCAAGTCCTGTTTCACAGGGTCTAGTTAACGCTACTGGTACTGAAGATGCATTGTTTCTGAAAGTTTTTGCTGGAGAAGTTCTTACTTCTTTCGACAGAGCTTCAGTAACTGCTGGCGCTGAAATGGTTAGAAGTATATCTTCTGGCAAATCAGCAACTTTCCCTGTAATGGGTAGAGTTGGCGCTGCATATCACGTAGCAGGAGCGGAAATAACTGGCTCAGATGTGAACCACAACGAAAAGGTTATTACAATTAATGACCTACTATTATCTTCTGTGTTCTTATCGAACATCGAAGAAGCTAAAAACCACTGGGATGTAAGAAGTGCATATTCTACTGAAATCGGTAGAGCACTAGCTTTTCAAAAAGATAAGCATATCTTACAAACTATTGGCCAAGCATCTCAAGCATCAGCAAACGTAGGCGATTCAGGCTACGGAGCTGGTACAACTGTAACAAATACTGGTATCGCTAGTGCAACTGCTGCTACAGCAGCTAATGCTACTATTGATGCTTTATTTGATGCAGCTAAAGCTTTAGACGCTAACTACGTACCAAAAGAAGGTAGAAAAGCTTTCATTAGATTGGAAGAATACTACAAGCTTGCTAACGGTACAAATGTAACTAACGTTGACTTCTCAGGTCAAGGTTCGATTGCTGAAGGTAAAGTAGTTAAAGTAGCTGGAATTGAATTAATTCCAACTGCTCACTTTATTGATGGCAAC
>TARA_R110000782_G_scaffold107525_1_pt1 | contig 11839 bp, 6 predicted proteins | sample TARA_R110000782 | Tara Oceans TARA_R110000782 (sample SAMEA4397859) | marine metagenome | biome: Polar Biome; feature: [SRF] surface water layer (ENVO:00010504); material: water (ENVO:00002006), including particulate matter (ENVO:01000060) such as... | depth 5 m
TTCAGCCCATGCTGTTGCAGCTTCAATTCCTATTTTTCCCATGTATGGACAAGGTGTCCCTGCCATTTCCATTGCTTGGAATACTCTTGCGTCTTGGCATAACATAGCTACAGCTCCAACTTTCATACCCATTCTAAACAATCTGGTTGATAATTTCATACGTTCACAGTTCATATCTCTAATAGCTGTACCACCTGCTAAACCAAATATTTGTGTTTGAATTGCTCCAGATGCTGCAAAACTACAAACATCTTGATTATTAATAACAACGCTTGGAGCTGAAGCTGTACTAGGAGTACGATCAACAGTTGTTGTTCCTGAAACAGTAGAGCTCGTACTAGAAACGGTGTTGCTTTGAGCATAGCTATTGTTACAAAAAGCTAGAAGCACCCATAAAATAAAACCTGCAATAAACTCAGATTTATATTTTTTTACAAACTTTTTCATGTTTTTCTCTTTACGCTAATGAACCAATGCCACCCTGCATTCTTCTGTTTTCTATAGCCCTAGAAGTAGGGTCGTTAGGAAACAGGTCAGAGACCATTGTATTATTTGAGGCCATATTAGGCATAGGAGCGTTAGGCATCGTATTAGCGTACTGTTCTGACGGTAAGAATGGGTTTTTATACTCACTTGTAGGAATAGGTGGAGCTTCAAAACCTTCTTTGTTTATTTGAACATCAGGATTCACATCATCTGGCATCATAGCTTCTGGCACAAGAGGAAAAACTCTTTTAGACTGGTTTGTAGTGCCACCATAAAACTTTTTCCCAGAAAGACCTTTACCAAACGGTTTTAATAAAGCTTCACTAAAAGTTGGATACCCATGAGAAAATAATTGTTTATTCAAAGTTTTGATTTGAGCAGCGGATAAACCATCATCTTTTACGTTTGTAAGTAAAAACTTAGCAAAATCTGGGTTTATAATTGCTTCTTCTAGTAACATAGCATTTCTTATATTTGCTTGCTCATTAAAAGCTCTAGATGCTAAATACACAAAAAGATGTCTTTTAGAAATACGACCACCTGCTGCTGCGACACCCTGTGTGGTTAAAGATGGAACAGAAGTACCCATTGCTGCATATTGTTTTTCTAATAAGCTTGTAATGTTTAGACCTTGTCCTCCTGTCATGCTTTCAGCTAAATCTAATCTTACGTTTATTTTTCCTAGTGTTATTAAATTATCTACATGGTCTTTTCCTAGTAAAGAGTCTAAATTAAAACCTTTATAGGCATCTCCAGGACGACCATTTCCTCTGTTTCCTATCATAAAGGCAAGGAACGTTTCCCAACCACCTTTTTTTACTCCAGAAAACTGGTTAAATATTTTTTCTATTACAACAGAATTAAAAGCTTCTGTATAATCAGGGTTGTTAAGTTTTTTGACTTCAGCAGCTAATTCTGTTAAAACAGCAGCATTATTGTCTCCTTTAGAACTAAGCAATGTTTCTATAACTTTAGAAGGATCTTTTATATTTCCTAGTTTTCCATCGACACTTTTATCATACAGAAGTTTTACTAACTTTTGGTTCATAAAATGATTTGATTGTGTTGTGTTTTGAGCAGCTTTATTAGCCAACGCTATGATTACATTAGGAGCTGTTATTTCTACTCCTTCTACAGTCATAACACCGTTTCCTGTAAAACTGTCTTCAAAACCCAATGCTTTTATGGTAGCCATGTTTTTATTCAACCAACCGTCTATTTTTGCAGGGTTAGGAACACCGTTTTTAAAAATACTGTTGCTTAAACCCCCACCTAACTTCATGTCGGTTAACAAAGCTGATTTTATGTTGCCCATTGCTATTGGGTCGTTTTTAAAAAGCTCTTTATATTCTGTTGCTGTTTTAGAGTTTCTTAAAAAAGCTTTAGCAACTTCTTCTCCTGGAGTTACAAAAGAAGGAGTACTACTTATTTCTGTTCGTAAAATTTGTTTAACAGTAGAACCGTTGTAAGGAGTCATAATATCTTCGTAAGCAACTTTAAACGTGTTCCAATTTTCGTTCATAACACCTTTAGTACCAAATGTTATTGTTTCGTCTAATTGTTTTTGTAAAACACTTAAAGCTCTTATATCAGAACTGTTGCCGTTTGCTATTGCTCTTCCTAACTCATCGGAAACATTCATTTTAAAAGATTTCCAATCTAAAAAAGAAATTTTTCCGCCGAAATCTAAAAACTTTTTTACTAACGGTTGTACGGTACTTAAAGCCTCTGGGTTTATTATTACTTTTCCATCTGGACCCATTGTTGTTCCTATTACTTCTGTAATATTATCTTTAGCCGTTTGTATGGTATTAGCATCTGCTGAAACAGTAGATTCATTTATTTTTAGTTTTGTTGCTAGTTTTTCTGCTGTTTCTCCAGCTAAAGTTTTAGCTGTTATTATTTTTTCTCTTATTGTTTTGCCTAATATTTCTCTAGGAGAAAGAAAATCTAAGTTGCTTTCTGCCGCTACCAACTCATCTATATTTGAAACAAGTTTATTATCTATTACTTTATATTGTAACTGTATCGAATTGTCTAATTCATTAAACACAGCAAGAGCATTTCCGTCTACCTCTGCGTTATTTACACCTAAGTTTTGTTCTTTATATCGTTCGATTCCTTCAGCAATGTTTGCTATTCTTGCTCTGTTTCTATCAAGAAACACAGGATCAGCGTTTTTTATAGCTTTTTCCTGCGTTAATAAAAGAGTTTTGTCTAAAGAAGATTCTCCAGCAGTAAAATAAGGTTTAGTTTCTGAAAAAGGCTCTATAAGTTTTAACAATTCTTGGGTTTCATCAAAGTTTTTCTTGTTTTGCTCAGTAAGATTTACTCTATTTATCATTTCTTTTTCTATTTTAGTAGCATTGGCTAAATCTTTTTGAGTTAATTGAATATCAGATCTATCTGCTCCTACAATATTTCTTTCCTTTGCTTGGTTTTTAAGATCTACAACTTTTTTGTAACCTGATACAACACCCTCTTTTATTTTATTACGGTTTCTAAGCAAAAAAGGTGTCGGAAGATTTCTTATGGTTTGATAAAGCATTAAAGGAACAAAAGGGGTAGCCACAGCCCCTAGTCCTTCATATTCTGGACCGATATATTCTCCTGCTGCTTCTCCACCAACTCCTGATATAGCACTAAGTGTCGCATCTATACTTGCTGATGTTCCCGGAGATTGTTGAAGAGTGCTAGTAATCAGGTTTCTAACATTCCCTGCTACTGTTGACCCGTTTAATATAGGTAAAACAGTACCCAAAGTTTTATTAGCATACGCTTGTAAAGTCATACCTAAAGAAGCGGATAAAGCTACTAATTCCCCTGCTCCTGCAGCCATTTTTCCACCTGTATCTGTTTGTCCTACATAATCACCCGTACCTTTTTTGAGGCCTAGTAATTTACCAAAAAACCCTTGAACTTGTTCTGTTGTTTCATAATCACCTGCATTTAAAATACTTTTAAAAAAGTCTTTGTTTGCAAGTTCTTCAGGAACACCTAATGCTCTAGATGCGGCATAGATAGTAGCATCAGGGATTAATGATATCATGTTATTAGCCCCACTAAAAAAATCATTTACGTAACTGTCATCATACACAGCTTGAAGTTTTGAAGAACCAAGATTAAAAAGATTTGCGTTATCACCACCAATTAAAGGAGCTTCTCGTATAACCTCAGGAGTTCCTCCTCTATCAGCAGCACTTTCTTTTTGAAAACCTATATTATAACCCCCACCTGCGGTGTTATCTGTTTGTAAAACACTTCCTCCGCTTTGTGTAATTAGATCTAAAGGGTTGTTTTCTTTTTTCTTGTTTTCAATGTCTGCTCTTATTTTTTCCCATTTATTCATGCTTTCATAATCTTGTTTAAAATCAGCCATTAAAATTTCCCCTTAATCAGTTCTTCAGGGTGAGTTTCCCAATACTTTAAAGTTTTAGCAGGAATAGTAGGGCTGTTTTTATAAGTGTCATATAAATACGCACCTGAAGCTTCCCAACGCTGTCCTTTGAAAGCGTCTGGTCCTAATGCTTTAGTAGTTCTTTGTATAAAACTTTCATCTCTAAGTGTGTCTATTTTCCAAGGATCTTTGTTTGTTCCTGAAGGAGGTGGAGACAATTTCATAGGAGCTCTGTTTTCTACAAGAGCAGTTGCTTGTTCTAAATCGTTTTTTAGTTTGAAGTATAACACTTCTATTTCTGTTCCGAATACTTTACCATCTTTCCAACCACCTTTTAACCAACCAGCAATAATGTCTTGCTCTTTTTGATTAAATCGAGTGCTTAAAGCCGTAGCCATTTGAAGGTCTTTTCTTACTACCTCCAATAATTGTTGAGCACCTGTTGTTTTATAAAACTCAAAACCATTTTGATAAAAATCTTTATTGGAAGACATGAAATTCCATTTTTGTAGCCCTGTACCTAATTGCCCAAATTGAACCAGAGGACCAGATAATATACCTTCATTTGCTAAAAACAATAATTGTTCTATGCCGTCAAGAGCTTTTGTCTGATAAATTATTTTTTCAAGAGTATTGGTTTGGGTTGTTTTATCCAAAGCTTCAAAAGGCATACCTATGTTAGGACCACTAGCTTCTGTAACGTATTCCATCCCCTCTGTTAATTGGCCTTCATCATTATACTTAGGAGCAATTAAAAGATTTGTGTTAGGACCTCGATTTATTTTTATAGGTTTATTAAAGTTAGGGTTTTTTTCTCGAGGTCCGTCATAATCTGGATCGCTGTTAAGAAGATATTCATTGGTATCTATTAACTCCATTTTAGACAAAACAGTTCTTCCTGCTAAAGGTCCTGCTAACCATGAAGTCGTAATTACACCGTTAGTTCCTTCTTTTATATCCATAATGTCTTTCATTTTTCCAACTAAAGACCCATCAGGAAGTTCAACATTAATTTGTTGTCCATCTACCCCTGTTTGAACTAAGAAATGTTTCCCGACTTTAGGAGCAAATACACCAACCGCTTGTCTATAACCTCCGATTGCAGATTCATCGGGTATAGTTACACTTACAGATTTACTGCCAGACATATCGATTCCGCCATTTTGTGAAAGAGCACTCAGACTAGCCGCATCTATTGGTATATAATCATCTGCTCTGACTTTTGTTCCGTTTTGAACAAAGTAAGGACCTTCTGCATCATAGCGCACCGCTTTTACATCCATTGTTCCATCAGCAAGTTTTTTACCCCATGTTTCTGAGCGTTTCCCTGCAAAAGTCATATTGCTTTCGTATGTACGAATTATATCTTCATTAAAAATTTTCATTTCGTTTTCAGCGACTTCTATTCCTTTTTCTGTTGCTATCTTATTAATTGACAACATATTATTTAATAAATCTCTTTCTGTAGAAACGGTTTCACTTATAACTTGGTTCAATAACCCTAGTCTTTCTCCTCGTAGAGCTTTTTTGTCACCTTCCTGTGCTTCGTAAGCCCCTATAGCTATTTGCCTATCTTGAGCGGCTTTATTTGTTGCTATATCTTGTAACCCTTCAGCAAATTGTGGTGCTGGAGTAGTTAATGCTTGTAATAAATTTCCCGGACTATTGGCAACATTTGCTCCATATTTCATTAATTCAAGATAAGCGTTTGTTGCATTAGCATCATTATCGCCTTGTCCTAATAAATTTTGTAACTCTGTTTGGTACTGACCTGTTGTTTTTTGAGGTGTTAAAAAAGGTTCTGCTAATTTCATTCTTTTTTGAAGATCTGCATCTATATCTGGGTTAAAATTTTTGATTCTGTCATTATACAAGTTAAAAAAAGCTTCTTTATCAGCATCAACATTTGTCAGATTTGGTCGAGTTTGCAACCCTACTGGACCATCAGAATAATTTCCTTGATTAGGAGCGTTTGTGTTAAAAGTCGGTAATCTAAAGTTAGAATTGTTCGTATTTACCATTGTTCCATCATACGCTTGAATAGGTTGCTCACCCATCGCCATTCTAGCCATCGCTTCATTTTGGCTAGAAGGTTGGATGTTGACAGCCGTATTAGTGCTGTCAGCCGATAGCAGGGGGAGGTTGGTTATACCACCTCCCATATTAGGGGGTTGTCCACCCATATTAGGAGGTTGTCCACCCATAGGGGGTTGTCCACCCATTGGATTCATATTTTCCATTCCAGCCATTCCGCCCATTGGATTCATATTTTCCATTCCACCCATATCAGGGTTCATTTCAGCTAAAGCCATTGATTGAAGAGTTGGTTGAAGGAGCGTGATTACTGATTCAGGGGTTTTTTTAGCATCTGTTGGTCCAACATAGGTTTCTAATTCTTTTCTACGATCTCCCATAGAAAGATTATCACCACGAATAACATTCATTATTCCTTCATAATCTTCTGCCATGTCAATACCAGAATTTACTTTTTCAACACCCATAGCTATTTGATTCATAGCTTGTTCTGGTTCTAAACCAGAAGTTATACCTGTTCCTTCTGCACCGCCCATTATTGGGGGTATTAACGGAGAGGAATTTGCAGAGTTTTCTGCAAACATGCTTCTGCCTAATACATCGTCATTTGTTGCCATTATATTATCCCTGATTTTTGTGCTGCGTTATAAGCCCCTATTCCACCGATTCCAGCACCTACTACTTGATTTAACAAACTAGGGCTTGGTGCTGTTGTAGAACTAAGAGTTTGTTGAGAAGAAGGAGCTCCTCTTAAAATATCACTGTAATAACTTAATCTTTGGTAAGGTTCGTAAATGTTTTGTAAGTTACCTTGACGAGTTGCATCTAACTGTTGTTGATTTAGTTGCTGACTTTGAATACCTAGTCTATTCATTAAATCGATATCTTTAGCAGACATGTTTTGGTTCAATTCACCAATTCCTGCTTGTTGTACTCCTAATTGACCCATTGTTCCGCCATAACCTAATTGCGTTTGTCCTAATTGTTGAGCTAATGACCCTAAACCAAGTCCTGCTCTTAAATTAATATCAGACCCTTGCAGTTGTCTTCCTTGTTGATTATTAAACTGGTTCATAGCTGATGTTTGTGCTTGTGCATAATTAGCAGCATTATCTTTAGCTATTTGGTCATTCATTAATGAAGTCATGTTACGATCAGCTTCAGCATTAGCTATACCTTGTCGGCTACCACCAAAAGCTCCTGCATTCACAGCAGCAGCGTTTCTTTGTTGTCTTGTAATATCGTTTTGTCTTCTTATTTCTGCTATATTGTTTTGTGTAACGGCACTTTGAAACGGATTCATATAATTAGCTACAGCAGAGTTTGGATCATAACTTTGCATTCCTGCTTGTGTTGTAGTAGGAATTCCTGCTACCGCTGTTGTTGCTGGAGCAAATGAAGTGTTTAAGTTTTGTTGAGCTGCTTGTAAATTAGAAAAACCACTTCCTACTGCTGTGTTTCCTGCTGCAATAAAAGGAGAGTAAGACCCTAATCCTGTGTTTGCTAATGTTCTTGCTTGTGTAGAATACGGGTCAAGTCCTGCTATTTGTATAGAAGGTAATCCTCCTGTTGGTTCAGTAGAAGTTAACGCTTTTGCTTGCTCCATAAGGCCAATTTTATATGCCTCAATGTCTGGTGCTTCTCTTTGAATTACCTGTGTGGTGGTGGTTTCAGCCATTAAACAGCTCCGTTTTCAAACTTACGCATCATAGCATACATTCTTCTTGCTCCGTCTTCACGATTACCATCCCCTGCACCTCTAACTGCTTTAGCATTCATAACAAATTCCCCATCACTTAACATAGCTGGGATTGAATCACTGGTTGATGTTCCTGCTCCAGCAATATGCCCACCTCCTGCTACGGTTACTGGCATATAGTTAGGGGATTGATAATAAGGGTTGTTACCATAAAAATTGTCTGTTCCAAACCCATATTTGTTTGGATCTTGATTCCATAGGTCTTGTCCTGTTATATAATAATCAGGCATACCGTCTCCGTTTTCATCTGGTCCAGGTTTTGGTGCATCAAAAGCACCTGCTGCATATCCTGCGCCTCCTGCTAATGTTGTTGCTCCTACGGCTGCTGGGAGATATTCTTTAAATGTAGAGGCTGGTGTTAAACCTTTTGCATAAATACTTTTTGTAGCACTATCTGTCATGTTTTTAATTAAATCTGGAGAAACACCTGCATCAGAAAGTTTAGCAATATTTGCAGTTATTGCCCCTGAGTCTTGACTTATTTTTGCTAAATTATCCGGAGAAAACGGATCTATAGAACTTCTGTTTGGACTAAATATGCTTTCTAAATACCCTTCACCTTCTCTAACGGGTATAAAAGAGTCTGGTGCTTGGTTTACTCCTGTGTTTGGAGCATTGTTATACACATATTTTTCGAATAGGTTAGGTTGGGATCCTGGTGGTTTGCCTAATTGATTATATGGATTCATATTAGTTGAAACATCTCCACTTAAAGCAGCAGCGTCATTTCCAATATCAGCCATACTCACAGTATTGCCTTGACTTCCTGGGGCATTGTTTGGTTGTATTTGTGTAGAACCTCCTTGAGCTCCTGTTCCTCCTAATTGTGGGTTAGCCATTCCTGTATTAGTTCTATAAGCACTTGCAGTATTAGCAAAATTACCTGAAAAGCTAGGTGTGAAAGCATCACTAAAGCTAAAATTACCAAGTCCAGCTGTAGGATTCATACTAGAGCCAAAGAAAGTACCAGAACCAAATCCTTGTCCAAAATTAGAACCAAAAGGATTAGAAGCTCCAGAAGCCATATTACCAAAAGCGACATTACCCACTCCTGCTAGAGCAGCGGAGAATAGAGCTTTTTTAAAGGAACTTTTTATATCGCTTCCGCCAATTAAGTTTCCTGCAAACGAACCTAATCCAGCGGCTAAAGCTACAGGCATCAAAGGGAAAAGGAACGGTGCTGCTATCGGTAAAACAATAGGAGCGGCTTTTTTAATAAATTTCTTTACACTTCTAAATATTTTAGAAAACCAACCAAATTCTCTAATACCCGTTACAGGGTTCACACTATTTAATTCGTTACCTACAATATACTGTTCTGGTTCTAAACCCATGTCTTCCATTTGTTTGTAGATCATTTTTTTCATTCTAGGGTTAGCATCTAGAACTTTCATAGGAATGACGTTTTCACCTTCCGCAGCGTGAATTACGTAAACATCTCCATGTCTACCAAAGTCAGCAAGCATATCCGCTGCTTTAGTATAACCGTTTATACCCCCTAAAGGAACCATTTTTTCTTGTTGAACTTCAAAAGGAAGTGATTCTATACCTTGTCTCATGTTAGCACCTTTTTTGTTTTAAAGTGAATGAAGCAGGTAAAGCAATTTCCTGAAGTAAAGCTTTATAGACATAATACGCAAAAGTTTTCATTTCTGCAACCCTAACTTATATTAACTGTCACTGAACCAACCGAAACAGTTGATTGTAACCCATCAAAAACGACATAATCTAACAAAGAAACAACAACATTATTTCCAATTCGCCATAATGTTCCCTCTTCTAATCCTGTGTCACTGGTAGGTAACGTCGTTAAAGTAAGTTTTGTACCACGCATCAGTCCAGGATTATCTTGTGATTGCAAAAATGTTTCTAATGCTCTTACTAAATCAGAAATATATGCAGTAGTTATTTCCGAAGGAACAGAAGGTAATCTTGGAGACATAAGATCACGAGAAGACATTTATCTTTTACCATCTAATCTTACATCAACTCGAGGAGAACCTAACCTCCAACGAACGCCTGTATTATTAGAAGAAAGGGTCATAGCAAAAGACCTTCCTCGTAACCTTACATTTAATTGATTAGTAAAAGTTTCAAAAGGAACAGTTGTAGAAGTGCTTAACCTTGTAACGGTTTCCGGATCATTTTGTAAATAATTTCCTCCTGGATAATTTCGTGTTTCCATTGTAATATCTACCGAAGGAACAGCGGTTGTAGAACCGTTAAAAGTTAAATCAGGGATAACTCTGTTTATAAAAATAAACTTATCGCCTTCTCCTATATCTATTTGGCTAGATTCTATAGAAGAAACCATCGCTGCTCCATCATCATCATAACCTACTTCATGGTTATATAAATAATTCAACGAAGGATCAGCAGCCATAGGGAAATTTCTTACCCCTTTATCAATCCAAGCTGTTCTTGCTAAACTTCCGTAATACCATATTTTTTCTAAATAATTGTAAATAACATAGCTATCGTTTTCTGAAGAACTACTAGAAGGGTAAAACCATATGACTTCGCCAAAGTTAGAATTTACTCCAGCTACCACTTTTTCTTTTTCATTCATATTAAAATCAAAGAAAACTTTTTCTTTTACTGTGCAGGGTAATTGTTGAGTTTGGCCTTCATAAATATAAAAGTTATCTTTTCCCATCCAAAGTACAACATCTTCAACAGCAACAGCAGCATTAGGACCCATTATAGTTATGTTTGAAGCTAGTTGTTGTATTCCAAAAGTAAAAGGAGGACCAATATATCGCATAGAATGTAATGCTGTGTCTGTCCATATAACTATTTCTCTTTTTGTTTGTATTGCTTTTACAAAAGTAGAACCTGCTCCTATTCTTAAATCTCCTGCAGAATTAGTAGCAGTAGCCGCCCAATCTACAAGAGACTCTTGGTTAGAAAACCTTATTAGTAAACTGTCTTGTGTACTTGATCCTTCAGGATTTGTTCCAAAAGCGATAACGTGTCTGTCCGTGTCTGAAGTTAGTATTTGTTTTGCTATTACAGGGACTTCATTATGTCCTGTGACAGCAGTTAAATCAACAGCTCTTACACCTGTACCGTTTGTTTTATCCCAATAAAAAATAGCACCATCTCTTGGGTTTAATAATAAGTCTTCACCAAAATTATCATGTGACCATAATCTAAGTTCTGTAACGGTTGTTATGCCTCCGCCAAGTCCAGAACCCCAAGTAGATCTACCAAAAGTCCCTGCTCCCCAACCTGTTCCTCCTACTTCGGTGTTTAACCCCACGTTTATTTGGTATGTCGCTGTTACACTACCTCCTCCGTTATTAGTATCACTACTATTTGCAGCAACAGCACTTCCTGAAGTAGGGTCTTTTGCAACTATTGTATAAGAGTTACCAGTAAGGAGTTGAACTATTTGATATTCTTGATTTAAAACCGCAGCCGTTATAGTTCCTCCTAAAGTAGCTGCACCAGAGAAAGTAACAAAATCATTTTGAACAGCACCATTAGAATTATTAGTTACCGTAATTGTAGATCCTGCACCAGCAGAAGCGGAAAAAGTAGTTGCATTTACACTTGTTTTTCTTATGGGGGTTATATCGTAGAAACCCTGACCTTGTTCTATATAATATTTTAAATGTGTGCCTATACCCAGTAAATTTGAAGTATCTAAACCTATCCAATTATGTAAAGCTCTACATGTGCCTAAAAATGTACTAGAAGAGTATTTTTCCCAACCGCCTATTTTTTCAGGAAAGCCCATACGAAAACGAATTTTGTCTCCGTCAACCCAACCACCTTCATTTGTGTAAGAAGTAACATCTCTATTAATTCCCGGACGAAACTCAAGTTTCGTTAGAGCCATGAGTTATCTCCTAAATTGCCTCACATTAGCGTCAGAAGTCCATGATTGTGTTTTAGCTATTACATTAACAGTATTATCAGCATTATATGTTGTTGTATGAAGAGCTATAAAAGCATCCATGTCTGCTGCTGCGTCTAAAGCTGTACAAATATTGCCATGATCCGTGCGAATTGCAGCCATATATGTTACTACTGCTGAAGGAATTGCTGTTTCTGCTGTAACTTTTCGTTGTATTAACCAATCAAAGCCTTGTAAATACCCATTAGCTTGTGCTGTTGCTTTGTTTTTAGCTTGTGTTTTTAAACCTAATGTAACAATT
>TARA_R110000782_G_scaffold29795_3_pt1 | contig 11826 bp, 10 predicted proteins | sample TARA_R110000782 | Tara Oceans TARA_R110000782 (sample SAMEA4397859) | marine metagenome | biome: Polar Biome; feature: [SRF] surface water layer (ENVO:00010504); material: water (ENVO:00002006), including particulate matter (ENVO:01000060) such as... | depth 5 m
TCGTTCTCGTCGGCGGCGGGGGCGACATCCTGACCATCGCCCGCACCAGCACCCTGACCGACGGAGGCGTGACCCTGGTCCCCAAGGACGGCCCCGAGCCGACCGGAGCGCAGCTCGCCGAACTCCAGCGTGCGTACGAGGAGGCGTCTCGGCTCGACCCCCTCCGCGCCGCGGCCGCGCTGCGGGATGTCCCGATCCTCCACATTTCCGCCGACGCGGACACCGTGGTGCCAACCCCCGCCGCCCGCCGGTTCGATCAGACGCACGCCGGCGTGGACCGGATCGAGCACCGGGGCTCGCACAACACGCTCTTCTTCTTTCTCAACAGCCAGGCCGGCAAGATCCGCTCGTGGCTCCGCGCCCACGGCGCCGAATGACGCTCACACCGGCGACTCGATCACCAGCGTCACCGGGCCGTCGTTGACCAGCTCCACCCGCATGTCCCCGCCGAAGACGCCGGTCGCCACCGGCACGCCCGCTTCGCGGATCAGCGTGCCCACCCGATCGAACAGCCGCTCCGCCTCCGGCGGCTTCATCGCGTTGCCAAAGTCCGGTCGGCGCCCCTTCGCGGCCGACCCCGCCACCGTGAAGTTGGGCACCAGCAGCACCGACCCGCCCACGCCCGCGAGTCCCAGGTTCATCTTGCCCGCCTCGTCCTCGAACACCCGCAGCCCGGCGATCTTGCCGGCCATCCACGCCGCGTCCGGCTCCGCGTCGCGGGCCTCCACCCCCAACAGCACGGCCAGCCCGCGACCGATCGCCCCCGACACGCGGGCCCCGCCGGGCCCGATCACGCGGACTTCCGCCCGTTCAACCCGCTGGATCACCGCCTGCATACCGCCTCCCGCGCCCGATCCGGGCGGTGTCCCCTTCACGCGGGGCCCGTCCCATGGTACATTGACCGCGGAGGCCCCCGATGCCGCAGTGGCTTGTCATCACACTGATCGTTCTGATGGTGCTCGTCGTGCTGGGCTTCTTCGGCCTGATGTTCGCCGAGATGGGCAACAAGCGGACCACCGGCCGCTTCACCGCCAGCACGCCCAACCGGGCCGGCAAGGGCACCGGCGGCCGCGCCAAGTCGCGACCCAGAAAGAGCCGCTGACCCCGGCGCTCACCCGGGATCGAGCACGTAGGCCGTGCCCTTGTTCTCCCGCAGCCACAACCGCGTCAGCTGGTCCCGCCGGTAGACCCGCGTCGCCCCGGTGGCGTCGGCGTGCGCCGGGTCGCGCACGAGCACCCCGCCGGCCTCGTCCAGGCCCGAGATGACGATCAGGTGACCGGACGCCGACGAATACCCGGCGCCCGACAGCTCCCGCTCCCGGAACGGCGGCAGCGAAACCACGATCGGCCCCGCTTCCAGAAACGAGCGCGCCTCCGCCCACGAGCCGATCCGCGTCAGGCGCATGGGCACGCCGAGCTCGCACGCGCCCAGGGTGTTGTTGACCCAGTTGCCGTACAGATCGAAGTCCGCGTCGTACACGCGCTCGGCCATGTCGCCGACGCCGACCGGCACGCCGCGCGATTCGACCACCATCGCCACGGCTGTCGGTGAGCACAGACGCCCGCCGAGTTCCGCGCCGCCGTCGCGCTGCGCTTTGTGCGGCACCGCGTGGGCGACCGGGCCGGGATGGGGCTCATCGGTCCACGCCCCGCCGCGCCCGACGCCGGTCGTTGTCACCCACACCGAACGGACCGTGACCGGCCCGCCGCACGCGATCACCCGCCAGCGGATCGCCTCGGCCGGCTCGCGGCAGATCACCGTGTCGACGTCGATCCGGACCGAATCCGCCTCCCGCACCGGCGGGACGCACGCCCGCGCCCCGCGCCGCGCCACACGAAGCCACCCGGACCACACCCCGCCCTGCAGCACGCTCGCGTCGAGCGCGGCCGAGGCTCCGCCGTGCAGGACGATGTCCCAGGACAGCACCGCCTCGTCGAAGGCGGGCGACCCGATGGCCGCGGATTCGATCTGCGAGCCGCTCGCGTCCAGACGGATCTCCGGATCGGCCGCGAACCGTGCATGCCGGTGACCCGCCGTCGTGCAGCCCGCCAGCACCGCCGCGAGCAATCCCGCGAGCAACACCGCGGCCGGCCGGACCCCGGGTCTCAAGCCCGCCGCTCCGCGCTGCCCGTTCCCGGGTCGGTCTTGGGCTCGTCGGTCTTTGGCGCCTCGGCCTTGGTCTTGGTGTCCCCGGTGCGGGTCTCGGTCTTCGTGCCCTCGCCCGAGGTGCTCGCGTAGCGAACGCGCCCGTGGTAGATGCTCGCCACGCTCTTGGAGATCGAGTCGCAGATCGTCGACAGCTCGCGCAGCGTCAGGTCGCACTCGTCGAACTGCCCGTCCACCAGCCGCCGGTTGGCCAGCTCGCGCACGAGGGCGTCGATGCGGGCGGGCGTCGGCTCGGCCAGGGTGCGGGTCGCGCTCTCCACGGCGTCGGAGAGCATCGTGATGGCGACCTCCTTCGTCCGCGGCTTGGGCCCGGGGTAGCGGTAGTCCACCTCGGCGGGCAGCCGGTCGTCGTCGCCCTCGATCACGCGCGTCTTCTCGGCTTCGGCCTTCTCGAGCCTGGCCTTGTCGGCCGCGGCCTTCTCGGCCTTTTCACCCTTCGGCCCCTTGTCCGCCTTCTCGAGCGCACGCCGGTAGAAGTACTCGACCAGCGTGGTGCCGTGGTGGCCCTCGATGAAGTGCCGCAGGTTCCGGGGCAGGTTGTGCTTGCGGGCGATCTCCATGCCGTCCTTGACGTGGCCGACGATCACCAGCAGCGACATCGCCGGGTTGAGCTTGTCGTGCTTGTTCTGCCCGCCCGACTGGTTCTCGACGAAGTACATCGGCTTGTTCATCTTGCCGATGTCGTGGTACAGGCAGCCCACGTAGGTCAGCAGCGAGTCCGCCCCGATCGATTCTGCGGCCGATTCCGCGATCGAAGCCACGTTCAGCGAGTGGTTGTAGGTCCCCGGCGCCCGCTGCTGCAGTTCGCGGAGCAGGGGCTGCTTGGGATCGCGCAGCTCGATCAGCGTCATGCCCGTCGTGATGTCGAACACACGCTCGACGAACGGCAGGATGAACAGCGCGATGCCGCCCACCAGCAGGCCCGACAGGAACGACTGCGCACCCGCGGAGAGGACCGCCGCGGTCCGCGACGCCGGCGTGGGGCCGACCGCCGGCAGCTGGATCACCTGGTCGAGCATGGCCGCGCCGCTCATCGCAAGCGCCACCGCGATCGACATGCGGATCAGCGTGCGACGCTCGCGGATCTCGCGCAGCTGGCTGATCGAGGCGGCGATGCCGATGACCATCAGCGCCAGCATCCCGACCGGAAGCCCGAGCGCCATCGCCACGAACACCGACAGCACCGCGCTGATCGCCAGCGAGGTCCGCTGGTCGTACGCCACGCACAGCAGCACCGCCACGAGCACGACGGGCGTCAGAGAGGCCAGCCACATCAGCCGCGGATCGAACACGCCCAGCAGGCACGCCGAGGCGACCGCCGCCGCGAGCAGCAGCGTCAGCCAACCGATGCGCGCCGGACGCTGGGCGATCTTGGGGCAGAAGCTGGCGACGTAGCCCGCCAGGAGGATCGTCAGCACCGCGACCATGCCGAAGATGCCCGCCCGCCGGGCCATCAGCCGGGCCGCCCCGCCCCGCTCGCGGAACTGCTCGCGCTCACGGAGGAACAAGGCGAGCTGGTCCGAGTCGAGCGTCTCGCCCCGCCCGAAGATCTTCTGCCCGACCGCGATCTCCCGCCGCACGGGCTGCACCCGATCGGCGGCCTTCTGCTGCGCCGCGGTCGTGGCCGAGGCGTCGAAGGCGAAGGTCGGGCGCCCCGCGTTGATCAGCCGGTTGCGGACAAGCTCGTCCGTCGGCGCCTCAAACCCGGCGATCCGCACGATCCGATCGACCTCGCGACGCAGCATCTCCGCGTTCTCGACGTTGATCGCGTCCTCGCGGCTGACGCCCTGGGACCCGCCCCGCTCGTCGCGCAGCTCGATGAGCGGGCTCAGCCCCTCCTGCGTCACGCGCTGCCAGCCCGTGCCGCTGAGCATCGGACGACGGCGCAGGATCTCGTCGAGCACCGTCACCCGGCTGGCCCACTGCGCCAACTGCGCGTCGTCGGCCGCCAGCGCCCGCATCGCGGCCAGCCGGTCCTCCGACAGGCCGAACTTGACGCGGATGTCCTGGTTCACGCCCGACAGCGTCTCCACGCCCGCCAGCGTCCGCGGCAGGTTCGCGATCGATGCCTTCAACTCCTCCAGCACCGGGCCGTCGGCGACGTAGATCCGCGGCGTGTTCTGCCGGGCCGCCTCGCGCACCATCTCGGTCTGGTTCGTGTCCTCGGTGTTGAACTCGATCCGCGCCAGGCGCGTCTCGCGCATGATCTGGCCGACCGCCACCCGCGGCTGCTCGATCGTCCACCACGACAGCGTGCCCACCACGATCACGAAGAGCGCGCACGCCAGGATGCCCCAGCCCAGCGCCTCGTGATCGGCCAGCCCGATCAGGCGGTCGCGCCAACGCAGGCCACGCGTCGAGATGTTTACCCGAGACGTCGTGCCGCGACGAGCCGATTTGCCGGTTTCCTTGGCCATGAACCCTTTCAGCCTACCCGGTCAGCCGACCGGATCGGGCACCGCCCCGTCCACGCTGCCCGGATCCTCACGCAGGGCCTGCTCGACCGCCTCGCGGTACGCCCGGTGGTCTTCCGAGGCCCCGTACGCATCGACTATCCGCTGCACAAGCTTGTGCCGGACCACGTCCTGCCCGCTCAGGGCCACCATCCCCACCCCGCGGACCCGGCGCAGACGACGCACCGCGTCGATCAGGCCCGATTCCGTCGGGTCCGGCAGGTCGATCTGCGTGGTATCCCCAGTCACGATCATCTTGCTCCCGTGCCCCATCCGGGTCAGGAACATCTTCATCTGCCCCTTGGTCGTGTTCTGCGCCTCGTCCAGAATAATGACCGCCCCGTTCAGGGTGCGACCACGCATGAACGCCAGCGGCACCACCTCGACCACGTCCGACTCGATGAACCGGCGCAGGTCCCGGTACTCCATCATGTCGTGCAACGCGTCCAGCAGCGGGCGAAGGTAGGGGTTGACCTTCTCTTCCAGCCCCCCGGGCAGGAATCCGAGCTTCTCGCCAGCCTCCACCGCGGGGCGGCACAGGATCACCCGCGAGACGTCCCCCTCGCGCAGCATGTGCACCGCCGCCGCCACCGCCAGGTAGGTCTTGCCCGTGCCCGCCGGTCCGAAGCCGAAAGTCAGGTCGTTGTTCCGGATCGCGTCCAGGTACAGCCGCTGGTTGTCGGTCTTGGGCTCGACCGGCTGCCCGGCCGCGTAGACCCGCAGGCGTCCGTCCCAGCCGGGAGACCGCCCGCGCCCCATCTCCCGGCGCGCCCGCCCGGACTCGCCCGCGATCAGCCCGAGGACCTCCTCGCGCGAAACCGCCGCACCGGCCCGGGCCCGCCGGCCCAGCTCGTCGAACACCCGCCGGGCGACCCCCAGCTCGGGCTCTTCCCCGCGCAGCACGATCGACCCGTCGCGGACCGACACCGCCACGCCCAGCGCCTCACGGATCAGCTTGAGATTGCGTTCCCCCGACCCGGTCATGCGGATCGAGTCGTGCCCCGGGGGCATGGCGATGCTGACTTCCAAGCGTGCTCCACTCCGTCCGTGCTAGGCTGCCGACCACGCGCCGCCGCCCAACACCTCGGCCAGCCCGCGGGCCGGCCGAACGATCGCAAGGTGAAGTATATGAGCGCCACCCGCCGGAAAGCCCATCGGCCCGCAAACCGTCCCGCGACCGGGATTTGCGCCCGCCCGGCCCGACCGGCCCCCCCGCCCGGCTTGGCCCGGACGACCTGTTTGGCGTGGATCGGCCTTGCGCTGGCGTTGGCCGGGTGCCGGGCCGACCCCGTCCCCCAGCCCCGACCCCGCCTGAGCGGGCCGGAACGGACCGTGCAGGCCGCCGACCCGGCCCAAAACCGCACCCCCGCCCAGCTCCCCGGCTGGGCCCGCATCGACCGGGCCGTGGCCGGGGGCGCCATCGAGCACCTCGTCGTGGCCACCCCCGTCGAGACCATCGGCGTCCGCTTCCGGACCTACCGCCTGCTCGGCCCCCGCGACCAGCCCGGCGAACTCCTGGTCGAACGGACCGAAACAGATCTCAAGCTCACCATCCGCCTGGGCCGCTTCGGCGACCCGGAACTCGAGCAGGCCGTGCTCGCCGAGATCCGCAAGGCACTGGCGAACGCCGGCTAGCCGGCTGACCCGCCCACGCAACGGGGCAGCTCGACGATCATCGTCGTGCCCTGCTGGTACACGCTCTCGACCGCGATCTGGCCGCCCAGCCGGCGCGTCGCGTGCTTGGCGATCGCCAGGCCGAGCCCGGTGCCGCGTTGGACGGTGCCGCCCGTGCGGGCACGGTCCACCTGGTAGAACCGCTCGAAGATCCGCTGCTGGTGCGCGAGGGGGATGCCGATGCCCCGGTCCCGCACGCGGATCCGCACGCCGCCCGGCAGATCGGCCCCCGCCGGCGCCGGGTTCACCGGGTCGATCGGGATCGACGCCGGCTCGGCCGAGAGCTCCACCGCCGTGCCGTCGCGGGCGAACTTGGTCGCGTTCTCGACCAGGTTCCGCAGGATCAGCTCCAGCAGCACCGGGTCGGTCCGAACCACGGCCACCCCATCGGCGACCGTGCACTCCATCCGCAGGCCCTTGCGCTTGCAGATCGCCTCGAACTGATCGCGCTGGTGCCCGAACGCGTCCGCCAGCGACACGTCGGCAAGAGTGGGGGGCATGTCCGCCGACTCAAGCTTGGACAGGTCCAGCAGGTCGTTGACGAGCGCCTCGAGCCGGGCGGCGTTGGCGGCCACCATGCCCGTCAGACGCTCGAGCATCGCCGGATCGTCGCGGGCCGGGCCCCGGAGCGTCTCGGCGGCCCCGCGGATCGACGCGATGGGCGTGCGCAGCTCGTGCGACGCGTTCGCCGCGAAATCGGCCTTCAGGTCCGCCGCCTTGACCAGCTCGGTCACGTCCCGCAGGGTCACCACGCAGCCCGAGCCGCGCTCCAGCGTGTCGGCCGAGACGATCAGCGTCCGCAGCTCGCCCTCGATCGGCAGCTTGAGCCGCGCCCGTCCCGGCTCCCCCGCGCGGGCGTGCCGCTCCATCTCGTGCAGTTCCGTCTGCGTGAACAACTCGTCGAACCGCACGCCGGCCAGGTTCCGCCCCCCGCCCAGCGTCCGCGAGGCCGACCTCGACGCCACCGTGATCACGCCGGCGGCGTCCGTGGCGATGATGGGCGTTCCCGCCGCGTCGAGCACCTGGCGCAGGCGTTCGTGCCGCGCTTCGCCCGCCCGCGCCGCTCTCGCCGCATCAGCCAAATGTGCCCGCTCGCGTTCGTCGGCGAGCCGGTCGCGACGCACCGTCCAGACCAGCCAGACCATCGCTCCCAACGCCACGACCAGGGCCGCCTTCATGAACAAGCCCACGATGACGGCGCTGGCCGCCACCGCGGCCGGCAGCGGCCACCGGTCACGCCCCGGGCGTGGATCGCTGTGGATGGGTTGTGGATGTTCTGCCACGGCGGATTGTTCCGTCCCGGTTCTCTCCGGGCCGTCCCGCACCCGAGCGGGCGGTGCCGGGGTCGTCAGGTGGGCGAATCGGCGGTCTCGGGCTCGGTGCTGGCCCGGTAGCCCACCCCGCGGACGGTCTTGATCATCCCGGCGTGGTCGCCCAGCTTCTTGCGGATCGACGTGATGTGCACGTCAATGGTCCGCTCGGTCACCGTCACCCCCGGCCCGATGGCACGCGAGATCAACGCGGGGCGGCTGAGCACTTTGCCCTGCGCGCTCACCAGCGCGGCCAGCAGACGAAACTCGGTGATCGTCAGCTTCATCTCTTCGCCGTCCACGAACGCGGCATGCTCGTCCAGGTCGATCGTCACCGGGCCCAGGCTCAGCTCGGCCTTCTTCACCCCGGCCCCGCCGCCACGCCGGGCGACCGCCTTGACCCGCGCCAGCAGCACCTGCATCGAGAACGGCTTGGCGATGTAGTCGTCGGCCCCCGCGTCCAGGCCCTCCAGCTCGTGCTTCTCCTCGGCCCGGGCGGTCAGCATCAGGATCGGGATCGAGGCCGTGCCCGTCTGGCTGCGCAGGCGTCGGGCGACCTCCAGCCCGGAAAGCCCGGGCATCATCACGTCGAGCACGATCACGTCGGGCTGGCGGGTGCGGACCAGCTCGAGGGCTTTGAGCCCGTCGGTGGCCGTCACGACCTCGTGCCCGTCCTGGCGGATGTTGTATGCGACCAGTTCGAGCAGATCTGGCTCGTCATCGACCACCATGACAGTCAGCGGGACGGACATCCGGGCTCCTCCGTTCTGGGGCCCATCAGCCTATCTCCCCCGCGCCCCATACTCCCGTGCGGGGCCGCGATTTACCGTATCTGAACGCACCCCCGGGCGGCCCGTCATCTCCCTCGCGGGCGCGGACCCCCCAAATGTGCTCCGGGCGGGCCGGAGCGGCCGACTTCACCTCCCGGGCCAAGATTCCGCGGACGATCCCGCGCGCCGCTCGATCCGGGCCCGCCAGTGGGGAACGATCCGCCATGCCAAAGACCCTGCCCGGACCGTCCGCCGCCCTGATCCTCGCCCTGGCCGCCCTGCCTGCCGGCGCCGGCGACGCACGGGAGCTGGCCGCCCGGCTGCGGTCCGAGACCGCCTTCAACGCCGAGGCGATGCGGGCCGCCAACGTCGCCCCGGTCCCCATGTCGGCCTCGCTGCTGATCCAGACCCGCTACATGTACAACGTCCGCAAGAACCCCTCGCCCACAGGCAGCCGCATCGACACCGTCGGGTTCGACCTCCCCCGCGCCCAGCTCCGCCTGGACGCCAACATCGCCAACGAGCAGCTCCTCGCCCACGTGATGTTCGATTTCGGTAACGCCGAGGGCGACCGCGGGCGAGGCCGCGGCGCCGACAGCGACCCTTCGGGTGAGGGCTCGCCCGAACTCCGCGAGGCGTGGGCCCAGTACAACTTCTCGGGCGAGCAGACCGGCTACTACCTCAAGGCTGGCCAGTTCCGCTCCCTCCTTCTGTACGAAGAATCCATCGCCCCCGAGTTCCAGCTCGCCGTCGAGCGGTCGGTCACCAACGAGTTCTTCGCCCCGGGCAACACGCAGGGCGTGGCTCTGGGCTTCGTCGGCCCGGACATCGCGTGGGAAGTGTCGTTCAACGACGGGATCGACAGCCTCGGCAGCCGCCAGACCGTCAATACAGCCTTCGACTCGCCCTTCGAGGCCGACTTCGCCGTCTCGTCCCGCGTGGACTGGAAGCTCGCGGGCGACTGGTCCCGGTTCGAGGACTTCACCTCGTGGCGCGGCGAGGACGTCGCGGCCCGCGTGGGCGCCGGGCTGCACTGGGAGCGTCGCGGCGATACGAACCCGGCCGCCTTCATCCCCGACTTCATCGTCGGCGTCGGCGACGCCCTGGATTTCACCAACATCACCTGGACCGTCGACGCCTCGTACGAGGGAGACGGGTGGCACGCGTTCGTCGCCTACGTGGGCCAGCGCCTCGAGTGGGAGATCGACTCACCCGTGGTCGGGACGCTCATCCTCACCCAGCACGGCATCGTGGGCCAGGCGGGCGTCTTCTTCATCGACGACGTCGAGGTCTTCGCCCGCTACGAGGGCTTCCTGATCGACTCGGCCCTGATCGAGGGCTTCGGGGCGCAGGAGGACTACTACCACTTCCTGACCCTCGGCCTGAACTACTTCCTCACCCCCCGCTCGCACGCCGCCAAGTTCAGCTTCGACCTGACCACCGCACTGACCGACAGCGACGTGCTCGACGCGGGCACGACGAGTTCGGTCTTCTTCCCCGACCCCACCGTGACCGGATTGCTGGGTGGATCACCCGAAGAATGGCTGATGCGGGCCCAGTTCCAGTTTTTGTTCTAACTGATTGTGCAAACTCGGGTTATCCTCGGTAGAACCCGGGTTTTCAACGATCCGGATGACCATCGCCGGCCGACCCCCACCCCGGGTCGGCCGGTTTTTTGTGCCCGATCCCGAAGTTAATTTAGTAATCACAAACTTTTCGACCGATCCCCTTGAGCAGGCCGGTTAGGTTGTCCTAGCATCCGGCTCTCAACCTCTCTCCAACCCTCGGGCCCGTGGCCCCTGGTGCGGGGAAGCGCTCGGAAGAGCGGGGCATCCAATGAAATCGTTCCCCATCACCGCATCCGTCCTCTCCGTGCTCGCCGGTTCGGCGTTCGCGCAGTCGGGCCTGGACCTGGACCGTGCCTACGCGTCCGAACTGCGGGCGGAGGCGCAGGAGCGTGCGAGCTTCCTGGGCACGAACAACGCGGCGAACATCAGCGTCTCGGCGGTCATGCAGGCCCGTTACATGGCCAGCTTCCGCGACGAGCAGCCTGGCGGCTCGCTCGGCGACGACGACACCACCCTCGGTTTCAGCATCCCCCGCGCCCAGATCCGTCTGAGCGGGCAGGTCACCGAGTCGATCTCGGGCCACGTCAGCTTCGACTTCGGCGCCGCCGAGACCAACGGCCGCTACGACTCCGGCACGGGCCACCTGCTCACCGCCTTCGGCGCGTGGGCCGTCGACGACAACTGGACCCTGCTCATCGGCCAGTGGCACAACCCCGTCGTGGCCGAGGAGGGCGTCGAGTCCGAGTTCGGCCTCGCGGTCGAGCGTTCGGTCGTCAACGAGTTCTTCAACCCCGGCTACACCCAGGGCGTCGCCGCGGTCTACACCGGCGACAACTGGAAGGCCCTGGCGGCCTTCTCCGACGGCGCCGCGTACATCGGCAACCCGGACACCGCCGGCTCGGCCTTCACCTCCGCGGGCGAGAACGACTGGAACTTCACCGGTCGCCTGGACTTCCTGGTCTCCGGCACCTGGGACCAGTTCACCGACTTCGCCAGCTGGCGCGGCTCGAACTACGGCGTCAAACTCGGCGCGGGCGGGCACTACCAGCAGCAGGGCAACACCAATCCGACCACCGGAACATGGGGGGTCCTGGGCGGCGTGGCCTACGACGAGATCGACGTCGCCCTCTGGACCGTGGACGCCATGGTCCAGGGCGACGGCTGGAACGTCTTCGCGGCCTACGTCGGCCACCAGATCGACGTCACCCCGACCGCCGGCACCCTGCCGACCTTCGTCAACCACGGCGCGGTCGTCCAGGGCGGCCTGTTCGTCACCGACCAGACCGAGCTGTTCGCCCGCTACGACGGCCTTTTCCTCGATTCCGACCTCGTTTCCACCGCTGGCACGGTCGAGGACAACTTCCACTACCTCACCGCCGGCTTCAACTACTTCCTCGTCCCCGAGTCGCACGCGGCCAAGTTCACGGCCGACGCGGTCTACTCCTTCAGCGACACCGACACCCTCGACGCCCTGGCCCCCTCTCCCGGGGGGTTCAACGGCCCGAGCACCACGGGCCTGCTGGGGGTTTCCGACGGCGAGTTGCTGCTGCGGGCCCAGATGACATTGGTCTTCTGACCGGCAAGAATCGCTCATCCCGGGCGGAACCCGAAAGGGTTCTTCCCGATTTTCGGACGAAGCGCGTAGCATCGGCCGATAGTAAGTGCAAACACACCGGCTCCGGGACGGGTCGTTCCGGGCGGGGTGGGGTGCCCCGCGGCCAACCGGCCGGTGTGGAACATGCCTAGGAAATGGACGGTCCGGCGTACCCGGGCGTCCGAGAGTCATCCGGAGATTCACAGATGAACAAGCTCGCTCAGATTTCTGCGATCACGATCGCGTCGTCCGCCGGCCTCGCCGCCGCGGGTTCCCTCGACCTGGACCGC
>TARA_R110000782_G_scaffold66564_4_pt1 | contig 11795 bp, 15 predicted proteins | sample TARA_R110000782 | Tara Oceans TARA_R110000782 (sample SAMEA4397859) | marine metagenome | biome: Polar Biome; feature: [SRF] surface water layer (ENVO:00010504); material: water (ENVO:00002006), including particulate matter (ENVO:01000060) such as... | depth 5 m
GGCATGGACCAGAGTGCGCGCAGGACGTGTCTTGAAGCCCTGGGATTCGAAATTGTTCTCAATCCGGCGCCTGAGGACGGTCAAGGCCGCACACTGGCGATCGGCAGCCAGTATGTCCGCGACGCAACCGATGCCGACAGCGTGTTGATCCTGCTTGGCGATATGCCGTTCGTGACGGACACGCATCTCGAAGGTCTGGCCGAAGCACTTTCGCAGGGCGCCAGTTCGGTAATGTCGGAAACCGGAGGCAGGCTTTCGCCCCCTGCCCTGTTCCGTCGTGATCACTTTGACCAGTTGGCGGCTGTTACGGGAGACCGGGGAGCCCGCCAGAATTTCGAGAACATCCCGATGAGACGGGTCGTGGCGGCCGCCCCTGACTTGCTGATGGATATTGATTGCGGCCTCGACCTTCAACGCGCAGAGGAGCTGCTGAATGGCTGACGGCCTGGTACTTCCGGGCAAGGCACCGCTGATTGACCGCTATGGGCGGCAGGTCACTTACCTGCGCCTGTCTGTGACCGACCGCTGTGACCTGCGCTGCACCTATTGCATGTCCGAAATCATGAAATTCCTGCCGAAAGCCGAGCTTCTCTCACTGGAAGAACTGGACCGGGTCGCGACGGCATTCGTGGAACGGGGCGTTCGCAAGATCCGGCTGACGGGCGGAGAACCGCTCGTTCGCAAGGATATCGGTTACCTGATCGAGCGTCTCGGACGCCTCATGGGCCAGGGGCTGGACGAATTGACCCTGACGACGAACGGCACGCTGCTGGCTGAGCATGCCGACGGCTTGATGCGCGCGGGCGTGCGCCGAGTGAATGTCTCGCTGGACTCCCTGGACCCAGAAAAATTCGCGGAAATTACACGGCGCGGCGACCTTTCAAAGGTTCTGAACGGCATCGATGCTGCGCTTGAAGCCGGCCTCAGGATCAAGATCAACACAGTCGCGCTCAGGCACCAGAATGCCGCCGAAATCCCGGACATGGTCGAATGGGCCCATGCGCGCGGCATGGACATGACGCTGATCGAGGTCATGCCGCTTGGCGACACGGGCGAAGACCGTATCGACCAATATATTCCGTTGCCGATGGTCCGCGACGGTCTGGAAACGCGCTGGACGCTTACCGAGGAAATCAGTCGCGATCCGATCGCCGGTCCATCCCGCTATGTACGCGTCAAGGAAACCGGGGGACGGCTTGGCTTCATCACCCCGCTCACGAATAATTTTTGCGCAGGTTGCAACCGGGTTCGCGTGACGTGCACGGGCCGCATCTACATGTGCCTTGGGCAGGATGATCATGTTGACCTGCGCGCCGCCTTGCGCGAAGCGGAAAACCCGGCCGTGGCGCTTGATGCCGCACTCGACAAGGCGCTGTTCACCAAGCCGGAAAAGCATGATTTCGAAATCAAACGGCGCGGAAGCGCGCCAGCTCTTCCGCGCCACATGTCCACGACGGGAGGGTAAGCAATGGCGAGGCTGCTCTATTTTGGACGGCTAACGGATGTCTTCGGCGCCAGCACTGAAACGCTGACCCTGCCTGCAGAGATCAGTGACACGTCGGCGCTCAGGCAATGGCTGGACAATGATAGACAGCTGGGCGGCGCCCTGATGACGAAGTCCATACGGGTCGCCGTCAATGACGATATCGTGCCTGAACCATGGCCCATTGCAGACCGGGACGAGATTGCTTTCCTGCCCCCCGTTGGTGGAGGGTGAACATGATCACCCTGACAGACCGGCCTTTTGCGACTTCCGATGCGCTCGGCGACTTTGAAAAACGCGTGGACGGCGCAGGTGCCATCGTGAGCTTCTCTGGCCTGGTTCGAGACAAGAGCAAACTTGGCGAGGTGAAATCGCTCCACCTGCAGGCCTACTCGCCCATGACCGAGCGCGGCATCGCGAAAGCGGCTGCAGAAGCTCGGCAACGGTGGGCACTTGATGCGCTGGTGATTATCCACCGCATCGGCGACCTGGCACCGGGAGACCCCATCGTATTCGTCGCGACGGCGTCGGCACACCGGCGTGCCGCTTTCGAGGCCGCCGATTTCCTCATGGACTATCTCAAGACCGAGGCCGTTTTCTGGAAAAAGGAAACGACGGAGTCGGGTGCCAACTGGGTCGAACCGCGTCCTGAAGATTATGAAGACCGCGACCGCTGGTCAAAGACAGGAACCTGAACTGATGCATGGCATAAATGAAAGCCTCGAATTTATTCCGGTGCGGATTGCCGTGCTGATCGTCAGCGACACGCGGACGACCGAGACAGACACATCCGGAAGCCTTCTGGCCGATCGTATCCGGTCGGCCGGGCATGAAGTGGCTGACCATCGCATCGTGCGCGATGATGTGACGGCCATTCGCAGTGCGGTATCGGCATGGATCGCCGATCCTGAAATCGACATTGTCATCTCCAGCGGCGGGACAGGCCTCACCGGGCGCGACGTGACGCCCGAAGCGGTCACGCCCCTGTTTGAAAAGACCATCGATGGGTTTTCCGTCATTTTCCATCAGGTCAGCTTCCAGAGTGTCGGGCTATCGACGCTGCAGTCGCGCGCCGTCGCGGGACTTGCCGGCGGTACATTCATCTTCTGCCTCCCGGGCTCGAATGGCGCGGTGAAGGATGGCTGGGACAAGGTCATCTCATTCCAACTCGACAGCCGCCATAAGCCCTGCAACCTCGTCGAACTCATGCCGCGCCTGCAGGAGCGCTGAACGATATGAACGACCTGTCTCACATTGGCCCCGATGGCCGCGCCCGCATGGTGGACATTGGCCGGAAGACGGAGACCGAGCGCTCCGCAATTGCGGCCGGACGTGTGAGCATGGCACCCGACACTTTACGACGCGCTCTCGACCGCGACACCAAGAAGGGCGATCCGATTGCCATTGCCGAACTGGCAGGCATCATGGGCTCCAAACGCACCTCGGACCTTATCCCGCTCTGCCACCCCCTGCCCCTCACCAGCGTGACGGTTTCCATCGAGCGCGACGGGGATGCAGACGCCTTGCGCGTGATCGCCACGGCGAAGACGACCGGTCGGACGGGCGTGGAAATGGAAGCCCTCACCGCCGTGTCAGTCGCCTGCCTCACGCTCTACGACATGCTGAAAGCCATCGACAAGGCGATGGTGATCGAAGGTATCGAACTGATCGAGAAGACCGGCGGCAAATCCGGCGACTACCGGAAACCTGCGCCATGAGCGGATTGATCAGCGTCGACGAGGCATTGGCGCTTCTGGCGCAACATGCCGTCACCCTTCCGGTTCAAACAGTGCCTCTGTCTGCTGCGCTCGGCGCGAAGCTGGCTGCCCCTGTTTTGGCAAAGGTATCGCGACCTCCTGCAGCCGTGTCCGCGATGGACGGCCATGCCGTGCGGCTTTCCGACGTCGGCGCGCCCGGCGCGCGATTGCGCGTTATCGGCGATGCGCCGGCGGGACGGCCTTTCGAAGGCGTGGTCGGCAAGGGCGAAGCCCTGCGCATCTTTACAGGCTCCGTCATTCCCGAAGGTGCCGACCATGTCGTCATCCAGGAAGAGGCAGACCGAAATGGCAATACGCTTGTCTGTCACAAGGCCTATGATGAAGCACAATTCGTCCGCGCTGCGGGCATCGACTTTGGCGAAGACGACGAATTGCTTCATGCGGGCACCGTGGTCAGCCCGGCAGGTCTCTCCATTGCCGCTGCGGCCAATCATGGCACGCTCAATATTTTCCGGCGTCCCCGCGTCGGCATCCTGGCGAATGGTGACGAACTGCGCGCACCCGGCTCGACACTTGAACCGGGACAGATCGTCAATTCCAACCCCGAAGGACTGGGCGCGCTGATCCGGCAATGGGGCGGAGAGCCGGTCGACCTGGGCGTCGCCGACGACACGATGGACTCGATACGTACCAGGATCGACGCAGCGACGGATGTAGACATTTTCCTGCCAGTCGGCGGCGCATCCGTTGGCGATCATGACCTGATGAGGCCGGCATTCGCCGACGCCGGTTTCATGCCCGTTTTCGAGAAGGTCGCCGTCAAGCCTGGCAAACCGACATGGTTTTCCATGCGGGGTGACCAGCGCGTCCTCGGCCTGCCCGGCAATCCCGCGTCAGCCTTCGTATGTGCCCACCTGTTCCTGAGACCGTCGATTGAAGTCGGCATCCGGCGCGCGCTGATCAGTGCACGCTCCGTTGGCCCATTGGCGGGTCCGGGGCGCCGAGAGACCTATTTGCGCGCCCACGTGCATGCCGATACTGATGGCGTGCTCAGAGTGGAGGCCGCCGTCAAACAGGACAGCTCGCTCATTCGTCCGCTCCTGACGGCCAATGCCCTGATCCGCAGGCTGGCCGATGCGGCGCCTGTGGCCGCAGGCGATCTCGTCGAGGTCCTAATGATCGCGCCGCTCGAATAGGTCCCTTCCCTTGCCCATCCTGCTAGCGATCCTGTTTTTCATTACGGCCGCATTCTATGCTGCGGTCGGTTTCGGTGGCGGATCGACCTATAATGCCCTGCTCGTCCTGAACGGAACGGACTACCGAATCCTGCCTTCGATCGCGCTGGGCTGCAATATCATTGTCGTCACCGGCGGGGTCATTCGATTCTGGCAGGCCGGGCACCTGCGGATCGCGCGCCTTGTTCCCTTCCTTGCCGCATCCATTCCCGCAGCCTGGCTCGGCGGGCGTTTGCCGGTATCCGAAACCGTGTTTGTCGGCCTGCTCGGCGGAGCGCTCTTTCTGTCAGGCCTGCACCTCGTGTTCCAATCCGCCCCGGAGGCAACGTCGGATCCGCAGGAAAACAAAGCCTCCTCCATCATTAGTCTTACCGTCGGCGGGAGCATCGGCTTGGTGTCAGGACTGGTCGGCATCGGCGGCGGCATCTTTCTCGCTCCGGTGCTGTACATGCTGAAATGGGGGCCGCCTCGCCAGATCGCGGCGGCCTGCAGCCTCTTCATCCTCGCCAACTCTCTTTCCGGTCTCACAGGCCAGTTCATGAAGCTCCAGGATACCGAAGTCCTTGCGCTTGTGTTGCCCTACTGGCCGCTGCTGCCTGCGGTGCTTGTCGGCGGACAGATCGGCTCATGGTTCGCGGCCCAGGGCCTCCAGGCGAATTGGATCAAGCGCCTTACGGCGGTTTTGATTCTCTATGTCGCTTGTCGCCTCATCCTGCGCTGGGTCAGCCTTGCAGGGCTGGTTGGCTAGATGTTTCAAAAATGCCCCATAGGCGGCATTTCAAGCCACTCGAAACAATCACATATTCGAAATCACACGATTTTAAATCGCAATTCGTGACGCCTGCGCTATAGTTAAGCATGGCAAAGCGCGCCTGCGGAAGAGGAAAGTGTGGACATGGCAAAGCTCAAGGTGAACGGAAAATCGCATACCGTTGATGTGGAAGACGACACACCCCTCCTATGGGTGCTGCGAGACCATATCGGCCTGACGGGCGCGAAATATGGCTGCGGAATTGCCCAATGCGGCTCCTGCACGGTGCATGTCGACGGCGTTGCCGTCCGGTCCTGTGTCTATCCTCTCGGCGCGCTCTCGGGTGAGGAGGAAATTACGACGATTGAAGGCCTGTCCGAGGCGGCCGACCATCCGGTCCAGCAGGCCTGGGCCGAACTGGACGTGCCGCAATGCGGCTACTGCCAGCCCGGCATGATCATGGCCGTCGCCGGCATGCTGAATACCAACCCTAATCCGACCGACGAAGACATCGACGCCGAGATCACCAATATCTGCCGTTGCGGCACATTCGTCCGCGTGCGCGAAGGCATTCATCTCGCCAAGACAAAGAAAGCCTGAGGCAGAGACCATGACAGAGCTACTCAACCTTTCCCGCCGCAAGTTTATCATCGCCACAGGCGCCACCGGTCTCACCATCGGTGTCCTCGCCGCCTGCTCAAAGAAACCGGGCGAGCCCGATTATTCCGGCTTGGACCCAAATCCGGAAGTGAACGCGTGGGTCCATATCGACCATGACGATACGGTCACGGTTCGCATCGCACGCTCCGAAATGGGCCAGGGCACGCTGACCGGCCTCGCCCAACTGGTCGCCGAGGAACTCGAATGCGATTGGGAAAAGGTCACTACCGAATACCCGACACCCGGCCAGAACCTGGCCCGCGAGCGGGTCTGGGGCGATTTCTCCACCGGCGGCAGCAGCGGCATTCGCCGCTCGCACCAATATGTCCGCGAAGGCGCCGCTGCGGCTCGCATCATGCTGCTCGAAGCCGCCGCCAAGGAATGGGGCGTTCCGGTCACCGAATGCTGCGTGTCCAAGGGCGTGGTCTCGCTCAAGGGATCAAAGAAGACGCTGACCTATGGCAAGCTCGCCTCTGCAGCGGCACAACTCGCGCCGCCACTTGAGGTAACGCTCAAGGATCCGAAGGACTGGACGATTATCGGCCAGCCCAAGCTGCGCCTCGACACCGCCGACAAGCTCACGGGCGCACAGATTTACGGCTCTGATGTCAAGCTCGACGGCATGTTGACGGCCTCTATCCGGCAGTCGCCGCAAATTGGCGCCAAGGTGAAGAGCTTTGACGCATCCGCTGTCATGTCCATGCCCGGGGTCAAGAAGGTGGTGCAGGTGGGCGACGACGCGGTCGCCGTGGTCGCTGATACCTGGTGGCGCGCCAACAAGGCCGTCCTCGCCCTGCACGTGGAATGGGAGGGCGGCGTGGCATTTTCCAGCGCCGAATTCGAGACCGAACTTGATGATGGCCTGACATCCGACGATGCCTTCACCGGCAACAAGGTGGGGGACATCGCCCCGGCCTTCGCCAATGCGGCCAAAATGGTCGAAGCCACCTATAACATGCCGTTCCAAAACCATGCGCCGATGGAGCCTATGAACGCCACGGCGATCTGGACTCCCGAGAAGTGCGAAGTCTGGTGCCCCACCCAGAACGGTGAAGCCGCGCTTGCAGCCGCCGCTAGCGCAGCGGAGCTGCCGATTGAGCAGTGCGACGTTTACAAGCTTCTCCTTGGTGGCGGATTCGGCCGCCGGGGCATGTCTGACTATGTCAGCCAGGCTGTCAAAATCGCGAAGCAGATGCCGGGGACTCCGGTGAAGCTGCAATGGTCGCGCGAAGAGGACATGGTGCACGGCTTCTTCCACCCGACGACGAAAGCCAAGGTCCGCGGCGCACTGGATACAGACGGCAATCTCACCGGACTGCATATCCGCATTTCGGGCCAGTCCATTCTCGCGGCGCTGATGCCACAGGCGCTGGCCAACGGCATGGACTTTGCCACATTCCAGGGGCTCCTCCCGTCCGGTGTCGACCCTCGCGTCGAAGACCAGACGCTGAAATACACGTTCGACAATCTCCTGGTCGACCATGCCATGCGCAATCCACCCGTGCGCCCGGGATTCTGGCGCGGCGTGAATGCCAACCAGAATGCGATCTACCTGGAATGCTTCATGGACGAACTAGCCCATGCAGCGGGCCGCGATCCGCTGGAATTCCGCCTTGCCTACCTGAAAGACAGCCCCAAGTCGCAAGCCGTACTCAAGGCGGTCGCCGAGACATCCGGCTGGGGCGCGGATGACGGCAAGTCGCGCGGCCTCTGCAACTTCTACTCGTTCGGCTCCTACACGGCTGCCTGCGCAGAAGTCACCGTCGATGACGACGGCAATCTCAAGATCGACCGTATCGTTGCGGCGACGGACCCTGGCTATGCAGTCAATCCGCAACAGGTTGAAGCACAGGTCCAAGGCTCATTCGTATATGGCCTGTCGGCCTTGCTTTACGGCGAGATCACCTTCGAAGATGGCGTGGCCCAGCAGTCGAATTTCGACAGTTTCAACTCCATGCGCATTTCCGAAATGCCCAAGGTCGAAACCCTCGTCATGCCGTCCGGTGGTTTCTGGGGCGGTGTGGGCGAGCCGACCATCGCCGTGGCAGCCCCGGCTGTGCTCAACGCGATCTATGCGGCAACCGGCAAGCGTGTCCGCAAACTGCCCATCAAGGACCAAAACCTGCGGGACGCCTGATATTGTTGTTCGCCCGAAAATGCCTGCTGGCCGCTCCGCTGCTCCTCGCAGCAGCCTGCCAGCAGGCCCCTGCTCACCCATCGCCTGAACCGCCGGTCAGCGAAACAAGCCAGCTGTCCCAGGCGGCCACTCTCGCGGCAACATGCTCCGGGTGCCATGCCGGGCCCGGCACGGGGGTGCCGAACCTCGACCAGATGAATGCCGGGACACTTTCAGCGAGGCTAGCCTTCTACAAGGCCGACGCAGACGGCACGACCGTGATGCACCGCATTGCGCGCGGTTATTCGCAGGCGGAGCTCGAATCCATCAGCCAGTATCTCGGCGCGGAGGAAGGCGATGAATGAGGCCGGCTTTCCTATCAATCGCCGCGACCTGATGGCAGGCATCGGCGCACTTGCCGGCGCTGGCCTCCTGCCATTGGCTGCCTTTGCCAAGACCCACGCCCGTGTCGTGATTATCGGTGGCGGTTTCGGCGGCGCCACAGCGGCACGCATGCTGCGCGATCTCCTGCCATCGGCCAGCATCACCTTGCTGGAACCGAACGCCATCTATACGGCCTGTCCCTTCAGCAACCTGGTGATCGGCGGCACACGCGCGATCGCGGAACAGACCTTCTCCTATGATGCGCTTAGCCGTTACGGGATTACCGTCATCGCCGAGCAAGCAACGGACGTTGATCCGGTAGCCCGACTTGTCACCTGCGGCGATGGACGCGCCCTGGCCTACGACCGGCTGATCGTGTCGCCCGGGATCGATTTTCGCTGGAACGCCATTGAAGGCTATGACGCCGCCGCTCTGGAGCGCATGCCCCATGCCTGGAAGGCCGGATCGGGCACGCTTCGCTTGCGCGACCAGCTCGCCGCGATGGACGATGGTGGCCGCGTCGTGATGTCCGTTCCAGCGCCTCCTTTCAGGTGCCCGCCCGGCCCCTACGAACGCGCCAGCCTCATCGCGAATTACCTGAAGACGCACAAGCCGAAATCCAAGCTTCTCATCCTCGACAGCCAGGACAGTTTCTCCAAAATGCCCCTCTTCAGGGAGGCGTGGGAGAAGCACTATCCCGACCACCTGGAATGGCGCGCGGCATCGCAGGACGGGCGTGTCGTCCGCGTCGACCCAGCGACGCTTACCCTATCGACAGATTTCGAGGACATCCGGGCCGACGTGGCCAATGTCATCCCGCCGCAGAAGGCCGGCGGGATTGCCGAACGTGCAGGCGTTGCCGACGCTACCGGCTGGTGCCCGATCGACGCAACCAGTTTCGAGTCCACGCTCCAGCCCGGCATCCATGTCATCGGCGACGCGACCATTGCCGCCCCGATGCCGAAATCCGCCTTCTCGGCAAACCTGCAAGCCAAGGTTTGCGCCATTGCCGTTGCGCGGCTCCTGTCAGACATGGACGCTCAACCGACCGTTCTGGCAAATACCTGCTATTCCTTCATCACTCCGGATGAAGCCGTCTCCATTGCCGGCGTCTATTCAAACACGGGCGGCAAGTTCGCCAACATTGATGGTGCGGGTGGTCTCAGTCTACTTGGCGCAGGCGCTGACATTCGCGCGGCTGAAGCTGTACAGGCGAACGCCTGGTTCACCGTGATCACCGGAGAGGCCTTCGGATGATACGGTATCGCTCGTGTGCTGTTCTCGCTTGCCTGCTAACCGTTGCCTGCACGCCGGACAGCCCGCACCTCGTCTCACCGAACCAGATTGACGGCGACTCGATCCCCCTTCCGCTTGCAGACACGATCGCTGACGCCGCGCACGGCGAGGCCCTGTTCGTCTCCCGCGACGGGGGGCATTGCGTGCTCTGCCACCAAGTCGCCGGCCTTGATGCGGAATTCCAGGGAGATGTCGGCCCGGCCCTCACGGGAATCGGTGCACGCCTCTCGCCCGGCCAGCTCCGCCTGCGCGTGGTTGACTATGAACAAGTGCAGCCCGGTGTGCTGATGCCTTCCTACTACCGCATCCACGACCTATATCAGGTATCGAACGCCTATGAAGGCAAGCCAGTCCTTTCCGCTGAAGATGTGGAACACGTCGTCGCCTATCTGTCGTCGCTAAAGGAACCCGATGCCTGACCACCGTGCCAAGCCCGAGACGATGTTCAGCCGCCGCACCCTCATCCGGCTTGGCGCAGGCAGCGTGCTGGTCGCGGCAACGCCGCTGCCTGCCTTTGCGACGCCTGACGACGTGAAGGCCGCCCAGCAGGAATTGTTCGGCAGCCGCATCATCCGCGAGGGCCGCGTCACGCTCAAGCTTCCGGCCATCGCCGAAAACGGCTACTCGGTACCGTTCTCGGTCGAGGTCGACAGCCCGATGACGGAAGATGATCATGTGCGCCAGATCGCTATCTTCTCGCCGCGCAACCCCATTGCCGATGTCGCCCGCTTCCAGCTTGGCCCCCGCGCCGGACGCGCCGCTGTCGCCACGCGTATCCGCCTCGGTGGCACCCAGGCCGTTCAGGCTGTTGCCGAGATGAGTGATGGCAGTCTATGGTCCGGCAGCGCGCAGACCGTCGTCACGCTTGCCGCCTGCGTGGTGCTCTGATGGCCAGCATCCGTCTCTCCGTCCCCGAAACCGCCATGAAGGGCGAGATCATCGAGCTCAAGGCGCTGATCCAGCACCCGATGGAGAGCGGTTATCGGCGCGGGTCGCGCGGCGAGCAAATTCCGCGCAATATCATCACACGGTTCGAATGCCTGTATGATGGCGAAGTCGTATTCTCGGCCGACTTCCATCCGGCGATTGCCGCCGATCCCTTTCTCACATTCTACACGCGGGCGGTTCAGACCGGAACGCTGGAGTTCCGCTGGACCGACCAGCATGGCGAAATGTGGAGCGACACCGCAAGCCTGACGGTCACATGATCCGCCTGTTCTCTCTCCTGATTTTTGTCTCACTGCTCGCGGCTTGCAGTCCATCGCCGACGCAGACTACAGAGACCGACCTGCCCGCCGCCGATGTGCGATCCGGCTACACCTTCCTCACCGCCGAAACACAGGCCATGCAGGACGACAGTTTTGCCAATCCGGGCTATCTCTGGGTCGATCGGGGGGCCGCCCTCTTCGAAGACCGGTTGGGCGACGCGCCATCCTGCGCCTCTTGCCACAGCGCAGGACTGACCGGGGTCGCCGCCACCTATCCCGCCATCGACGAAGCCTCTGGCGACCTGCTCAACCTGGAAGGTCGTATCAACCAATGCCGCATCCGCCACCAGAACCTGCCGCCACTGGACTATGAAAGCGATGATTTGCTCGCCCTGACGGCCTTTGTCGCCAGCCAGTCTGCGGGGATACCCGTTGCTGTCTCCATCGATGGTGCCGCTGCCCCGCACTACCGAAATGGACGCGATTATTTCTTTACCCGCCGGGGACAGTTCAACCTGTCCTGCCATCAATGCCATGACGAAAACTGGGGCAAGCGCCTGCGCGGCGACACGATCAGCCAGGGCCACGGCAATGGCTTTCCGGCCTATCGCCTCGAATGGCAGACGCTCGGCTCGCTCCAACGACGTATCCGCGATTGCGATGCCGGCGTGCGCGCCGAGCCCAAGGCATTCGGAGACCCGACCTATATCGATCTCGAACTGTACTTGAGCACCAGAGCCAGTGGCCTGAATTTGGAAAGCCCGGCCATCCGCCGTTGAGACACGACGGACAATTAGGACGACAGGGTGTGATTCTGGGAGTTCTCCCGACACCATCAAGCTGGAATTGCGGGAGCGCCGGGCCTAGGATGCCTCTCTGATCGGCTATAGCTCAAACGTCAGAAGTGGATTGACCATGAAACATCCTTCTCCGGTGCCAGCCGG
>TARA_R110000782_G_scaffold30776_4_pt1 | contig 11778 bp, 19 predicted proteins | sample TARA_R110000782 | Tara Oceans TARA_R110000782 (sample SAMEA4397859) | marine metagenome | biome: Polar Biome; feature: [SRF] surface water layer (ENVO:00010504); material: water (ENVO:00002006), including particulate matter (ENVO:01000060) such as... | depth 5 m
GAACCGCACCACATACCGGGGTCCGACTTAACCTGGCGCGACAGTCTAAAGATCGGGCCGGCAAATCGCGAAACAATGATGATCGAGTCATTCCGCGCCAGCCCGTCGGCAACCTTGCGCGCGACAAGCTGGGGCGCGCCACAGATCATGGGCTTTAATGCGGCGGCGGCTGGATATCCAAACGCCTTTGATATGGTCTCGCGCCTGTCTGACGCTGAAACGGAGCATTTGACGGCGTTTGTGGCGCTTGTGAAAACCTGGGGGATCGACGGCAAGATCAGGGCGCACGATTGGCGCGGTTTTGCGGCGCGTTACAACGGATCCGGCCAGCCTGACGCCTACGCGCGCAAGATCGAGGCCGCCTATCGCCGCCATTCTGGCAAGGCGTCGCCCGTCGTTTTGAAAGTCGGCGCGCGCGGCGCGGCCGTCGATCGCTTGCAACGCGCGCTGTCGATCTCTGTCGACGGCGCTTTCGGGCCTGCAACCGCAACCGCGGTGAAGGATTTTCAGCGCGCCGCCGCCTTGCCTGTCGACGGCGTTGTCGGCGCTAGGACATGGGCCGCGCTTGAAAATCAGCTGGGGGCAATCCCGAAATTGCAGGGAACGACGGCTGACAAGATCGCGGAGGAAGTCGGCAAGTGGGGCGCAGTAATTGGCGGCGTGGGAACAGCGGCGGCGTCGGCGCGCGAGTTCTTACCGCCGGCGGCTTTCGACGCGCTTGGATATGGGGCGGTGGGCGTCGCTGTCTTTGGCCTGGCGGCTTTGATGTTTCGCAAAATCCGCGCGGGATAAGATATGCTTACCAAATGGATCCTCGCCGGCCTGGCGGCCGCCGCTCTAAGTTTTGCGGGCTTGGCATTTGTTCAAACGCAACGCGCGGCAAACCTGGCGCTTGAGAACGCGGCGCTGTCGCGAAATGCCGCTGTTATGGCGCAGGCTGCAAAACAAGATCAGCGCGCGCGCCAGATCGCGGCGGACCAGGCGGCGCGATGGGCCGCCAGATCCCGCGAATTCGAAACCGCCATCCAGGCGCTAACAGATGGGATCAATGATGCGGAGATTAACGCTGATTTGCGCGATAGGCTTAACGGGCTGCTCAACGCCAACGAGCCTTGAATTCGTCGGGCTGACGATCCCGCCGGCGCTTCTGGTGCCTGTCCCTGTCCCGTCGGGCGCTGTTCGCACGGTCAACGACGTCGCTGTGCGGCTAATAGAAACGCGCGCGGGCTTGGAACAGGCAAACGCGCAAATCGTCGCGATAGCGGACGTGGTTTGCGTTACGCCAGGAAATGCGCGCCTGCCGACGCGATCCCTAGAATGCCGCCAATAGTTAGGACGCCGAGGGCGATCCCGTTCAGCCCGTCCAGGGCGTAAAGGAGAATTGAAATGGCGGCGAGGAATGCCAGGACAAACCCTCCGCCGATCCAGGCGACCAATTCTGGAAAAAAACTGTTCATTTTGTTATCCTTTTCAAAAGGGGTTGCGGATCTGCTGGGCGATAACTTTGGAAATATAGTCAAGCGCGCCAGATTGCAGGAAAAAATGACGCGCGCTATTGATCAGGTCGTCAGCCTGTTTTTGCGATAACGCGCGCGGGTTTGCGCGCACCGTTCCGTGACAATATCCTTCGATATATGAACGGGCGACGATTTCGATCAGGCTGTCGGCTTCAATTTCGGCGATATTTGGCAAATCTTGCGAATTTTCTTGCGCGATTTTGATTGCGTCGCTGATCAGTTTTTGCGCCTGATCCGTCATGCGGCAACCGCCGCCGCCGCTTGCATTAAGGCGATACAATGCGCGGCGATCGGATTAACGGGGACAGATCCGCTTTCCCAACGCCTGATAGTTCGGCCGCCATTTGCGCCCATTTTCCAAGTTTCCGCCAATCCCGCCGCGGAAAATCCAAGATCATTTCGGGCGGCTTTAAATTCTTCTGGTGTCATTTTGATTTTTTCCTTGATTGGGGGCGGGGGTTTTCCCCGCCCGTTGTTTTAAATTGCGATCGCTTTGGCCAAATGCTTGAAATAGTCCAAAACGTCGCCGTTCAAAAAGTCGATTTTTACGATCATTTTTTTTATCGCGGCTTGTTCGTTCGCGCTTGTCGCTTTCAATGCTTCAACCAAAACCGCAACCGGGATCATGTTTAAGCCTGACATGCCGTCGACTTCAAAAATCTGGCTGTCGTTAATGTTTTTTTCTGCGACAAATGTATCGATCCATGTTGCGAAAGTCATTTTGTTTTCCTTAACTGGCGGGCTTCGCTGCCCTAGTCTGCAAGCGCTAAGTTATGCGCGGATCATTTTACGAATAAGTCAGGGGGCGCGACGTTATTTTATCGTTTTCGATCGCAACCCAATTTTCAAGCCCGTCGAATACGTCAATTCGCAAGGTGATTTTATCGCTTGAAATTATGCCATAAACATTTTCGCCCGTCTTAACGTTATGGGCGATCAGGCGGGTATATGGGGAAAGTTTTTTCATTTCGATTTTTCCTTTGCGGCGGGCTTCATTGCCCTTACATATAGACTAGGGCATTTTGCCCTAGTCCGCAAGCGCTAAAATCAGGCGATCAAAACTTTATCGGCTGAAATGATCGCGGCCATGCTATAGCGGCCATGGGGCATTACATATTCAGCGCCGTCGTAACCGGCGTAAACTTTCAACCGCTTTCCCTGCGTTGTAATTAGGGTTTTTGCTGTTCTGCGTTCGACGCTGATTTTAAAAATGCAATCGCTGTCGCAAACTGATCGCGTCCAATATGTTTTGCCGGCTTCAAATGTCGGGTTTTGTTCGGCGACGACTGGCGCGGCGACGATCGGCGCGGCGTTGATATTGATCGCTGCGACGGTTTCGGCGGTTTTGATAATTGTCAGCATTTCGATTTTTCCTTATCTGGCGGGCTTCATTGCCCTTACATATAGACTAGGGCATCTTGCCCTAGTCCGCAAGCGTTAAATCAATATTTCAGCATAAAAGAATTATTTACGACAGATAAGATAATCCAGCCATTTGCGGCCGGGCAGTTCTTGCGGCCGGCCTTGATCGCCTGATCAGAAGTGCCGACGAAATCTTCGATCTGCGTTTCCTGGCCTGTGTTTTTGTTGTAAAAGTTGATGTTAAACATTTGATTTTTCCTACCTGGCGGGCGTCGCTGCCCATGTATTAACACTAGGGCTTTTTGCCCTAGTGCGCAAGCGCTAATTTATGCGCTGATCAAATTAGAGAGGCAATTCTTCCCCGCCGTCGTCGTCGTCCGTTACTGCGTCGTCGTCGTCGTCGCCTGCGGCCTGATCCGCGCCGCCTGGCGCGCCTGTATCGTCGCCGGCGTCAATCTGTCCCGCGTCAAGCGCGGCGCTGTCAGCGGCCGCCGCAATGGCCTTGATCGCGGGCATGATCGACGCGATGGCTTCGCGCTTTTCTGGGTTTGCTTTCCACCATGCGGTGAAACCTTCTTTTCCGCCTAGCGCCGAGTCGCGCGCGTCGTTCTGCGCTGCGGCGACGTCGACGGGATCGGGCGCGCTGCCGCCCATTTCCAGCGGCTTGATCGTCACCCCGCCTTTGACGCCGCGGGTTTTTGTCAGCTGCAATTTGCGCGGGGCGTTTAGTCCGTCCATGTGGCTTACGCGGATCCCACCGCAAACCGCGCCGGCCCATGTTACCGTGGGATCGTTAAAAATGGTGCACGATTGCCCGATCCATTTTCTCGCGTCTGATCCCCAAATCGTTGCCAGGCACCGCGCGGCGGTTTTGCAGGGCTTCCAGGGCTTGCCGCTGTCGCCGTCAAAAAAAATCGCAATCGGCTGTTCGCTGTCTGAAATTTTCACGTCGCGGATTTTGATTGTGCGCGGGCCTGTCAAAAGGGAGTCCGCGTTCAGCTGGTCGCTTTTCGGCTGGATCGCGTTGGTGACGTCAAGTTTTTCGTCAGTCATTTTCTGTTCCTTTAAATTGTGTTTCGGGGCTTGCCGCACTTCTGGCATTGCCAGCTGGTGCCGGCCACAAGTGCTTGAAAGCGCGTGGGCTTGAAATCATGGCGACAAAACCACTGGCGGATCCGCTGAAATATACTGTCATTCATGCGCCGCCTCCCCCGATACATATGCAACGGCTGATTTTCCTGATTTCGTCAGAGACAGCCAAATATAAAACCCGTTGCTGGCCAAGCCAACCTTTCCGGCTGGGCCAAATTTTTCGACTAGGCCAAGGTTTGCGCGGGCAATGTCGGCGACAATCGGCCATTGCGCGCTTGTCGCGTTTCTTATTTTAAGATCGATCATTCGCCCTGCTCGCCTGCGCCAAAGTGGATCATCAAATCAGAGTCGTCCGCCGGCCTTTCCGTCGGGCTGGCGCGGCCGGCGTCGCTGATCCGTTCGCGATATACTTTGATGCGCGCGCGGACCAACGCTTCGAAATCCATTGCCGCATCCTGGATCGCTTCGAAATATACGGGATCGGGAAACACGCGGATTTGCCACATGGGCATTCCTGCGGAGTATGACAAATAGTCAATATAATCCCACCCCGTTATAAGCAAACCCGTTTGCAGCTGCAAAATATGCTCGTCTGGCACCGCGTCGTCAACGATCACGCGCATTTGGTGCTTTTGGAGCCGCGACTTCGCCTCGATCCCAAATGGCGACAGCAAACCCATTCCGTCGGGGCTGTATCCAAGGGTGAAGCCCCCCATGTCGCGCGTGATAAATCCCACCTCGATCACCGGAAAATACTTTTCCGAATAAAGATCGCGCGCCGTTATTTCGTCGTCATGGCCGCGGAGCATGGCGTCGCCGATAAACCTCGGCTCCGTCCAATCGTTGACCCTTTGCGCGGCAAGTTCAAAGACATGCAATCGCGTTTTTTCGTTGTTCGTTTTTGTCAGTTTCGGCGACAGCACCAAATTCATTTCGCTTGCCGTCATAATGCCGCGCCGCGCTTCCAGCCATTCCGGCGTGCCTTGCTCAAGATCTGCGTGGATCTTTGCATCTGCGTGCATAGCCATCAGGCGACCCCTAACGCGGCGAGATACATTTCCAAAACCGCCTCCTGTTCGTCCAGGTCGTCTTTGTCGCGTTTGCGCATGGCGATGATCAGGCGCAAGACTTTGACGTCATACCCGCGCCCCTTGGCCTCGGCCATGATTTCCTTTTGCCCGTCAACTAGGTCTTTTTTTTCAGCCTCCAAACGCTCAAATCGTTCGATAAATTGGCGCAGTTCCTCGCCTGCGACGTTGCCGGTTGCGGCCTTTTCGATCATTTCTTCGGTCATTTTAAATGCTCACTTTGCAATGCGGGATCGCGCCGTTTATCAGCGCCTCCGCGATTTCTGTTTTCGAAAGTTTGGCCAGGGCCGCCTCAATGTCTGATTTGATCCGCTGGCGGTGTTCGCTGTCTTTTGCGCGCTTTTCCTGCGCCGCGTCGGCGGCCGCCTGTTCCGCTGCGATCTTGTCGCGCGCGGCCTTTTGCGCCGCCGCCATTTCTGCGGAGTGGCGCGCTTCGGCGTCTTTTGTCGCCTTTTCGACGGCCGCCGCCTTTTCGCTGGCGATCCTTTCCCATTCCGCTTTCACGCGCTTTGCCTCGGCAATCCGTTCCGCCGCGTCGCGCCGCGCCTGTTCCGCGCGTTCCTGTTCCGCGCGTTCGGCCGCCTCCTGGGCTTCGATCCGCCGCGCTTCCATTGCCGCGATTTCGGCGCGGCGTTCATATTCCGCCCGTTGCGCCGCCGCCTTGCGTTCCTGTTCCGCCTGATCCTGGCGCGCGCGTTCCGCCGCCGCTTCGCGCAACTGGCGCAACTCGGCCTCGTCGCTGATCCGGCGATTTGCCGCGATTAGATCGGATCCGTATTTTTCGCGCGCCATGTCGCGTTTGGCTTCGCCTATTTCTTTATAATCTCCCCATGCCTCGCCAATCTCGATCGCGTCGATTTCGGAAAGTTTCGCCAAAATCCAGATGGGATCATCCAGCGCCGACAACTGGTCCAGGGCAAAAACCGCGATTGACGATTTGATCTTTTGCTTTTGCAGTTCGTCCGCCGCTTCCCAATCGGTAACGGGCTTTCTGGTGTCGTCGCGCAACTTTGAAAGCCGATCGTCGGCAACCCGCCGGCCGTCGTTCACCGCCTTGATTTCGGCGCGTTGCTTTTCAGTTAGCGCCAGGCTTTGCCGTTCAAGTTCCGCCTTTGATTTGCTGACCCTATGCGCCAGAGATTTGATCGCTTCGCGCCCCTTTGGCGTCGTCGGATCCAACGTCGCGGCCTCCGCTTTTACGGTTCGTTCCAGCTTGTCGATCAGCTTATCGATGCCGCCGCTTTGCTTGAAAATGTCGATCAATGCCGTTTGGCTGGGCATTGCCAGCGCGCTCCCAGGCGCGTCGATTTGGTCGTCCATGCTTGCTCCCTTGCGTTGTGGCCGGAATGGCTCTATTTTGCATATACACCCTAGCGGAAATGTCTATACAATGGCAAGATCAAATTTATTCACTATGCGATTGACTGACGACGAGCGCGCTGATCTGGACGCTGCGGCGGCAAAGTGCGGCTTTACAAAGGCGGCAAAATTTATCCGGTTCGCTGTTGAGGAAACGAAAAACGGCCGCCTTTGCGCGCCGGCTACGGATCCAGACGAGCGCCATTTATAACGCGCACGACGTCTGACTTGTCGCGAATAAAACCGCTTAAACCGCCGTCGGCCAAAACGATTTCGTGCCACCTGACTTGATCGGGCGAGGCTTTGCCGTCGATTTTCTTCATTTCCAGCGACATAAATTGCGCGATCGTCGTCCCTACCATTTCCGGCGTGATCTTAACGGGGAGCCAGCCGATCCGGTCGCCGCTTCCAACCTGTAGGCCAAAATTTATGCGGTATGGGTCTTTGATAACTGCATAGACTGCGCCATTTTCGCGGAATTGCCTGACCTTCTGTCCCGCCCATGCGCCGCCCACATTATTTCGAAACGACTTGCCGCCGCATTTCGAAACCTCGACCGCCGCGTCGTTGCTGACGTTGGCCTCGGTTTTCATTTTTCCAGATTTATCGTGCATTCTCGCCTTGCCTCCACTTCGATTTTTCCGTCGCGTCTGACGATTTTGACGTCTGCAACCGACAACCCGCGCGACACGCAAAAGGCGCGCGCCTGTTCGGCGGCTGTCGCGCTGTCGTCTATACTAAACGGCACAGATCCCGGTTTCACTATCTAACCCCTGTTTTTTTACGTTGCCGCGCGTTCCAAACATGGATCGCCCACGACTTTTTTTTGCCTGTTCGTTCCGCCAGGCTGATCAGGTCTTGTAAGGTTTCGGCGCGGCCTTGCGCCTGCCGTTCCTGGCGCTTTTCAACTTGCTCGATTTCCTTCAAATCCCCTTCGATTTCTTTGATGCTGCGATCTGCGACGGGATAAGAAAACCCGCAATTTGGGCATTCTGGCGACGGCCGGTGGACAAAATAGCAATGGTCGCACTGTCGGATCGGCTGAGTGGGTTCGCTGTTCGACTTGGCTTTCGGCCTGTCGTCAAGCGTCCAGTCGCGGGCCTGATCCGGCAACCCATGGCGGCCTGCGTTGCCGGCGTGATCCAGTATAATCGCCGGGAAATCTTTTGCGCGGAGCGATCTGCCCCACTTTTGCATTTGCTTGGAAAGCGACTCGGTGGGCGCAAGATCGGAAATCGATTCGACGCTTACGTCCATTTGCGCCGCGCTTGCTAAGTCAAAACCGAAAATCAACAGATCTACGCTTGTCAAAACTAGCAACTCCCGCCGCGCAAATGCCTTGATCAGCGCCGCGCGCTCGTCGTCTTTCATCGCCCCATAAATCGCGGCGGCCGGGATCCCGTTTTCGCGAAACGCCTTGGCGACGATTTCGGCATGATTGACAGAAACGCAAAACGTCACGTTGAGCGTTCCCATTGCATGCGCGCGATAATGCTTAACCGCGTTGCCGATCAATACGTGATCGCCCTCCATTTTGTCGGACAGCTGCCCCCTAGCATAGTCGCCGGCGGTTTTCCTGATCCCGGTCATGTCGGGCGTGTCGGGCGCAAACATCCGAAACTTTGACAGCCGGCCGCGTTCGATAAGATCTGCTGTCGGCGGGCCTTGGACCATGGCGTCATACCAACACCCAAGACCGCGCCCGTCCAGGCGTTCCGGCGTTGCTGACAGCCCGACGATCCACGAGCCGCGTTCTTTATAGTGCGCGATGATCCCGTCTAACTGGCCAGCCCCAAAATGTGTCTCGTCTACAAATAAAACCTGGGGGACCGGCGCGACGTCCAAACGCCGCGCCAGGCTTCCAGCTGTCGCGATCAGGGTTTTACAATTTGGATCGAAACCAAAACCCGCGGCGACGTAGGAATGCGGGATTTCAAACTTGGTGTATGTCTCGCTTGTTTGCCGCAAAAGTTCCCGGCGCGGCACAACCATCGTCGAGGTTGTGCCTTTTTTGATCGTCCCTTGCACCATGCTTGCCGTCAAAACCGTTTTTCCAAAACCCGTCGCGGCCTGGATCAAAACAGATTTTGATTTCAGCATTGCCGCGCGCGTCTGATCAATAACGGCCGCCTGATCGGGAAATAGATTGATCACTGATCGACGCCGGCGGCGCAACGGGCGGCCGCGCGCTTGCCGTCGCCTTTGACGAAAACCAAAATATTCTGGTGGGTTTTGCCTAGTTTGCGGCTTGCTTTAAATTGCTTCCCTGTCCTGACGGGCAAACTCCCGACGGCCGTGACCAAAATTGCCTCGTTATAAAAATTCAATCCGGCCGCCTGGAACGCTGAAACCGTATCGCCCACGAAATTTCTATAGTTCCCCTTTTTGTCCCTGATTTCTCCGACGACAAAACACGCGAAACTGTCGTCGCGTAATAGCTTGCAACTTTCGGCGATGATTTCCCGATAGGCGTCTAAAAAATCGGGATAAGACATGCGCGAAATATCGCGCGGGTCGTCGCTGTAAACCTCAAGATCAGCATAAGGCGGACAGCTAAAAATCATATCAGGCGCGACAGATATCATTGCCGCCGCGTCTTTGCTGTCGCCGCAATGCCATATCGGCGCGGGCGTCTTTGCCAAATGGGCCTGCGCGCGGTTCGCTTCTACCTGTTCGGGGCGCAGTTCGATCCCATGGTAAGCGCGGCCAAGGACCGACGCCACAACGCCGCGGACGCTACCGCCGGCAAACGGATCTAGGACAACGCCGCCAGCTGGGCTAAACCACCGATAAGCCAACTCGCAAACCACAGGATCGAAAATTGAGGTGCCTGACGACGTTTCCTCCGTCCCGGCGGCTTCAACGGTTCTGAATTCATCTATCGACAATTCGCGGCCGGCGTCCTTTTCGGCTCTGCGCTTGCGCGAATAAAAACCCGCGTCCCTGACGGTATCGGGCGTGCCGCCTGCAAAATCCCCTAGCCTGACAGATTTAGGGTCAACGTTCTGCGTCGGGCCTGTCCCTGTCCAGGCGGAATTTTTACCCGCGCCGCCTGGAACGAGTTGGATCTTCGCCGCCTTGCCGTCGCCGACTTTATGCTCGCCGCGCATTATATCCTGGCCAAATGTGCGGGCGTCGGCTTTTATCTTTCGTCCTGCGCCGTCGCCGCGCGCGCCGTCTGAATAGTCGCACGCTGGGCGATCGGATCCGCCTGGGCTGTCAGTTCCAGACCCCCGGCCTAGTTCTGACCTGATCCCTAGCGCCAGCCATTCGCGCTTGCGGCTTTGCCACCAACCGTCGCGCGCACTTAGCACGGAAAATGGCGGGTAGTCCCAAGTCTCGGCCAAAACCGAGCCATGCTTTTCTGGTGCTGCGTCGTCGCCGAAAAGGTCTTTATTAAACATTGTATCGATCCTTGATTGCAGCGACGCCGGCCGCGATTAAAATTGACGGATCGCGCCCGATCTGGCGTTGAAAATCAGGGCGCAAATATGCCTCCCGCGCCGACAGTATCGCGCCGCGCTGTTCGCCTAGATCCTGGAATTTTGCGGCCAATAATATCGCCGCGCGAAAATCCTGGGCGGCGATATGCGATTTCAAAACTGATAATTTGGTGTTCAATTCAGTCACCGAAAATACTCCTCGTCCGCGTTTTGGTTTTCGATCTGTTCCGCGTCCCATGCCGACGGCGAGGCGTGATCGATAACCGACGACAGCGGGATCGACGTGCAACGGCTGGTCAATCCTGTCGAAAAATAAATCGGCTTTGATACGACAAGCGCGCCAGGGAAATCGCCCAACGTCCGCGCCCATGGGATCCAGGGCGTTTCTGACAGCATTTTGCGCAACGGCGGGCTTTGGTTCGCAATGAAAATCCGGCCGTCGTCAATTTTTATCCCGATCCCGCGCATTGCCGCATTTGCCGCCTCCGCTTCGATTTCGTCGCCGCGTTGGGATCTTTCGACAAGCGCGCCGACGCTGGACTCTTTGCGATTTCCGCCGATGTCATACGTCGCGCGGCTTGTCATAATGTGCGTTAAAAGTTTGTGGCTGTCAGATTCTTCCTCGCCCATTACGGACCAAAACCAATCCTGTTTTTCCATCCATTCTTTTGCGTCGGAATAGCTGATTTTTCCCGTGCTTGTCAGCATATACGCGCCAGCGATCAGCGGACCCATTTGATCTCCCGCGCGCTTGTTTCCCATGATCGCGGACGCCGCCAGGCTAAACGTCACGACGTTGGCCAATAACGCATCGATGTTGCGGACGGTTCGCGCCAGCAATGCCTTTGAATAATCGGGCGTGAATGTTTTCCCCATGAATTCGACAAGATCTGCGAAATTTTTGTCGCGATCTTTCGACGTGTCCGGCACAAGTTCCAGCTGTGTGATCCGGCCTTTGTCGGCGGTTTGTTCGACGCGCGGATTTATCGCCGAAAAGCAAAAACAGGAACGCGCTTGAAAACTGGTGTTGAAATTTTCAACGATCCCGCCCGACGACGACCGCCGCGCCAGGAAAATGATGCGCTCCATTTGCTGCCGTTCCTGCTGGGTTTCACTTTCGGCCTCGTCCAAAATAAACGGCCGGCCGCTGCAACCTAGCGCTTTTCTGACGCCGGCCTCCGTTGTCCCGCCGTCGCGCCTGATCGCGATCGATCCCAAAACCGGCTCTAAAAGCATTCCCAAAATCGTGGATTTGCCGGATCCGCTGCGGCCGGTGATCCAAATGTGCGGCCGCCATTTTAGGGCGGATCCGATCGGCGCGACGACAAGCCAACCCGCGAACAAATCCGCATACATTCCGCGCTTCCAGCAAAGCATTTTTGACGCCTGGCGCAGTTTTGCGGCCTCTTTATTGCCTAGCGGTTCATGCGTTAGATCGATCACCCGCGGGCCTGACTCATAAACATTCTCGGCCTTAAAATCTGACGGCTTTTGCGATCCGCTTTCCGTTATGATTTCGTCGCCGGTATTGACCACCAATTTTCCGTCCTCGATCCATGCGCCAACGCCGCGCGTCGACTCCGGCTGAAAAATCCCCTTTCGGTGGCAAGCCTGCATCAAGTCATTGGCGGCGGTTTTGCAAATGTTAGCGTCTGACGTTTTGCCGTCGCTGTAATGTGTCTCCCAAAATGAATGTGGTGCCAGGACGAAAAGCGATGTAAATTTATTCATGCCGGCGGCTGACAGCGGGACAATTTGGCCAGATACTTTCGGGAAAAAATAATAAATCCCGCGATTATATCCAAGCGGGCGGACAACGGCCAACGGGTCGGCTTCCACCTGGCTCCAATCAAAATCGGGGTCGCCGTCGACGCCTATTTCGTCCTCCGAATATTCTGGCGGCTGATCGTCGGCGGG
>TARA_R110000782_G_scaffold98827_2_pt1 | contig 11776 bp, 16 predicted proteins | sample TARA_R110000782 | Tara Oceans TARA_R110000782 (sample SAMEA4397859) | marine metagenome | biome: Polar Biome; feature: [SRF] surface water layer (ENVO:00010504); material: water (ENVO:00002006), including particulate matter (ENVO:01000060) such as... | depth 5 m
AACCGTGGGCTTCATCAAGCCGTCGAGATCCTTAAAGCCCATGCTTTCGGATAGTAGGCTGTTATTGCTGGATAAGATTTGCTTGTGCATTTTGGGCTTGCTCGTTGTTTTGAAATGCTTCTTGGTCTAGATCCTGCTCGTAAGCATCGTCTAGGTCGGCCAGGTCAATGTCCTGATCTTCTAATTCTACAGATCCTGTACGGATATCGCTCATTAAAGACTTTGGCATAGTGATTTCAACCAACCAAATCTTTTGTTCCATTATCTTAGCTTTGTGTGTACCAGGTCGATAGTCACTTGGACTATCGATCTTGACCGGCACTTTCATGATTGTTTTTTTGAACTTCACAGCGCAGTCAAACGGCAGCAATCGTCTTGCACCGCGGGGATCTGGCATGCGATGGTGGGGCCACATAAACACACAGGTTACCATGTATTTTCCAATAGTCGGTCCCGAAACCAGTTCACCAATTTCCCAGTTCTGAAAAGCATATAGATCTAATTCATCTAGTACTCTTTCAAAATCCATCAAAGTTAGTAAACTACCTTCGCTCATGTAGATTCCGCGAATGTTGTCGGCAATTTGCCAATAATCGGAACCGTCTTTAAAAATATTTTCGTCGCTTAAATCCATACTGTTATTTAGTTGAACCTGGCACTACGATGTAAACTCGCCTCAGTGAGCATCTAAGCTGCAAGCACTGTCAAGTGTTTAAAATACTCAAAGTGCTTGCCGAGTGTCCAGGTGTTGGGGTTGATCATAATGCCGTCGTGTGTTTGATATTCTGCTGTGAACACATTGGTGTAACGTATAAACGGCAACCACATGTTGGGTGTTTTGCTTGCCCATCCTGCATCTTTGAGCGACATGTGCTTTGCTCTGCTTAGCTTCACAGTGGGTGCATTCAGTGCTTGCTGTGTTGTGATTGAACTGGCCAGCAACAAGTCTCTAATACGGGATGCTGGGATTAAATGTTCAAAGTCAGTTTCATTGTCTGCTCCGACTTCATAATAATGCGCTGTCATTCCTTCGCGTTCTTCAATACAGTACTTGTGATACCGCCGCAAGTAGTAATCAATATCAGTACGAATCTCCCGAAGCCCTTGCTGATCATTTGTAATCATTTGATATTCGCTCAACAAGCGATCAATATGATTGCTGCAATGTTCTGCCACAGTTGCATACGATGCAGTGCTGCGTTTTGTTTTGCTGTACACTGGAGCAATAAATGCTTCGAGAGATTGTTCTAACATCTTAGTCTGCTAGTTGTGCTTCAGGAAACAATCCCGGTGCATGTATACCGCTGTCGATACCCATTCTTGCACCTTCGCCGTGATACGGCAAGTTCAGTGTTCCGCCAGCAACAATATGGCATTCGCGCATAAAGTTACTCATCCCAACAGGAGCAGTCCAGGTAGCACCGTCACCTTTGTAAAACGTCCACTGAGACTTGGCCTTGCTGTGCAGAGTGCTGGATGCACTGAACTCTGGCTTGAGACTGAGCAACAAGATTTTCATCCAGTCAGCGGGCAACTTGACATTGGGGCTTGTTCCTGCCAATCGGCGCAGTTCTGCAAGTCCAATGAATACACCTTGATCAATTTCTTCTTGCAAAGGAAATACAGATTTGATTGCATCAAGAATTTGACTAAGCACTTTGCCAGTATCGTCTTGTTCAATTGCCTTGTAAGCATATTTGAAGTGACTAAAGTAGTAATCACTGTCGCCGCGCAGAGTCGGGCTTTTACGAACAGCTTTGTCTTCAAGATCAACATTGTGCGCGTCAAATTGATCTTGCACTGTTCTAGCGTTGACGCTTTTACGTTCGCGGCTGCCGTTTTTAAAACGAACAATAGCATTACGATGCAAGTCACTTTGATTGAGGTGAGCAATACCAGTGTCGTTCAGCAGTTCAAATGCGTAACTTGCAAAGTTTGGATCAGGTGTTTCTACCACTGCACACGGCAACTCAGTAAATCCAAGAATACCAGCAGCAATGGTACGGTGCTGTGCATCATACAAAAAAGTTTTTGCGCCAGGTGCGGTACGGCAAGCAGATCCTGGAGAACAGATACGAGGATCCCATTTCTTTATGATGTTGAGAATGTGCTTGTAAATCACATCACGCTGAATTTCATAATCAATCCACAGTGTGGAAATTTCAATCATTGAAGTAACAGGGAATTTATAACTCGATCCCTGTGCACGCAAACGCCATGCATCAATATCTTTTTGTGTCACACTGTAGTGTGCTTTGAGGTGCAGTACAACTTCTTCAATGACGTCTGTTAATTTACGGGTAAGGCGTTTTGCCATAATAATTTCTCTCAAGGGTGATACGAGCACAATGCTCTGCCAGCACACAATTACTTACAATAAGTGTTTTATGTGCAGATATAATTTATTTAAAATAACTGTAGTTGATTGATGTCTGTTGTGTAGCTCCTGTTTGTTGCTGTCTATATGTATATTATAGCGCAGTTTGGATCTACTGTCAAGCTAGAGATTGTGGATTGTTAACACTGTGGCTGATCTACAACAGGTGAGCGACCTGCCAAGCCTAATACTTATGACGAAAAAATCAATTATCACCGCCCAGAGAACATATTTTTTTCTGGCCTAAATACTATGTCAGCAGTATATCTCTGTTGACTAACATCCCCCTTCCCCCTTACCTATTTGGAGAATATCTTGAGCAGACAAAGAGGCGTAAAAGCACAAAAACGTATCGTACAAGTAGAAAACACAATTGAGTTTTCACCAGCACAACCTTACCGTAAACCAAAGTCAATTGTACTTGTACCGCGAACTCGAAATCAGGAAAAATTAGTGTTGGCATTACTCGACGAAGATCAACACATTGTAGTAACTGCAGGGCCAGCTGGCACAGGTAAAACTTATCTAGCAATGCAAGCAGCAGTCAAGTCACTTAAAGAAGGCACCTGTGAACGGATTGTGCTGACACGACCAGCAGTGGGTGTCGAAGATGAAGATCACGGTTTCTTGCCCGGTGACTTGAATGCCAAGATGGAACCGTGGACACGTCCGTTGATGGATGTACTGCGCGAAACATATCGTCCACAAGACATTGCTGCTATGATCGAAAATCAATTGATCGAAATATCACCACTGGCATTCATGCGTGGTCGAACATTTAAAAACAGCTGGATCATTGCTGACGAAATGCAAAATGCTACCCCGAATCAAATGAAAATGCTGATGACTCGTATTGGGGTAGGCAGTAAGATTATAATCACAGGCGATGTGGAACAAACTGACCGCCCGGGCAGCAACAACGGTCTATTGGATCTATGTGCTAGACTAGACCGTGTAGATGTAAACGGCATTGCAGTGTGCCACTTAGAAATACGAGATGTTCAGCGTCATGCCATTATCGGCAATGTACTAAAACTTTACTCTTGATCAGCTTGGCTCATTCTACCAGCGATAGTTTGAGCAAGTTTTTGATACGACAAGCGTCCTGGATGCATCAAGTCCCGGGCGTGGTCAACAACTGGCATAGTGTCAATTTCCAAAATTACAGGAGTAACATTTTCTAAATGACACAACATCTGAAATGCCAATGTATTTTTTTGATGATTGACTCTTGAATTTTCACTATTAAGAAACCACCATCTAATAAAGTAATCGTCAGAACACGCGTGTTCTTCAAGACCTGCCATCAGTGCCAGCACTACGTTTTCGTCAAACAACTCAAATCTATATCTATCTGTTTGCAACCAAACTGCGTACTTGGGCTTCATTAGTTTTAAGTAATGCTCGGCCATTCTGAATGCAGTATCGTTACTGCAACCTGCGTGACCTAGATTGATACACGACAGCCCGGTTAGCGCTTCTAATTGCGCTGGCCATGTTTCGTAATTATGTACCCCGGTGCCCATGGTATAACTGCATCCAAAGCATAGTATGTCTGCAGGTGTATCAACTTCGTGGGTTCTGAATCCATGAGAATTAAACTTGTATTCGATATCTATGTCAAAGTAGCCAGCGTCGACCATCTTTTGACGGGTGGCAGATTTGCTGATATTTTTTTGATATAGTTCTTTACTGTCTGACAGATCCCATGCAGCAGTTTGATTGATAGAATTGTGATAATTGTGTAACGGGATCATGCTGTGATTTTTTCGTAAATTTCCTTCCAGTTTTTCATGATTGGAATGTTTGGATGATAGTTATACATATTGTGGCCATGCTCCACCAAAATGCTGTTCAGTCCTGCATTGTAACCGTCCAGTGCATTTTCCCACTTGTCTTCAATCCAGTAGCAGCCAGTGTCTTGATATTCTGCCAGTGCGTCAATTTTATCTGCACCTGTATCCAAGCACACAACCAATTCAAACGCAGTGGTACCAAACAGCTTGTTTAGATTCATTTCACGTAGTTTTTTAGCATTGGGATCAAGACTCAAACTGGTAATACAATGGAATGTAAATCCGTGTTCTTCGTGCAGACGTTTAACATAGTACATGGCATCACGCAGAGCAGGCAAGAACCCAATGGCAGCGGATTCATTAAAGATACGAATCAGCTTGACCACTTGCTCGCGACTGATATTGTAGCGCACTGCCATATCATAATTTAATTTACTTCCAGGAACTTCTGCAAAGCCATGCTCTTGCATCCACACATTGAATGCCCATTCCCAGTCCAGCAGTACACCGTCGGCATCTGTCAGAATCAATTTATCTAAGTTTTTATTTTTTAAGTTCATGATGTAGTGTACTAGTTATTTGTGTCGATGTCAAGTGCCAGTTGACGGGCAATTGTATTGGCATGCACTGTGCTGGTCCAGTGTGCTATAAAACTCGACCACTGTGGGCTGTTGTAATAATTCAGACAGAGTAGCAGCAGTGATGTCGTATTGTTTTTTATTTTTGCCAAACATTGTTTTGTAATAAAATCTATGGTCTGCAACGTAGCAGCACGGACTATAAAAGCCGTCAGCGGTTATGAAATGATCTTTGCCAGTTTGGCATTTAGGAGTAATGCCACTGACACTTTTATCTTTTTTCCAATCTTGCTGAAATTTAAAACGGTCTTTGACTAGATCACTGGATGTCGGAATTAACTGAATAGTCTGATCGTCGTATCTATCACTGGGGTTGACTATAAAATTGTCTATACCAAGTTGTAATGATAATTCTTTTGCTTGGTCTATGTTGTTTTGATTGAACGAAAAAGGAATATAACTCCATGTAGTGCGGCATAGACTTTCTGCACTTACTTCCATACCAACTTGTATACTTTTCCAATCGGCATTTTTTCTATACTGCGTAAAGTTTTCAGGAATACCGTCGACACTAAAAGTTATGTTGTCTTTGTGCGTAAGCAATGCAGTAAGCTCTTGCCACCAGTGTTTTGTTTTGTAGCTGCCATTGGTCACAATAGACAACGCTGCACCGGTTTCTTTAAGACGGCCAACAACATTGATAAACTCTGGATGATATATTGGGTCGCCGTAGTTTCCGCATAACACAATTAGTTTGTCAGAAAGATCCACGTCAAGAAACCGTAGTAGGTGATCTACATCGAGACTATGATTATGCCAGTGCTGTGGCCATTTATCAATGAAACGAGTTCTTGCACATCCTGCACATTTTAACGTGCAGATGTTGGTTAGCTCGACGTGAAACCCTTTTATCATTCTGCAGGAGCCGGAGTAACAGCAACACTGATCGGATGACCATTCTCTTCAAATAATCGTTCAACAATGTTGGAATAGTGTTGATAGTAATAGCTGACCACAGTGTCCCACACTTTAGGAACTTGAACGCCGTCCAAGAAGCACTTTTCAACTTTTTGCAGTTTAAAATCCAGAATCACACTGGCTGTTTGCCAGTCTGACATCTTTAAGTTTTTAGTAACAGCCATTGTTTCGTCAATTTGACCGTCGGCTTTTGTGAAATATGTCAGTGTCAGGTATCTCATAGTCTTGCCAATTCGCAAATAGTTGCGCTTAAATTAATTTCTTGATCTGTTACCAGCGGAATGTTTGCTAGCCCATTACGAATAATGATGATTGCTTGATCTTGCTTTTCAAGATCGCTGCTCCACAGGTCAAGGTTATCGTACATCCAACGGAATGTGGTATCAGCTTCTTCTGGCGTGCTTTGCTGACACAGCAGTGTTCTTGCTTCGCGAATCTTGCCTGCTTTGAACAGCGACACACAGTCTAATTTCCAGTCTCCTACTGCTCGGTCACCAACATTGGGAGCCAGCAATACGCCTGTTTGACTGTTCTGCTGTGTCAAGTTCAAGCACTTGCGCAGGTCTGGATATGTTGCCTTGACATAGCTGTCAAGCGTGTCAATGTCAAATTCGATCTCTTCAGTAACCAGCACTGTGGCAGCGCGGGCAGTGAATTCGTTATGATCGGTCTTGGGAATATGAATATGCTGGCATCGACTATGCAGTGCTGGCAGAATCTTATTGGGATAATTGCAAGTTAAAATAAACCTTACACTGTGACTGTAGTCTTCCATCAAGTTGCGCAAAGCTGGCTGAACACTGCTGGGATTCATAAAGTCTGCTTCGTCAATCAGCACAATCTTAAACTTGCCAAACGGCATTGTCTGACAGAATCCAATCAGTTTGTCGACCCATTCAATTTTACGCGCTTCCTTAGAACCGTTTGCATACATAACATCGTATTGATCAATGTCCAATGCAGCAATCAATACCTTTGCCAACGTGGTTTTACCTGTGCCAGGGCCACCACTGAACAACAGATGCGGAATAGTACCGTCCTTGATCCAGGCTGCTACTTGCTGTCGATGATTCTCATCAATGAACACATAGTCTTCGCTTGTTTTGGGACGATATTTTTCTGTCCAGAGTTCTTTCATTTCGTAACCTTTTTCATTATGGAGTCTATAGTGTGGAGAATGCTTGCTGCATAACAGCTATTGTAACATAGCTGGGTCTTTTATGCAAGTGATTTCGAGCAACTTATTTTGCTGCGTCAACCACACGTTTTCTCAAGTTGCTAGAACTAAAAGAATGGTCACGCTGATTAAATACTATTTCGATATTCCGGCGCATGCAAACATCATCTCCTGTGAATGCTGTTCCTTGGTACTCTACGCCTAGAATACGAACATCAATTGGCAATGTTAACAGGATATCGTTGATGTCTTGCTCTGTGTTGTACACTATGATCTCGTCTACGTATCTTACTGCGCTCAAGCTGATTTGTCGCTCGACGATGCTCTGTATCGGGGCATTCTTTTCTGAACGTTCCTGACTTGCATTGTTTTGTAATCCAACAATAAGATAGTCGCAATGGTTCTTGGCTTGACTGAGCATTGCAATGTGCCCTGCATGCAGCAAGTCGAACTGAGAAAAGGTAATCCCTATCTTCAGTCCTTTGCTCTTTAGTTCTTTGATCTTGTTGAATATCATGTCTTAGGCAAATCGGCTTTTTGACTCTACGTGCTCAGCAGTGCTCATAGTGTCGTCGTTTGGCCGTTCGCTGGATACCAGCAAGATATCATTGGGGTCAATTCGGCGGATAGTGCGCTCAACTCCGTTATCGTCAATTTCAATGCCGCGAGTCCAGCGACCATGTGCTACACAAATCCATTCTCCGACCTGTACATCAGTCTGATCAGGTCCAACTGAGTATACTTGTCCCCAGCGAGGACGGATACCAAGGCCGGTTCCGTTGTCGTTAAGCAGCACAATGCCTGATGTTGTGCTGCGCTGGTCAAACGCCATTTCACTTACGATAACTGCTGCTCTAAGCGGTTGTAGCTCTGTAGCTGTTAATTGGTGCGGGGCGAATGCTGCTTTGGTCATGGAGTCCTTTTAAATTTTGTTAACGCCAAGCTTGCCCTGTGCAAGCCGACGCGGGGTTTTGAGTAATTCTTGTTTCACTGCTTGAGTTTGGCAATAGCAGCAGCCAGGCCGCCGCGCGGAACCGACGCCAGTGACGTGACTTCGACTTCGGACACAACTTCTACAATTGGATCTGCTATCAACTCGGTAATAGGAGACGAGATCTCGTTCAGTTCTTCCATTGAATCAATATCAAGTAATTGCGATGGGACCGTCTGCGGCAACGGCTTTTGCATCTTATCAAATTTAGAAACTAATCGTTCGTTATTGTACACATCCAACACTGCTGGATTAACAATTTTTTCTTTAATCGGTGTAGCAGCGATCTTAACTGGCTTGGCAGTGTCTGTGGCAACTTTGGCAATAGCTGCCTTTTTTTGCGCATGTTGTTTCTTATCTGCGCGAGCACTGGTTGCCGGAAGAACTGGTGCTGTGTATGCAACTTGCTTCTGATACTGTTTTTGTACCTGCTTGGGTTTAGATTCTATAACTCGATTTGAACTGTCAAGTAAATCCCCACGAGCGTTGACATTCATATTGCCCACTGCACGAGTTTGTTCACCGGCCAACATCAGTGTGCTCATGTCAACTGGTCGGCCCATTGCTGATTTATATACGTTTGTTCCCATATTTTATCCTTTGAAGTATAGCATATTTAACGCAAAAACTCATTTACATTTAATTCGTAAAACATGCTGTTGATTTGATGTACTCGTAATTTATATAGTACATAGCTTGCCACGCTGGAGCCACGGCCCACGCCCCAGATTATTTTGTGTTCATCCATAACAGCCACTAGATATACCATGTAACGCAACACATTGAATAAATTACGGTCTTGGTACAACAGTAGCTCTTCTCCGCACCGTTGTAATTCTGCATCTGTAGTGCATAGACCAAGAATATGTTCTGCAATATCCATTGTGCGATATTGTTCGGGCATATGCCATGTGCTCTGCTGCGCAGCATGAAACTCTTCTGAAGTCTCTGATCGGTGTTGATCTGCAATCCATCGTGGTGCAGGATCTAACAGCTCGGCAATGGTGTCTAGTTGAACTGCTGAATCAACTACCATGCCCGACAGATCATCTGCTTTGTGACCTTTCATTATAAGGTCACAAATATCTGCGTCTGCATACACCAATTCGTTGAACTTATTTTGTATCATCTTTACTAAAATTACCAAATACAATAGTGTTGCCAGTGTCTTCGTATTGTGCAGAATCTTCTTCGTCAACTGGCCATTGTAAAGATAAATCTCTCCACGAGGACGATGTGTTCAAACTCATGATGTTGTCAGTTTCTGTAATCTTGTTATCATAGTGAACCAAATTACAATCATGCCACCAACCGTCTTGGGCATACGGACCAAGGTCCTCGTCGTCACCGTGAATATACGTAATTTCGTCGCCCAGTTCACTGTTGATTTCGACTTCGCCTACTATCATTCGATCTTCGCAAAGTGCATTCAACTTGCAATACAGCATAATACCAATCAATTGGTCAACTGGCTCGTCGGGCAAAGTGATAATCTTTAAGCCGCAGTCAGCAAACAGTCGGCATTGTTCTTCATCTTCACGATTGATAAACACCCCAGACTCCAGTGCAGTTGAAACAAAGAATTTAATACGATCAAATGCAATGTTATGATTGTCGTTGTTGTCTGTTGCAGTCATCATCCATAATCGAACTGAATAGTTGTTCATATGTAACATGCCGTCAAAGTAAAAGCCAGCTGTGAAATTAAACGTGTAGTGGATTCTTACATTCATGATATGTCGATAATGTGGTCAAAGTCAGGTCCTTTGCCGTTGGATAATTTATTAAAAAGTGCTGCAGATTTCTCTGCATACTTGTTTTGATGTGTCTCGATTGCCATTTGAATCTGGCGACAGAGGTCGTTATTGCCCATTCGACGGGCAATACCCATTTTCTTATTGAGTTCTGATATTTTAGAACCTAGTTCGTCTATAGTGAACGAATCTACACTGTGTATTAACGGATGTTCCATGCGTTAAGTATACAGCAGATTGACCCAAAGGTCAACCGTTACGGTTAAGCAAATGTCACACTGGTGTTGCCAGTGCAGAACCATTTGTTGGCAATGTACTGCAGAGTGCATGCATCACCAATTGCGTTGAATGTGATTGTTCCTGTACCAGATGCTTTCCATCCTGCATTGGTCACAGTGATTACCATGTTGCCAGCAGTGGCCACCATTGCAAAAGTTTTAATCTGCCCATCTTGGCCGGCCAGCAATGTTGCTACTTCGGCGCCGGCAGTTGTAAAATAACTTGTAGCTTTGGTTAAACTAGCACTGGTACTGGGCAATAGATCTTCACTCGACGACACAATCAACGGTGCTGTGAATTTTGCTCGCGGACGGGTCAGTTCACTCAGATAAATTGACGAACCGTTGTCATCAGTGCGGAACTGTAATTCATATGTGCCTATTTCGGCAAATGTAATAATGTTGGATGCAAACCCTTGGATTCCAGTGGTGCTGGTACTGCTGGAACTTGCACCCACAGCAGCAGGCAAGGTCAATGTGTGTGCAATACTGGACACAGAAATTCGCACAGTTAGCCAACCAGCAGCGCCAGCAGGAGGAAAGTTAGTAAATGCCAGACTGATGCTGCCACCAGTGGTCACTGTTTGATAGTGTCCCAGCGAGTAATCAATCGGAACTGACCCTGTTAATGTGCCCAGTGCTACCCGCGATGCTGCAAAGTCTCTTATAACAGCATTGCTTAGACCAGACCCCAACATCTCGTTGTCGAGAGTAGTGCCAGTCAGTGCGGACTTAAAAATCCCTTTGGCTTGCAGGTCAGTGATTTCTTCGGCTGCATACTGCAAGTTAGTTTTGGTATTGGTGAAATTATCACGAAACCCTTGCGAGTTATTATCTTGGCCAGCAACTGGGTAGGTGCCGTCGATGTTGTTTGGGTTAATATTGCTTGACATAGTTTATCCTAAAATTGTCCTGTTGGGGAATACGAGATATTTATCGAAGTCTGTAGAAGTGCTATAGATATTCGCTGGCGCAGTAAATTGCAGGCTGCCGCCGTCGATGATAGTAGGATCTCCACCTACTACTTCAATATTCCATGTTGCACCTGTGCCTGTACCTGATATGTTGGTTCCTGTGATATTATTGTAAAAATTGCCTGTGGCCAGCAGCGGCCCAGCGCCTGCTGCACGAGCATCCACAACTGCACCGGATTGATTAACTTTCTGAACTGTAACAACAATGTCGTTGATCCCGTCAATCCCGCCAACTTGACTGCCGAGGATACTGATCTGATTTCCTGCAACATAATTGCTGCCGTTGCCAGTCGGAGTTGATAGCTGATAATGTGTAGTGATATCAAACGTAGTGGACAATGGCACTGGTACCCACTGCTGTGTAGTTGAATTCCAGTTGTATGTCAATGCACGGTCAATCTCGTAACGGTCTACTTTAAAGTCTACTAGGTTTAGCTGAGTGCCGAATTGTGTACTGATGTTGTAAGCAATCTGGCCGCTTTGCCCCGGCAGCACGTATGCAATTACCCAAGCCGGCGTAAATCCCAGCACGCGACCATCTGTTTGCGGCGACAGCATCCATCTTGGCAATAGCGGGCTAATTTGTCCCACAGTGTCGATTACTTGATTGCGCATATTTTCCAAGCTTGCTGGAAATACAGTGTTAATTTGATTCGCAGTGCCAGCATTGACTGGATAGGGCAATACAACTTCTTTACTAACACTTTTGCCCTGGGCATTGGATAAGCCGCCGATAACACTGCTGTACACCACTTCGTACACAACGTCGCCGTTGTCGTCAGTTGCTTGCGCTGTTTTAATACTGCCCAGTACCAACTTTTTCCAATAATGGTTTTCGTATAAACTGGAAACATATTCTTCATATGTAGAAGC
>TARA_R110000782_G_scaffold19993_7_pt1 | contig 11772 bp, 17 predicted proteins | sample TARA_R110000782 | Tara Oceans TARA_R110000782 (sample SAMEA4397859) | marine metagenome | biome: Polar Biome; feature: [SRF] surface water layer (ENVO:00010504); material: water (ENVO:00002006), including particulate matter (ENVO:01000060) such as... | depth 5 m
GTCCATACAGCTCACCATTTTAATTGGGTACAAATGGCAGGTTCAATTAACCACCCAGAAAAGGGTAAAAGATTAGACTTATCTGAAAGCACTAATAGTATAGCAAAAATAGATGATTCTCATGTAATGTTGTACCCTATAGATGGGTATGGTGATGCTAATAGCATAAGACAGTTAATAGAATTAGAAAAACCTGATGCTTTAATGTTAATTACAGATCCTAGATATTTTATGCATGTTTGGAATATGGAACAAGAGATTAGAAAATCAATTCCAATTACTTACTTAAATATATGGGATGATTACCCTGCTCCAATGTACAATAAACCATATTACGAAGCTTGTGATTTATTAATGGGTATATCTAAACAAACGGTTAATATTAATAAATTAGTATTAAAAGGACATGAAGGTAATAGAATATTTAAATATATTCCTCATGGGAAAGATACAACACAATTTTACCCTATAGATGATAACGATTTAAATTATATTAACTTTAGAAAATCTTTATTTAAAAACAAAGAGCCTAAATTTATTCTTTACTTTAATTCAAGAAATATTAGAAGAAAACAAATACCAGATGCTATGTTAGCATTTAGATCATTTTTAGATTCCTTACCTAAGGAGGAAGCCAAAGATTGCTACATGGTACTAAAAACAGAAAAAGTAACAGATGCTGGAACTGATTTACCTAAAGTTAAAGAATATTTTTTTAATGAAAATTATAAAGATAATGTAATTTTTATAGATCAAAAACTTTCAGAACAACAATTAAATTGGTTATGTAATATGGCAGATGCTCATATTTTACTTACTTCTAATGAAGGTTGGGGGTTAGCTAATACTGAAGCTATGTTAGCAGGGACACCTATTATTGCAAATGTAACTGGTGGAATGCAAGATCAAATGAGGTTTGTTGATAATGATGGAAAATGGTTTGAACCCGACGCTAATGTGCCTTCTAATCATAGGGGTACTTATAAAAAACATGGTGAATGGGCATTCCCAGTTTACCCAACTAGTAGATCAATTCAAGGTTCACCTCAAACTCCTTATATTTTTGATGATAGATGTAAGTGGGAAGATGCAACTGACAGAATTAAAGAATGTTATAAACTAGGTAGAAAAGAGCTAAAAAGAAGAGGATTAAAAGGAAGAGAATGGGCTTTAAGTGATGAAGCAGGATTTACATCTAAACATCAAGCTCAAAGAGTAATGAGTGCTTTTGATGAATTATTTAATACTTGGAAACCACGAGAAAAATATGAAGTAGTAAATGCTAATGAATATAAAGGCCAATTTTTAAACCATAAAATTATATATTAATGAATAAACCACGTTTTGTAATTAGTTGCCCATATGACACATATTCTGGATATGGGGCAAGATCAAGAGATATAGTAAAAGCTATAATTGAATCCGATAAATATAAAGTAGAATTATTATCACAAAGATGGGGCTCAACATCTTGGGGGTTTTGTAAAGATCACCCTGAATGGCAATTTTTATACCAACATGCCGCAAAGCAAGATTGGCAAAAATCCCAACCAGAATTATGGATGCAAGTAACAATACCAAATGAATTTCAACCTGTTGGAAAATATAATATAGGCTTAACAGCAGGAATTGAATCCACAGCTTGTAAAGCTGAGTGGATTGAAGGGTTAAATAGAATGAATATGAATTGGGTTTCTTCAACTTTTGCTAAAAAAACATTTGAGAGTATATCTTTTGATAAGCAGGATAAAAAAACAAATCAAATTATAGGAAAAGTAAAATTAGAAAAACCTGTTAATGTTATTTTTGAAGGTGTAGATTTAGGTACTTATAAACCTCTTAAACCTTCTGAGGTTAAATCTATTGATTTAAAAAATATTAAAGAAGACTTTTGTTATTTATTTGTAGGACACTGGATGCAAGGAGATCATGGTCATGATAGAAAAAATGTAGGTGTACTAATAAAATCTTTTTATGATACATTTAAAACTGGGATGGGTAAAAAACCTGCTTTAATTTTAAAATCTTCAATGGGAGTTGCCTCCTATATAAGTAGAGATAGTATTTTAGATAAAATTAAGCGGATAAAAGATACTTATGGGGATGTTAAGCTTCCCAATATTTATTTAATTAGTGGGGAATTTGATGATTCAGAAATGAATGAATTATATAACCATCCAAAAGTTAAAGCAATGGTTTCATTTACCAAGGGTGAAGGGTTTGGTAGACCTTTATTAGAATTTGCTACTACAGGAAAACCTATTATAGCATCTGGTTGGAGTGGACATACTGATTTTTTAAAAACTGATTATAATGTTTTATTACCTGGCAGATTAGAAAATGTACACCCAAGTGCTGCTAATGATTGGTTAGTTAAAGAAGCTCAATGGTTCCAAGTCGATGATAAAACAGCAAAAAGTTCTTTAAAGCAAGTATATAAACATTATAAAGATTACTTAAATAGATCTAAAAAACAAAAACAATATATTAAAGAAAATTTTAGTTGGGATAAAATGAAAAAATTGGTAAATAAAAATCTTGAAAGTAATGTTCCAGATCTACCAGTTCAAGTCCCGTTAAACTTATCTAATATAGGTTTACCTAAATTAAATAAAATATAAAGTATGAATAAGGATAAAATAATAAATTGCCCTAAATCTGGAGGTGATTTATGTTATAAAACAGAAATAAATAAAGATATTACTAACTATTATAGTTTATCTTGTGGTTTTTGGACCAATACTTTAATGTTAGAGGATTCTGAATTTTATAAAGAACAAGTAAATGTTCTACCAGAAATCTATAAAGATTTAGCTTGGGTTGATCCAAAAACTAAATTAATATGGCTACCTAATACTGTTAATGTTAAAGAAAATGGTATGGTATTCGCTTCGGGTGCTGATATTGAAAATTGGAGATGGGGAGCTGTAAAAGCAATTAAAATTCCAAAAAAGGATCAAGAAAAATATAAAGGAGAAAAACATAGGGCAGATATGTCTACCATAAAATATTTTAAAGAACGTGATTTTATAGATGCTCTTTCTTATATTGGACTCCTACCAGAATAGATATGAAAATAAGTTATGCAATAACGGTCTGTAATGAATACGAAGAGATTCAAAAACTTATATCTACTCTTATGGGCTGTATTAGAGAAAAAGACGAAATAGTAGTACTATTTGATAAGAAGTCGGGTACAGCACAAGTTTGGGACTACTTAGTAGATTTACAGAAAGAGGATTGGATTAAAGCTTACCCTGAAACTTTTAAAGATCATTTCGGTGACTGGAAAAATTATTTAACCGATCTATGTACTGGTGATTTTATATTCCAAATAGATGCAGATGAATATCCCAATGAAGAGTTAATAGAAACACTTCCATTTTTATTAGAGATGAATAAAGATGTAGATGTTATGTTAGTACCTAGGGTAAATACTGTAAAAGGACTAACTCAAGACCATATAGCAAAATGGAGATGGAGTGTAAATGAAAAAGAATGGGTAAATTGGCCTGATTATCAGTGGAGAATTTATAAAAACGATCCTACTATAAAATGGATAAATAAAGTCCATGAACGTTTAGACGGGTTTAAACAGTATGCTACTCTACCTATGGAAGAAGGATTTGCTCTTAACCACCCAAAAAATATTAAAAGACAAGAGAAACAAAACGAATACTATAATACATTATGAGACAATGGTTTATAATAGCTGATCAAATTGTAGATTCTGGGTTTGATGTTAATTATTTGGGAGTACCGAAAGATGAATTAAAAAACATACAAGATGTCCACCTTCCAAAAGATTATGATGGGTGGTTTCCTTTTATGGGTATGTGTTATAGTTTAGGAGATTTAGGAATTAGAAGTGGTATTTTTGAAGCATTAAAGAAAAAATATCCTAAAATTAAAATAGCTTTACCCACAAAAGAATATGTAGAAAAAATGGTGCCTGGTATTGACAATTGGAGCTATCAAGGTAAAAATAAGGCACTCGATAATAAGGATGTAATACACAGGAATAATCCTTATATTGATAAATTTTTTACTCAAGGGGAGTTTAATAGAGTATTTACGGATCATGATCGTTGTTATAGTTCATTATTACATGATGGCGAAATGATAAGATCGTGTGATGAACCTTTAGCAGAACAAATTTTAAGAAGATTTGGTTTTACAGATAAGGATTTAAAAAATATAGATTCAAAACCTAAATTATATTTTGATCAAGAAGAAATAGATAAATGTGAAAATATTATTAAGGAAAATTTTGGTAAAGAACCATATGGGTGTTTGTTATTTGCATCTAGGATAGAGCATTTACAAGGTAGATGGGATTATGATCATTATTTAATAAAAGAAACAAAGAAATATCATAATAAACCTGTATTTTACTTTAGTGAATTTGATATTAATAAAACAGAATGGGGAGAATGTTTCCCTAATAGTATAGATTTTTCTAAATTAGGGTTATCACTAAGAGAACAAATTTATATTAAGAGTAGAGCTTTATTTAATATAGGATATCAAGCTGGTATAACTGATGTCTCAAGCGGACAAGGTACAAAAACCATAACTTTATGTCCTTACAATACCATAAGAGAAAATTGTGTTAGAGGAACAAAGTATGTTTATAAAGACGGATCAGTAAAACAGTTTTAAAATGAAAATAGCATTTTTTACAGAAATGGAATTTCAGGGTAAAATCCCTAGAAATCACCCTAACATGAGAACCGAATTTGCTTGGATTGTAGCTTTAGAGGCAAACCATTATAATTTAAAAGATAATTTAAATCAAAAATATGATTTAGGGATTGTTATTAATTCTAAAAAACACCCAGAATGGGTAGATATTACAAGATTAAAACAATATTGTACCCAAGTAGCTGTAATGCAAGAAGGCCCATTTTGGTTGTTTCAAGATTATAAATTACAAAATCAGATCCATTATTTTAATAATTTGACTAATGCTGATATTATATTAGCTCATAACGAACAAGATAAAAAATATTATCAAGGGTTAACTAACCATCCTGATGTTAGGGTTATGCCCTCACTTATGATTGAGGACCCAATAGGTACTTTACCTATTGAGGACAAAAAAGGCATTATGATAGGTGGAAATATGGTAAGTTGGTATGGTGGTTTTGATTCTTATATATTAGCATCATCAGTAACAGAAGAAATCTATTCTCCTAAAATGGGAAGAGCAATCCAGGGTGAAGAACAATTAGGTATAAAACAACTCCCTTACTTACAATGGGATAAATGGATACAAGAATTACATAAATGTAAGATAGGTATTCATATGATGAGAACACATGCCGCAGGTACATTTGCTCTTAACTGTTCTTATCTAGGAATACCTTGTATAGGTTATAAAGGATTAGATACTCAAAATATTCTACATCCTAATTTAACAGTAAAAGATGGTGACTTAAATACGGCTAGAAGCATTTTAAATAAATTATGGAATGATTTGGATTTCTATAAAGAACAATGTATATTAACTAAGCAATTATATAAACAATATTACCATGAAAATATCTTTAATTCAACCTTCAAGAAACAACTTGAAGTATCTTAAATGGAGCTATAACTCTATTAGAAAAAACCAAGGAGAACATGAAGTAGAAATATGTGTAGCTGATGATGCTTCTACTGATGGTACTTGGGATTGGTGTTTAGAAATGATGGATAAAGATCCTTTATTTAAGGCACATCGCAATGAAGGTCCTAAAAGATTAGGTCATACAATTTTATATGATACATTGGTAAATGACGTTGCTACAAACGATATAGCTATGATTTACCATGCTGATATGTATTTGTGTCCTAACGCGTTAACATCAATAGAAAAACATATTAAACCCGGTGTAATTGTATCTCTTACACGAATTGAACCACCCTTACACCCAGATGGTCCAGAAAAAATCCTAAAACATTTTGGAGTAGAACCTGAAGAGTTTAAAGAAGATAAATTATTAGAATTTATAAAAACCAAAACCCTTGATGGTAAAGTAACTGAAGGGATTTTTGCTCCTTGGGCTTTTTATAAAAAAGACTTTCAAGAAATAGGAGGACATGACCCATTATATGCCCCTCAATCAAAAGAAGATTCAGATATATTTAATAGATTTCAACTTAATGGAGTTAAATTTATTCAAACTTGGGATGGCTGTGTTTATCATATGACTTGTAGAGGTAGTAGAAGAAATACAGTAGATAAAGCTAAAAATATATATGAAGATAGTCCTGAATGGTTAGAACAAAATGCAAGATCAACTCGTAATTTTATTCGTAAATGGGGTCATTTTGTTGCACATGATGAATATATGAAACCAATTATTCCTCCTAAATATAATATAGGTTTAATTGTTAAAAATTGCAACGATTCCTTAATACATGCTTTAGAACCTTGGGCTGATACTTTGTATGTAGATGAAGGTAATATACCTACTTTAATCAAAAATTATATTAAGAATGAACAGGTAAATACTATTATAGATTTAAATGATCGTATAAAACCTTATGACAATGAAAAAAATTGTGAAATATTAGTTGAATTAGATGGTAATTCTTTTTCTCAAGAAGATTATAAAATTTTAATGAAACTACCAGAGATTATTAAAGATAGTGGTAGTATTGGAAGGTTTGCATTAAATAATCTTAAAGTTGAAATAGTCCAAATGAATGAATATCAGAAGAATTTAATTAAATTATGAATATAGGAATAGTTGGGCAAGGGTTTGTAGGTAATGCCATATATCAAAAATTTAAGAACTATTATAAAGTAAAGACTTATGATATAGTAGAGGATAAATGTAACTCCTCTAAAGTAATAACTATGAGTCAAGATGTAGTTTTTATTTGTTTACCTACTCCTATGGACAAAAACGGTAGATGTGACACTAGTTTAGTTGAAAAGGCAGTTAAAGATATTTTTACAAACTTTAGTTGTAAGATAGTAGTTATTAAATCAACAGTAACTCCAGGAACTACCTCTAAAATAAATTCATTATATCCTGATATGGATATAGTTTTCAACCCTGAATTTTTAACTGAAGCTAACGCCGTAGAAGATTTTAACAAGCAAAATAGGATAATCTTAGGAGGGCCTAGACGATCTACCACTAAATTAAAAACATTATATAGAAAGATATTCCCAGATATTGACATTATTAAAACGGGTTCAACTCATGCTGAAATGGTAAAATACCTTACTAATACTTTTTTAGCTACTAAGATATCGTTTGCAAATGAAATATTTCAAATTTGTGAGGGGTTAAAATTAGACTATGATAAGGTAATTGAATACGCCACACTTGATAAAAGGCTAGGTAAATCCCATTGGGCTGTACCAGGACCAGATGGAGATTTTGGGTTTGGAGGTCATTGTTTCCCCAAAGATCTACAGGCTATACTCAATTTATCTGAAGATCTTGATACAACCAATAATGTGCTATGTGCAACACAGGAAACTAACAATAATCTTAGAAAAAATAGAGATTGGGAAAATATGAAAGGAAGAGCAATATTATGAAAGAAAAAGAATATAAATTAGGATTTACAGCTGGTAACTTTGACCTATTACACCCAGGTTATATAGTTACATTTGAAGAAGCAAAACGTCACTGTAAAAAATTAATTATTTTTTTACAAAATGATCCATCATTACATAGAAAATCTAAATACAAACCAGTAATTCCAGCTTGGGATAGGTATAAGGCTTTAATGTCAATCCAGTATATTGATGAGGTTTATATGTATCAAACTGAAAAAGAATTATTAGATTTAATAAAGGTATTTAAACCTGATTTAAGAATATTAGGTGAAGATTATTTAGGTAAATCTTTTACAGGAGATGATCTACCTATTAAGGTAATTTACACTTCTAGATCACATGGTTGGTCTACTACTAAATTAAAAGATTTAATTACTAAACAAACAATCAAACAAAACCCAAACATTATTGATGGAAAATAATATACCGGTTTTTAAGGATAATAGAGGATCATTTATACCTTACAATTTAAAAGGAACAGAATGGGATCAAATGAATATTAGTACTAATACTCTTTGTTATACCTTTAGGGGAATGCATTATCAAACAAAACCACCACAAACTAAATTAGTAAAGGTAATTCAAGGTAGGGTTTTAGATATACTATATAATTTAGATACTAAAAAAGTTGAAACATATGAATTAGGTTTAGATGATCAATTATTAATACCATCAAATTGTGCACATGGGTTTTTAACATTAAAACCCAACACAATATTTACTTATCTTGTTTCAGGAAATTACAATTCAGAAAGTGAACATAGTATAGTATGGGATACAATTCCCCAAATAAAATCTATTATAGAATATACTATTAAAGATAGTAAGTTAACAATATCAAACAAAGATAAAATAGGAAAATGAGAATAGTAGTTACAGGAGCATTTGGGTTTATAGGATCACACTTTACAAAATATGTCTTTAATTTAGATGAGGATATCAAATTATTAGTAATTGATAATTGTACATATGCCTCTAATAAAAGTAATTTAAATGGAGTTACATATGAACATTTACATAGAGATATTTGTGATGTTACAGCTGAAGATTTAGGTGAGTATGATTATTTAGTTAATTTCGCTGCTGAGTCTCATGTAGATAATTCTATAAAAGACGGTAGACCATTTGTTAGAACAAATGTAGAAGGTACTTTTAATTTATTAGAAGTAGCAAGACAAAATCCAAATTTAAAGAAATTTATTCAAATATCAACTGATGAAGTTTATGGTGACATGGATGATTATGGTCCTGGTGTTTTAGCAGATGAGGAATTTAGTATAATTGGGTCATCATACTATTCATCAACTAAGGCGTCTGCTGATTTATTAGTTCAAGCAGCTGGTAGAACATATGGGTTACCATATTTAATAACTCGTACGTGCAATAATTACGGGGAAAACCAACACCAGGAAAAATTATTACCTACAATAATAAACTGTATTAAAAACCATATCCCTATCCCAATTTATGGGGATGGAAATAATATTAGAGAATGGATACACGCTGATGATAATTCAAAATGTATTTTTGATTTAATACAATCTGATAAAATAGGTATACATAACATAGGATCAGGTGAAAGGTATACTAATTTACAAATTATTAAGATTATAGAAGAATTACTAGATTATAGGTTAGCCTTTACTTTTGTTGAAGATAGAAAAGGACATGATCGAGCTTATGGTTTATTGACTAAACATACTGTTAAATTACAACACAATCTAGTAAAATACCTCCAAAAAAGTTTGGATACCGTATAAATAGTTCGTATATTCACGCCTAATTTAAAAAGGTTATATATTTATGCGACAGACTATTAAAACCCCCCGTACTGTGAAAATGATTCCATGTATTAAATGTAAAAATGATATGCCTGAGTTAAGATTAACTCAATATGGCTATAAAGTGTGTGTTAATTGTTCCACAGTTGGTACAAAAAGAGGTGTACCTATAATGAGAGGCACAGGTGATCATACCTGGACAGAAACTATTATAATGGAGGAAGATCAATATGAACAATTTGTAGTAGCATCCGCTCTTGAACGTGGTGATACAAATGCTGCTAAAGCAGAAATGCTTAATATGGATAAAGAGGATCGTAACTTACAAGGTCCTTACCAGATTATTAATAATGTAGATAAAGATAGAAGCTAATGCCTAAGGCAAAACCACTATCCAAAGAACAAATTGTAGCAGCCCAAGCGAAAACTAAATCGAATATGGCTGCTGCAAGATATCTTCATGTATCATATCAACATTATAAACGATATGCTAAGTTGTATAAATTATTTGATGGGCATAAAAATCAAAGTGGTAAAGGCATCCCTAAATTTTTAAATAACGGTAAAAAAGACCCTGCACTTTTAGATATAATTGAAGGTAGAGTAAATGCCGCTTCATTCTCACCTGCAAAAATTAAGTATAGGCTTATTGAAGAAGGATATTTATTAGAAGAATGTTCAATGTGTAGTTTTAAAGAACGTAGGGTACTTGATTATAAAATGCCTTTATTATTACATTTTAAAGATAATAATAAATCTAATTATAGTAAAGAAAATACTGAACTATTGTGTTATAATCATTATTTTTTAACTGTAGGAGATATTTTTACTGAAAAAGATGTTAAACAAATAGAATCTTCCCAAGAACATTTTGGCACTACAGATAAAATAGAATGGGAAGTTGATGATTATCATTTACAACGTTTAAAAGAATTAGGGTTAGATGGAGATGAAGATAATGTTAATCAATACATAAGTAGAATATGAAAAAAGCAAGATCAATAGATAAAAAACATCATCAAATTACACGAGACTATGGTAAACAAAAATCTAGACATTTAGAAAAATTAACTGACAAAATGCTTAAACAAGATGAAAAAGCAAAACAGTTAAAATCAAAAACAATGAAGGGTGATTTTTTAAAAAACTTTTAATATGAAATTTAAACATAATTGGGAATTTAATACTACAGAAGAACTAAATAATATTTTTACCGAAGGAAAAAAAGAACTAAATGATCTAATCGTAGACACTGCTATAAAAAATTTAAAAACAAAAAGAGTAACAATCCCAGTAGTATCCATTTATACTAAAGACGAAGATATGACTTTTGATGTTATGATTGATCGTCCTGATATGGTTGAAACATTAGAACAAAACTTGTTAACAATGGAAGAATATGAAGATTATGAGCGTTGTCAACAAATAGTTAAAGCATTAGATTATTTAAAATTAAATTCTTAATTATGAGAACATTTTTATTATTACTTATATTATTTATTACACCTGTAAATAATCATCCACCTCAAGAATTGCCTATATTAAAAACTAAAGATGTAGAAGAAGAAGTTGTTGAGATTAAGGGCATGGATGAATTTCTATTTGCTATGGGTTACCAGGAATCAGGTAATAGGTATTTTATTGTAAATAGATATGGTTATATGGGTAAATACCAATTTGGTAAATCAACATTAAAAACATTAAAAATTAAAGTTACTAAGGAAGCATTTTTAAATAGTCCTGATTTGCAAGAATATGCTATGCAAAAATTACTTTTATATAATAAAAAAAAGTTACAAACTTATATAGATAGGTTTGATGGTAAAAAAATAAATGGTATATTAGTAACAGAATCAGGTTTATTGGCTGCTGCTCATTTAGGTGGAGCGGGTAGTGTTAGAAAATGGTTTAGAAATGGTAAAGTAAGAAAAGATGGTAATGGGGTAAAAATAACTACTTATATGCAGCGATTTTCTGGTTATAGATTATATTTATAATAAAAATTATGGCTAAAATTGTTGTAGGAACTTTTATACCAAGTAGAAATAAAAAAAGACCAGGAGTTCACTCAAAAAATAATACTAGTAAAAGTAAAAAAAGTAAAAATTATGTCAAAGCGTATAGAGGCCAAGGAAAATAATATGCATCTAAGTACTATATCACTTTTTAGTAATATGACTGATGAAGATTTTCTTGCAATACACAATGCCGGGCAATTAAAAAATTTATGTAATGCTCTAAGTTTAGACTTACATAGCGCAAATAATAAAAAAACCAATATATATATTGCATAAAATATTTATTAAATATCACTATTAACTTTTTTTTATATATTTATAACTAAACAAACATTAAATAAAAATGATCTATACAGCAGAAAATCCAGGAGAATGGCATCAATGGAAACAAAAAACAGCCAATAAAAAT
>TARA_R110000782_G_scaffold270273_1_pt1 | contig 11756 bp, 19 predicted proteins | sample TARA_R110000782 | Tara Oceans TARA_R110000782 (sample SAMEA4397859) | marine metagenome | biome: Polar Biome; feature: [SRF] surface water layer (ENVO:00010504); material: water (ENVO:00002006), including particulate matter (ENVO:01000060) such as... | depth 5 m
ATATAATAACAATAAAAGAACAATAAAAATATGATAAGATATATAGATGGTGATTTAGTAAGAGACGCAGACCAATATGATGTAATCGTTCATGGTGCAAATTGTTTCAACACTATGGGTGCTGGTATTGCACCACAGATTAAAAATAAGTTTCCAGAAGCCTATAAGGTTGATTGTGATACTGTTTCAGGTGATAAAGATAAATTAGGTACTATTTCACATACACTAAATACTAAACCAATTGTTGTGAATTTGTATTCACAATATGGTTTCAACGGTAGAAAACATGGTGAGACTGATTTGGATTATGAAGCATTACGTTCAGGGTTGAAATTGGTTAAGGAGAAGTTTTCTGGTAAATTCATTGGTATGCCTAAGATTGGAAGCGGTTTGGCTGGTGGTGATTGGTCTAAGATTGAAAAAATAATTGAAGAAGAATTAAGCGGTGAATACGTTGTAATAGTTAATTATGTACCATAATGTTGTACACAGAAAAAACTTATATTAAATTATCTGAAAGGTTTAATAGACAATCTTTTATGGGTAAAATAATAACAATAAAAAACAATCCAACTTTATTTAAAATTGAAACCGATGGTACCAATTTAAGATTACGGTTGTTAGATAATGAAGCTATGGAATTAGGTTTAGATTTAAAGTTTGATTTTCCAGAATTTGTTGAATTCGAACAAATAAGAGATATTCTTAGTTTAATAGATGTTAAAATAGACAAATTAAAATAAAGTTTGATTTAATCAAATAAAAGTAGTAGTTTTGTAATATGAAAATAATTTTCCTCGATAATGATGGTGTGATATGTCTCAATAATAATTGGGGTAGTCGAACTAGAAAATGGAATAAATGGGTTAAAACCTTACCTGAAAGTTTATTGGTAAAAGATGCACCAGTTGAGTATCGTTTTGATGATTTTGATAAAAAAGCTGTTGCTGTTTTAAATGAAATAATATTAAAAACTGGTGCTGAATATGTTGTTTCTTCTGATTGGAAAAAATTTGCTACGTTAGAAGAATTAGGTGAATATTATAAAACACAAGGAATAATCAAGGAACCAATAGCAATGACAAAATCATTTATTGGTTCTGAAAAACCTGATGGTTTTGAATGGGTTTATAAGTTACGACATGAACAAGAGCGTTCACTTGAAATAAATCAATTTGTTAAGGATAATCCAGAGATTACTCATTGGGTTGCTGTTGATGATTTGACATTGGGTTGGACAGGTAAATGGGGTGTTAAGAATTTTGTACACACACCTAAGATGAGTGAAGGTATAAAACAAAGTGGTATAAAAGAAAAAATAATTAAATTTTTAACAGATAAAGATGAAAACTAGAAAAATAGCTTTTAAATTATCATTTGATGGTAGTGAATTAACTCAATTTATTGAGGATAACTCTGAAATGGAGTGGGATGATATATGTGACTTACAAAATGAGTTCGAATTATACGGTGATGAAAATAACGGTATAGGTTATATCCGTTATGATGAAACCTTAACTGTTTATAACCCAACACCAAGAAAGATATTCTATCAAGAAATGGTTAATAAGTTTTTCATCGCTTATGAATTGGATAAAACAAAATCAATAATAGTTTTATTTACAGACTAATGGGAATTATAAAATCGATTCAAACGAATCACTTCGAACATAAAATAAAAAGAAATTGGGATAAAACATATTGGTTTTTTGATTTACATGGTACTATTCTTAAACCTAATTATACCGCAGGTAAAACACCAACAGAATTCTATCCATTAGCGAAAGAAACCCTACAACTTATAAGCAAACAATCTGATATTGTTATGTGTATTTATACTTGTTCTCACCCACATGAGATTGTTGAATACTTAAAACTTTTTAAAGAGAATGACATCAATTTTATTTATGTTAATGAAAACCCAGAGATACCAACTGATATAAATGGTTATGGGTGTTATGATAAAAAACCTTACATGAATGTTTTATTTGAGGACAAAGCAGGTTTCGACCCAATAGTTGAATGGCAAGAGGTTTATGATTTATTAACTAATAAATATTTAACACAAATTTAAATAATAAATGTATGTTAGAATTTAAAAAACCAATACCAGTTATTGTTGAGGGTAATAAAGAAGGTTATGCAATATATGTAACTAATTCTGGAACATTTGAAAATGATATCTGGTGTGTTGTACATTGTGACGGTGGTATTGTGCGACATTATAGTTCAGACCAAATTAAAATTTATAAAAATGAAACATTTAAAATAAAAAAATAAAAAAAAAATAAAAAAAAATGAAAAAAATAATAATGATTAGTTTAATTAGTTTGCTATTAATATCGTGTGCTGATAAAGTAGAATATCAAATTGACACAGCACAACACATTTACGGATTTTGGGGTGGTGTATGGCATGGTATGATTATGGGTCCAGACTTTATTGGGAGTATTATTTGGGATGATGTTAGTGTTTATGCAATAAATAATAATGGTTTTTGGTACGATTTCGGATTCATAGGTGGATTTGGTTTTATTATTAAAATTATTAGTAATACTGCTAAAAGATTTAAGAAATAAGTTGATGGGAAAAATAGTTATATTTACAGGTGCTGGAATCAGCAAAGAATCGGGTGTTGATACTTTTAGAGACGCTAAAGATGGATTATGGAATAACTTTAAGATAGATGAGGTAGCAACACAAGAAGGTTGGGCTAAAGACCGTGGTAAAGTTTTAGATTTTTACAATGCACGTAGGCGAGAACTACCTAAAGTTGAACCTAATGATGCTCACTTAGCATTAAGTGTGTTAGAGCAAGAGTATGATGTTACAATAGTAACACAAAATGTTGATGATTTACATGAACGTGCTGGCTCAACTAATGTTTTACACTTACATGGTGAATTAACTAAAGCTAGGTCATCATTTGGTATGAATAACCCAAGACTTGTTCAAACACAACCAGTACAAGATATTGGTTATAACGATATAAATCTACATGATGAGGCTGAGGAAGGTGGTCAGTTAAGACCACATATTGTTTGGTTTGGTGAATACCCATTCCATGTTGATAAAGCGTATCAAGCATTTAGAAATGCTGATATTGTTTTGATTATCGGTACCAGTCTTAATATTGGATATACCATTGGTTTCTTTGGTGAAATCAAGAAAGGTGTGCCGATAATCTATATAGACCCAGAACCAAATAATATACTTGATTTTGATTATCCTGAGATATCAGTAGATTATGTTAAAAAGAGTGCTGTTGAGGGTGTCACAGAAATAGTACATAATTTAATAACCCAAGCAATAGGGGACAATAAAAATGATAAATAATAAATAAATAAATAAAATATAATGTCAGTATTAAAATTAACAATTACCGAAAACCATATAAGACTAATTAAACAATTACGTTGGTCAATGAAAGATGGTTCTATCATAAGCCAAGCTCATGATGGTGAAGAATATGTACCAGTGTTTGGTGAAAATAATATCTATGAAGCAATTGATATTATTTTAAATGGTAAACCACCAGATGTAGACCCTTTCACAACAGAAGAAGAAACAATATATCCAGATGAACAAAAAGCAGAATGGGATAAATTATATTCTGAATTACCAATGGCACTAGATATAATATTATTCAACGGTCATTTTCAAACTGGTTCATACAAAACAAAATTTCACGATAGATTTTGGAAACAAATTAAATAAAAAAAAATATGAAAAAAATTAAAATCATAGGATATTTCCTATTAGCTTTATTAGCCTTGTTTATCATTCAAGGAATATTCTTTGGTATAATGATGTTCTCTATTGTCTTGAAATTAATGGTGATAGCTGGTGGAATAGCTGGTATTGTTTATTTATTCACCAGGAAAAATGAAAATAAATTTAAATAGTTTATTTTTATTAGATTTTATTACTATCTTTGTCGGATAATAATGTAAACAATATTAACATGGATAAAAATGAATTAATCTCTAAAATTAAGAAAGGTGGGTTTACAAACGAACAATTAATAGGTTGGGTTGGTGCTTTAGGGGTAGGTCTTAAAAACAAAAAACCAACAGTATTTAAAGTTGGTGATGTTTTTATGCATAGTGTTTTTAAACACCCATATGTTTTATTAGCCAAATCGAAAGAAGGTTGGGTTTGTGGTTTATTAACATCTGAAAGTACTTGTGCTGAAATATTAGAACCTTGTAAATCTAGATTTTTTAGTGAAAACTATTTCACCAAGGTCTTATTCATAGTAACCAATGTTGATGGGTCGTTTTATGGTGTTTATGATAACTCAAAACAACTTAAAGATATAAAAAAAGAATTACTTAAAATATTAATATAATAAAATATGAAATCAGTATTAGTGTCTTTAGATGGTAGAGTCGACTTAGCTCAACGTATTATCGATGAAATCAATAATTTAAACGTAAAAAAGAAAGTTACATTAGACCCAATAAATTCTCAGAAATTCTCTGATGGAGAATTATGCGTTGATTTTACAAACTCAATTCGTGGTAAAAGGGTATACATTTTAACATCACCAGTGAATTCTGATGAGATTATTAAACTTAATTTTGCGATAGATGCAGCCAAAAGAGCCGCTGCCAAAGAGATTATAGCAATATTACCTTTTTTTCCGTATCAGAGAAGTGATAAAAAAGACCAATCTCGTGGAGCTATTGCTGCTAAGGTAATGGCTGAAATGCTTGAGAATCGTGGGTCTACAGGTATCATCACATTCGATTTACATGCAGACCAAATACAAGGGTTCTTTAATATTCCAGTAACGCATTTAGAAGGTAAAAATGTTTTTAGTGATTATATCGCTTCGATATATAATGAAGAAACAGTTCTTTGTGGACCTGATGCTGGAAGCGGTAAAAGAGTTAAACGTATGAAAGACCAATTACTTAAGTATCATAATATTGTTATTAACTATGTAATGATGGATAAAACTCGTAAAGAGGCCAATGTCATTGGGGATATGGTAATTATTGGTGATGTTGTAGGTAAACACGTAATTATACTAGATGATATGGTTGATACTGCTGGTACTCTTTGTACTGCAGCTAATGTTCTAATTGAGAATGGTGCTTTAAGTGTTAGGGCAATTATCAGTCATGGTATTTGTTCTGGACCAGCATTAGCCCGAATAGAAAAATCTAACCTTACCGAATTGGTTATTAGTGATTCATTACCCAAACCAATTGACTACAATGGTATGTATGGGAATAATAAGATAAATGTTATTTCTATGGCACATCAAATTGGTGTTGCTATGAGTGCAATAAATAACAAAGCTAGTTATGAGACTTTAAAAAAAGAAAGATACTAATGAAACTAGAATTCACAAAACAAGAAAAACAAGATTACTTAGAAAGACTAGGTTATACAATTGACACTTACATAACTGAGCGTAATAGAGAATTTTATTCTAGTGATAAAGAAATTATTAAAATAAAGATTGATATTGCTTATTTAGAAATTAAGCGTGATTTAGATTCTATGGATTTATATCATCTTAGAAATGAGTATGGTATACATGAAGTATTTCAAATGGAAATCTCAAAAAGAATAAAAGAGTTTATTATGACTCAGTTAACTAAATAAAATAATTCTATACTGATTGGTAATGGATAAAGGATATAAAATAATTAAAAATGCTTTTGATAAATTCTTATTAAGTGGTGTTTCAAGAGATTTAGAAGAAGTTGCTTTAAGTTGTAAAACTGACGATGTTTTTAGAACAGCGAATGGTGATATTAAACAGATTCAAAATTTACAAAATCTAGAATGGTTTAAATTTATTTCAAATTGGATTCAAAATGATTTAGGTTATAAAGGTACTGTACTTAATATGCAATACTTTGTTAAACATCCTGACTACAAAATAACAGCACCCCATCAAGATGGTGCTTATTTTGATGACGTAGATGATGATATTCTTACATTTTGGATACCATTACATGATGTAAATGAATCAACTTCAACTATGTTTTACCATGATTGGAATGGTAAACGAGAAATAATAAATCACGAGAATTGTGGTACTAATGTAAGAATAAGAACTGGTAAAACTGGTATGTCACAATACACATCAGAAATACCTCTTGAAGACTTTACACCAGTAGAATTAAAATATGGTGATTGTGTCGTACATAATCAATTCAGTGTTCATTACTCAAATGAGAATTCAACAGACAAACCAAGAATAGCAATTACATGTATAATAAAACTAAATAAAAATGGAAAACCCTGATTACCCTTATAGATATGAACTTTCTTACGGAGATAAAAATGGGAAACCAATACAGTTTACTATCTTATGTAAAGAAAAACAAAGTTATAACCATTTACATTACATATTTTCTGTTGAATTCCAAGACTATATCAATGAACATAAATCAGTGAAATTGTCAAAGAATAATATAATTAAATATCTGAATAACAATGGTGTAGAATGTGTGAACAGAGCTTATTACAAAAATAACAAAAAATAAAATGGGAAAAAATAAAAGTTTAAGTGACCGTATGAAAGATTACGAGTCATGCTATGGGTTTAAGGTTCCAAACAGGTCACTTATGGTTGTTCGTTTAGATGGAGTTGGTTTTAGTAAATACACTAAAAATTTTAAAAAACCATTCGATGATTTATTATCAGATGTAATGGATGCTACAACAGTCGAGTTATGTAAAACGTTTAATCCAGTAATGGGTTATACACAATCAGATGAAATTAGTCTTGTATTTACAACAACTGATAATATAGATTCAGAATTGATTTATGATGGTAAGGTACAGAAGATTTGTAGTATCATGGCTGGTAAAGCAACTGCTGTGTTTAATAAGAACATGGTACAGATGCTTGCAAATTTTAAATATGCTGATATGGATGTATTGGCAAAGATTAAAACGGGAAAGTTTGTTGAGTTAGATGCTTTTTTTGATGCACGTGTTTTTGTCTTGCCAGAAATGACAGAAGTTTATAACTATTTGACATGGAGACAACAAGACTGTACTAGAAATAGTGTTAGTATGGCTGCCAGTGCTTATTTCAGTCACCAATCACTTGAAGGTGTTAAAAGTGCTGATAAACAAGAAAGACTTTTTAAGGAAAAGGGTATTAATTGGAATGATTACAAGACCAAATACAAACGAGGACTTGTGGTTAGTAGAAAAAGTGTGGTAATAGATGGACCAAACGATACTATACTTAATCGTAACAAATGGTTAGCTGATTTAGAAATACCTATTTTCACACAAGATAGAGAATACCTACAGAAATTATTCTCTATTACAAAATAATAGAGAATACTGTCGTGAATATTAATTTTTAATTGTATATTCGCTAAAATAACGTGATTTCAAACAAATATTAAATGAAATTCAAAGAATTAACAGATGAACAAATAGAAAAAGCAAGAAACATTTACTTAAATAAAACTTTATCATGGGATGATAGAATGAATATATTAGTTGGGTTATTTGGTAAATCAGAAAGAACAGTAAGAAAATGGTGTTCAGAAAAATTAAATTTTAAAGAAAAAGTTGAGGTTGAGCCAGAGCAATATATTAAAGCTAAAACTAGGTTACACGATAAAGAAAAAAAGGTGTTTTTTATAACATTTGCTCAAAATAACACACCAGCACATAAAGGTTTATTAAAACGTATGGAGTTTTATCGTGATTTTCATAACGCAGATATTCACGTTATTGCTGGTAGATATAAAAATCCAACAAGTGTTTGGACAAATAATCAAGAAAATGAGGAATTTTGGGCTGATGAAGTTTTACCTTATTTAGATGCTAATAGACACGATATTCATAAATACGTTTCTATTATGTCAGATATCAAGATTCAACCAACAGCGGTTAATCCTATGACTGGTATGCATGCTCTTAGTGGTATTAACTCATGTGTCTTTGGTGCACCTAAGGTACAAATGGAAACAATTCCAGTACTTGACGGGAATAAAGCTAAAATAATGCTTACTACTGGTGCTATAACAAAAAAGAATTATACTGATTCAAAATCAGGTAAGGTTGGGGATTTCCACCATACGTTTGGTTTCGTAATTGTTGAGATTAAAGATGATAATACATTTTTTATGCGACAAGTAACTGCCGATGATAAAACTGGTGATTTTACTGATTTATTCTTTAAGGTTGATGGTAGTGGTGTATCTGAAATTGATAGTATTTCTACTATTGTATTGGGTGATTTACATTATGGTCACCATGACCAAGAAGTATTGGATTCAACAATGAAACTAATGGATAAATTAACCCCAGAACATGTTATTTTGCATGATGTGTTTGATGGTAATTCTATTAGTCACCACGAAATGAAAGACCCTTTTGTTCAATACGGTAAAGAGATTGCTGGAACCAATGATTTAGGTAAAGAAATTGAAGTGATGTTAGATGGTTTACAAGCATTTGAAAAATTTAAGAATGTTGTTATTGTTAGAAGTAACCATGATGATTTCTTAGACCGATGGCTTAAGAATGAGGATTGGAAGAAACAACCAACATACAAGAATTCTAGACTTTATATGCGATATTCCGATATATTATTAGAACAATATGGTACTGACCCTAACAATGTTAAAGGTGTTATTCCATATTTGATAAATGAGAAATTCCCTAATTTTATAACACTTGGTAGAAGTTCTTCATATTCAGTTAAAGGGTGGGAATTAGGTCAGCATGGAGATATGGGTTCAAATGGTAGTAGAGGTTCTTTATTACAATTCCGTAAATTGAATACCAAAATTATTGTTGGTCATTATCATTCGCCTGGTCGTAAGGATGGTGCATTAGCAGTAGGAACATCAACTCATTTAAGAGTTGGATATAACAAAGGTGCATCTGGATGGTTGCAATCACATGTAATTATACATAATGATGGAAGGTCACAACACATAAATTTTATTAACGGAGAATATACAACATTTTAAAATGGGCACAAAAATAGAAATACTCTTGGATTTTGATGGAACGTGTACAACACATGATTTCCCAAACATAGGAAAAGATATTGGTAGTGTACCAGTATTAAAAAGACTAGTGGAAAATGGTCATAAGATTATATTATTTACTATGAGAAGTGATAGGTTATTTTTCATGGTAAATGGTAAATCAAGAAATACTCTTAGTGAAGCGGTAGAATGGTTTAAAAAGAATGAAATTCCATTATATGGGATAAATACAAACCCAACACAAAAAGAGTGGACAGATAGCCCAAAAGCATATGGTCAATTAATAATAGACGATATCGGTCTTGGAACACCTTTGATGTACAACACTAAGTTATCACAAAAACCTTTTGTTGATTGGGGTAAAACCGAAGAATGGTTAGAAAATAATGGGTTAATTTAAATAAAAATAAATGCAAAGATACTTGTTTATGTTAAAATAAATTGTATCTTTGCATTATTAATTTAAAGAATTTAAAGAATATGGGAAAATTTTTAGCAAAAAGTAACGGTTTAGAATTAAATATTCATTCACAAATAGTTTCAAAAACAGCATTACAATTATTTAATAAAATTAGTAATGAGGAAATTATTAATAGGTATAAGGATATAGTAATGTTTTCTTCATTATTACATGATATTGGTAAATTAACAATTAATTTTCAAAAATTTCTAAAGAACGAGGTTAAAAAACCAAATCTAAAATTTAGACATAATGAAATAGGGTGGGCATTTTTATCGAAATATTTAAAATATGATTTTACCGATAAATCAATGATATTAAATATTGTGTATTGGCATCATGGTATTTCTAATCAAATCGAAAAACATACAGATACTGAAATTTTAGACCTTTTGGGTGAAGATTCTATTAATAATATGTTAGAATATTTAATAGAAATTATTGGGGTTGAAAATGTAAATTATGAGATTGAATATTTAGATTCCATCAATACACCATTGTTTTACCCTAAAGAATATGAAACGTTACAATATTTGATTTTATGTAGGTCAATAGTAACAACTGCTGATAGAATTTCTTCTAATTTAAATAGTTTAGAACAGGTTTCAGTAACATTGGTAGATGATTATTTTTCTATGGAAAAAAGTGTTGAAATAACAAAATGTAAATATGATAATACCGCCAGGTATGATGAACAAAAAAATATTGTAACTCAAACAAATAAAACTACAATAATAAAAGCCCCAGCTGGATTTGGTAAAACAATGATAGGGTTATTATGGGGTTTACAAAATAAGAAAAAATTGATTTGGGTAACCCCAAGGAATTCGGTAGCTGAATCAGTTTATAATTCAGTTTTAGAAGAATCAGAAAGTTTGTTTATATCACCTTCTATTCAATTAATTTTAGGTGGTGAAATTGAAAAATCAAATTTTGATTCTAAAAAAATGTTTGATGCTGATATTATCATTACAAATATTGATAATTTTTTAGCACCTTCATTTAAAAATGAAAACATGGATTCATCTAGTTTAATTTTTGGTTGTGATGTGATTTTTGATGAATACCATGAATTAGTATGTGATGCTATTTTAATGTCGCTATTTGTTAATATAATGAGAGTAAGACATAAATTAACAAATAGTAAAACGTTATTGTTATCAGCAACACAAATTAATTGTGAATTTTTATGGGATTCTCTAAATAATACAACAACAGTATTACCAAATAAAGAAACTCATTATAATGCAATACATGATAAAAAATATTTAGTAAAAACTCTGAGTGAAAGACCAGATATAACACCTAACACAAATACATTAGTAGTTAAAAACACAATTTCTTCAGCACAAGAAGAAAAATTAAAAGGTAGTTATAGTTTGTTATTACATAATGAATTTTTGAAAGATAAAAAAAGTGAAGATTTTACATTTTTACTTGAAAAGTATGGTAAAAAATCATTGATTTCAGAAAATAAATCTAATGTTATTGGTACTCATATATTACAAGCATCATTAGATATAAGTTTTAATCACTTATTTGAAGATGTATTTTCACCACAATCAACAGTACAAAGATGGGGTCGAGTTGATAGATTTGGTAATTGTATAGGTGAATCGGTAATTTGTATAATAAAAGAAACACCTAATGGAGATATCAACAAAAAATATATTGCATCTCAAGCTAGTATAAAAAATTTATTATATAGTAGAAATTTATCTGATGCTTGGTTTGATTTTTTATTGCCTTATAATAATAAGAGATTAACTCTTAATGAAGTTTATGTTATTTATAATAATTTTAATAAAAAGTTCATTAAAGAAATTAAAGCGTACATAACTGCTAGTCATGATGAAAGTAAAAGACGATTATCTAGTGTTTATCCAATAAAATTTGATAATAAAAAGAAAAAGAGTAAAAACGTTTTAACTGCTGGTTCTAATAAGTTAAGAAGTCTTAATAATGAAATCTTTTATGTTGTCCAACATAAAAATGGTAAAGATTGGGTTGGACCTTTTACTAAACAAATGTTAAGAGGATTTGATGAAGAATTTAATGAAGATTCTAAGACATTAAATAGAATGTTCAAAACAATGGAAATAATAAGAAATTCAAATAATGAATTATTTGAATATAATGATATCGTTGATGATAAAAAATATAAAACCATTGATGCGATTAGAAAAATGAGTAAAAAATCAAACACACCATACATTGTATATGATAGATATTATGATGATGAATTGGGTGTAGTAAAATTTAAATAATAATAATAATAATAATAAAAAATGAAAATAAAACACGTA
>TARA_R110000782_G_scaffold61885_5_pt1 | contig 11741 bp, 2 predicted proteins | sample TARA_R110000782 | Tara Oceans TARA_R110000782 (sample SAMEA4397859) | marine metagenome | biome: Polar Biome; feature: [SRF] surface water layer (ENVO:00010504); material: water (ENVO:00002006), including particulate matter (ENVO:01000060) such as... | depth 5 m
GTTGATACTACTTCATCAGGTTTGACCTGACTAGATTGATTTGAAACAATAATTTCTGGTTGTACAACTAGACTTTCTGCTACAAGAACTTCATCAGCTATTGCTGGTTGAACAGGAATCATTTCTGCTACTAACTGTGGAGCAATTGCTTCAAATATTTTATTCAAAGAAACTGCCTCTGCTACATTTTCATTTGTAGCTGTTACAAAAGCTGAAATACCATTACTATTATCTGTAGTATCAATATATGTTACTGCTTTATTATCTTTAAGAATATTTAAAAACTCTTTAGTTAATCCACCATTTTCATATAAACTAGTAAAATCTGTAAGTCCTTTCAAATAATCTGATATTTTACTAATATCAAATGTAAAGTTTATATTGTATACAGGTGTAGTGTTTCCTGCAGCATCTAATTTACCTCCTATAATAATGCTATTTTCAGTTGCTCCATCTAAATTAAATTTTCCAGAAGAAGTTGGTTGCTGCTGTGGAGTTACAACTGGTACTACAGTTGGTGTTACTACTACAGGTTTAGCAACAGGAGCTGCAGGTACAGTGTATTCTACTGAACTATTTAATGTAAAATAAACACCCTTTCTATTTGTATCTTCTGCAGATGTCAAAGGTCTAACTTGTGTAGTAAGAGGAATTTCTTTTCCAGTTCGTTTACCTATAACATTTCCTTTGTTGTCTACAATATTATCAGACAATAAATAAGTTTGGTAATTAGGCCATGTTCTTGTTACAGGGTTACCTAAGTTATCAAATCTTAATATCTCATCGTACGTAGCATTATATGTATCTATATTTACTTTCTGTGCATCTGTATTAGCATACAGTTGTCCTAGTAACCCAAGAATATCTTGTTTACTATTTATAAGTCCTTGTGGTGTAAAGTCAAAATATTTCTGAGATTCTTTTTGAAGACCAGATATAAATAACTTTTTAACTTGCTTACCTTCTACTAATACATCTTCAAACCAAATATTATTATACCCAGAAGCTTTTCTTTTACCATCAGGATATTTAGCAATTCCCCAATACACAACACTCTTTAACCATTTTAAAATATTCTTATTAACTTCTTCTTTTTCTCCACCATATAGTGATCCATTTTGAGAAGCATTTTTAGCTAAGTTTAAGATTGCATCAAAAATTGTTTCTGACTCTGCTTTATTAAACTTTTTATTATAAAGTCTAACAAGTCCTTGTCCTGGTATACGTAGAAAGACTCTACCTTTAGGAGACTTAAAAGAAACGTTTCCTTCAGATTTATCATCATTAGTTGTAGCAACAGTAATTACACTATCTCTATTTAAAATACCTTTATCTAACAATCCAGCTTCTTGTACAGAAGTTCTTGCAGATGTATCTACAGATGTTGTACCATCTTCTTTTTTATACTTAACAAACTCTAGATTACCAAAAGATGTTTTAAACTTTTGCCCTCTTGAGTCTAATGTTTTATTATTTAATTTTGAGTCTCTCCATTCTTTATATTGTTCTGTAAGACTATCTCTTTCATATTGAGGAACTGAGTCTCTAAACATTGATCCTGTTTCAACATCTCCTTTTACATAAGTTAATTTAGCAGAAGGAAAAACTTGAAATATAGCGTTGTCATAAAGTCTTTTGTTGTAAGCTTCTTGTGTTTCTTCATTAGATTTTCCAGGAATAACTTTTCCATCTTTATCTACTAACTGTCCATTTTCTGTTACAACTAAAAATATAACTTCTTTTCTAATTTTTTCTTTTCTATCAATATCTGCAGCAGTGTTTCCTGTTATATCTTCAGAAATAAATGCTTCTGTTAATCCAGAAAGTATCTGATCTTCTGTTTCAGAAGTTACAATTACACCTCTTAAATCATCTATGTTATCCATATCAGACACCCTGGCTCCAAAGTGATTAACTCTTGCAGCATATCCTGGAAGAGGTCTAGCAACAGTATCTTCTGTAAATGGTTTAGTAGCTCCTACAACAGCAAATTTATCTTTTTTAGCTTCTGATTCATATGGTCTTGTACCAAAGAAGTTTTGTACACTTCCTGTTAATGTACCAAGAAGTTCTTGTCCCAATGTAACATTACGTTGCATTTGAGCAGCTTCTTCTTCTTGTCTTTTTACATCTTCTGCAAATTGTTCAAACGCACTTAAAATTTCTTGTTTAGCTATTTGTTCATTGATAAGTTTATCTAGTCCTTCTTTTAAATCTGCAATATCTTTAACAAGATCTTCTGCTTTTTTATTTAATGCAGGTATTTTTAACTCTGCAGAAAAATCATTTATGTCAGACTCTAGTTCTAATACTTGCGCAGTAAGTCCTTGTTTGTTATCAATATAATATTGAGCACCTTCTTGTCCTAATACTTTTTCTAAATTAGCTTGTAAGTCATCTATGAATAATGGAACACCAGAATTTTCTTGTTGTAATCTTTTAATATAATCATTAAATATAGAAACAGCTTTTAAGAAAGCATCTTCTATTTGTTTTAATAAACTAGAATTATCTTTAATAGCTTGATTAGTTATGTTAATTAAATCTTCAAGTGTATTAATGTCATTCTTTAATAAGTTAATCATCTCTCTACCTGATTCAGGAAGTGATTCTAAATTATCTAAGAAGTCTTTAAAGAATGGCATGTTAGCTTCAAGTTCTTCTTTTTCATTTGCTAACTGTTCATTTTCTTTAATTAATAAATCTTGCAATGAAGCTAATTCATTAATTATCTTTTTCATTGCAGGAGTTTGATTCTTTCTAGGCTTTCCTGCTTTAGTAAGACTTTCAGCTGCAAGTTGATTCTCTAATGCTTCAATAGCTTTGGTTGCTCTTTCTTGACTTGTATTTAATTTTTTAGTTATTTCATCTAAACGTTTAACACTTCTATCATATAAATCTAATATAATATTATTACGTGTTTGTAGTTTTTGAGATACAGTTGTTTTATCATTTACAAATTCTTCTGTAGCTTTTGCAGATTCAGCAGTTACTTCTCCTACTTGTGTAACAATAGCTTCTGTAAATTTACCTTGAGCTTTAAACATACTATTCCAAACTTCACTTCTTATAACTTGCCCTTTGTCATTTTTATAAACAAATGTAAGTCTATCTTTATTAGCAGAATACTCAAGTCTTCCTACAACAGGATTACCACTTGAATCTTTTATTAACTTATTTGAGAAAAGATTATTTCTATTTACATATGCATAATTTTTCTTCTTATCATTTGTAATATCAGATAATTTAGATAATTCATACCCTTCAAGAGTAGAAGCAGATACATTTCTTATACCATTCTTGTCTTTAATTTTATATGTACCATCACCGTTATCAGCTAATATACTAAGTGTTGGAGCTTGAATAACTTCATTGCCAGATTTATCATATTTAACTATTTTACCAAGAACATATTCAGTTCCTATCTCAATAGTCTTCTCTATATCCTGACCATTCTTTTTAGACTTAACAATAATTGTCTCTTTAGTAACTATATTACCGTTCTCATCTAATACATTCCCTTCTTGATCAGCAATCATTGGAGCAACGTCTTGATGATTCTGTGGAAAGTTTTTTATTTCACTGTAATCTTTTAAAAATAAATCTCTTTTGATAGTCATTATACCTAGACTAGTAAGAGCTTCAATTAGATCATCTTTTTCAACAGTTAATTTTTTATTTGATTCAAGATTACTCATTGCTATATCAAAACTTTCTAACTTACCTTCTGATACATCTGCTATAATTTGATCAAGGTTATCAATAACTCCTATAAGTTTTGCAGATACACTAGGAATTCTACGGTCATAGTCTGAAATCTTAGTTGCAGCATAAATTAATTTATCAACTACAGCAGGAGAATATAACAAATCACCTTTCTCATTAGTTTGTCCACCATAACGTACGTTAAGAGATTGGTATAATGACTTTACATCATCTGCGGTTTTCTCAAAGTTATTTATTCTAGCTAGATATGCTTCTTTCGTATCTGTAGGTTCTGCTTTTCCTTCTTGAACTAATTGATCAAATCCCTGATCGGTCATAGCTAATGATCTTTGATCAGCAATGTCAGCTTTCACAAGATCATATCTACCAAATTTAATACGAGGAGTTAAATAATTAATAATATAATCTGTTTCTTTATCTTTACTATCAGTTATGTTACCAGCTTTCAAAAGAATTTCTCTCTCTTCTTGAATTGCAGTTCCTCTATTCACAGAAGCTATTGTTTCTTTTGTAAAATCTGAAAAAGAAAATTGATTAATTTGTTTTATACCTTCTGTAGTGTTTTTAGATTTTTCTATTCCTTCTTGAAAATTAGATCTACCCATCATCAATGCTCCAGACAATCCACCAATAAGAATATTTTTCATACCCTCATCTGAACCAAGTGTTTCAGTAATACCAGCAACAGTAGACTCTAACCAATTAGTTGCTTCTCCTTTATATTTTTTATTAAAATAATCTTGAGTACCTGTTTGAACTGCAAATTGAGCACCTTCTTCAAATGCTTCAGATGTAGAAAATAAATATGGTCTAACTGTATTAACTAAATTTAATACTTTATTTTTAGAAGTTTTAACAACAAGTTTTCCAGCACCATCTATTGTAGTTTCTCCTATTTCTTTAGTTAGGTTATTCATTATACCTTTTTCAGCACGGTAAGAAGAACCTAAAATTTTAGGGAACTGAATGTAATTGGTTGCACTTAATAATCCAACATTTGCAAAAAACGAAGCATTACCTATATCGTCTGCTAATCTATTAATTTTAGCAAGGTCCTCTCCTTTTGGTTCTAACCCTCCATTTCTATCTTTAAACTCTTTAATTTTTTCATCTCTAAATTGGTTAAGATTTTGGAAAGCTTCAAATCCAGCTTCTCCACTAGTAGATAAACCTGCAACAACAGCTCTGTGACCTTTATCTAAAATATTATATTGTCTTAAATAAGAATCAGAAAGTTGTTTTATTTTACCATACGCTTCAGATCCTTTATCTAGTCCAATCAATGCTTCTTCTGAAGCTGCAATTGCTTCAGCAGCTCTACCCATAGATAATAATCGTGCAGCACCAGGAAGTGCAGCAAGACCTTTTAACGCAGCAGAATAAACTCCTCCAGTTAAGTAAGCACCTGCAGAAAATCCCATATTCTTAACCACACCATCCCAAAGGAAATTACCTGTCATAAAATAATCAGGAGAGTACCAACTAGCATTTTTTTCTTTATCAGTATAAAAGTTTGGAAGAGCATCTTCTGCTTTTTTATTTAACTCATCTAATCCTTTATTAAAATCATTGTTGTAAAATGATGAAAAGTTACCAGTGTTTTTCCATTCTGCTAATCCATTAACTAAACCAACTGTACCTTGTAGGAAAGTTGTACCTGTAAGCAATAATCCTTTACCTACACCACTAACCATTTTAGATCCAAAAGATTGATTCTGACCATATGCATCTTCATTGTTATAATCTCCAGGAACAAAGTTATTATATCTATTAGAAGATACTTCTGATAAAGTTCTCATTATACTTCCACCTTGTTTAGTTGGAGAAGGAGCACGTAAACTATCATAAAAAGACTCTAAAGAATCATTGTCTTGATTAGAAACACTTCTTAAAGGTACTGCATCAGGATAAACATTATCTGGACTTTTGTATGTAGGTAAATTATCTGGAACACCTGGTGCTTTATATCCACCAAATTGATCATCAAGACTAATTCTATCAAGCATAGGTGTTTCTACATTTAGTGGTGTAGTAACAGGATTTGACAATACTGCACCATCTTGTGCTTTCTCAATTGATTCCGTGTTATTTTTTTGCATTAGTATGGTTTTTGTGATGCGTCGTTTAATTCTTTTAATTCTTTTGCAGTTGCTGATCTGTTATTTAACATTTCAAATATTTTAGCATCTGTCAATCCTTTTATTGCACTGTTTACTTTGTTGGCATTTAATAAAAAATTTGGGTATCCAAGATCTTCTATTATTACTTTGTTTGTTTTAGGGTCTGTTATATTAATTCTAAGTTGGTTTAACCCATCATCAGTTGTAACAAGATTTCCTGAAATTCCATAATTTTGAACATTTACAAAATTTAAATTTCTTCCTAAATAAGAATTATTAATATTTGTTTTTTTACCATCAAGAGCTGTAGTTTTATTACCTGTTCTAATTTGTTGAGACTGTAAATCTCTAATTGCTGATATTTCTGGGTCAGAGTTAAATCTACCTTGAAATACAGAATTATATACTTCAGAAGAAATTACAAATGTTTGTGATTTATCTTTACTCCCAACTGTAAGTCTATATTTTTCTGGAGCGTACACTGTACCTTCAACTACTTCTACTATTGCGTTTTGAATATCAGGTGCGATAGCTTTCAATTCTTCGGAACTATATCCAGGAGAGTTAGCTAATCCACCATCTTGAGTATCAGAAAGTTTAGCAATTCCTAAAAGAGAATTTCCAAATGAAGTTTTTTGAGATTCATTATTTAAAGGAATTCCATATGCTACTCCTTGCATTGCTACAACTCTTTCTTTTATTATTGTTGCTAACTCATCATTTCTTTGAGATAATACATCTGCAAACGGTTTATTTACCGTTGTATTATAATTTTTTAGATTATCTACTAATACTTTTTGAGCATTACCTTGAGGATTTTTAGATGATTGATATAAATAATATTCTTTTGGAGATAATTCTAATTTTGCTTTTGCATCATCATATATTAAATTAGAAAATCCTTTACCTGCTCCAACGCTACCAGTAGGTTTTATATAATTTTTAAATTTATCATTAAATTGTACAAAATCTTTAGGACTGTATGTATAAGATCCTGAAGGAAAATTAACAGTTACAGGTTTAGAACCTGTAGGAATACGATCTTCAATTTTTCCAAATCTAGAATCTAAAGATTTATTTATATCATTAATCATTATGATATTAGCTACAGATTCTCTTTTTAGAGGTTCTGTTTTATTAAAATGTTGGGCTACTAAAGGTTCTACATTTTTAGAATTAGCTTGCCATTTAGCACGTTGTTGGTCCAACCATAATGTGTCTCCAGCATGATTGAATTGTTCCATTATATTTTTTTCTTCTCTCGATATAGTTGAACCATCTTTTTGTATTTGACTAGTAATTCTATCAAGAGTAATTTCAGGAAGTTCATTTTGATCTACAGAAAAAGGAATTGCTCCATAATCACTCAAAGACTTTGAATCAGCTGCTTCTCTTAAATCTTTAGCAGTTGCTCTAGCATCTGTTCTAGCATTCCATTTTTCAGAATCAGCATGAAATTGTTGAGCTTGATTATAACTTGCTAACCATTTTTTATAATCAAGAGCTTTAGTTTCTTTATACTGTTGAACTTGTATGTATGGACTAGCTACATAATTTTGTGACACGTCTTGACTAGAAAATGTTTGAGCAAAATTATTAATCCATTTAGCAGTGTGAAGTCTTGCTTTAGCAGATTCTACATCACCTTCTGCAAATGTCTTACTAACACTTCCATATTCAGTTGATAAATTTTTTAATGACTTGTCAAATGACTCAACTTGTTTTGTTAATTGTATTTTTGCAGATGCTGAACTAGTAGAGTCTATAGCATTAAATGTCATATCTCTTTGAAGTTTTAACTCATCGTAGTTTTTTTTATATGATTTATTAACGTCATTAATGAATTGTTCAGGAGTAGAATTTGAATAATTGTATCTACCATCTATTTGCATTGATTGAAAATCATTAGCACTAAGTCCTACCATTAAAGCTGATTGAATTCTTTCAGGAGTTATACCAGCTATTTTTGTACGTGTCATAGCATCTAGTACTACCATATTACCATTTTCATCTTTATCAAAAGCAACATCCTGGTCAGTTGAGTTTTTAACTAATGCTTTAATAACTTCTTGTGCATTTTTTGAATAATTGCTATATTGTTTATAACCACTATCAAATGATTTATTTACATCTTGACTTTTAAACCAGTCGTTAGCGTCAGTTTTAAATAACCAGTCATGAGAAGCCGCTCCTTTACCTTCTTTATTTGCAGCTTCCATTTCTTTTAGTCCTTTTCTATACTTGGCGGTAGACATTACAGCATTTTGAATACTGTCATCTTTTGAAATACTATTAGCCATACCAGCTGTAGAATTAACTAATTGAAAATTAGAAAAGTCACCTGCTGCAACAGTCTTAAGACTGTTACCTAAAGTATTAAGTTTAGATTGTAAATATCCTTTATCTACATCTCTAATAATATCAAGACCTGCAACATTGTCAATTGATGTTTGTATTTTCTGTACACCCTCATCGTACTTACCTTGCTTATACATACCAACCTCACGCATAGCATCTACTGGTAGTTGCTGTACGTAAGGATTAAAGTTTGCGAGAAGTTGAGGATTGTCTGTAAAACTTGCCATAGCGTTTTATTGTTTAACAAATGTAACATGAATAATTATATTATACAATATTACATAATGTATTTAGTTAATTCTTTATAATTAAAATAGTTATAGATTTCTTATTGCTTTAACAATAGAACCATTTCTAGCATCTTGCTTGCCTGATTTTCTAGTGCCAATTATGTTTTGCTTATCATCATATGTAAATTCATATCCAGGTGCTAGTCCTTTCCCACTAGTTTTACCTGGTGATGATCCTGAAGTATTAAACTGAGCTATACCATTCATGTTAATAGCTCTACCATTTGCATCATATCTAAAGTTGTACATATTCTCATATGTTTGCAATTTTCTGTTCTCTAATGAATTCTGAGCATATTTGCTAGAAATAGAATTTAATGCAGCCTGTGTTACCGCTTTACTATTTGATTTAGCTTGCGATTGTCTAGTGTATTGATTATCTAAGATACCTAAGTTTTTAAGTTTAGCATCATTAATTGCAGCTGTGTTTGCCGTTTGTATTTGATTAGATGCTCCTTGATTCATTCTAAACTCTTCACCTTTAACTTTATTAATAGCCTCGTATGCTTGTGAAGCAATAGCAGTTTGTGCACTTGGATTACCTTGTGCCATTCTTTGAGCAGCTCTTGTTTGAGCTATAATCTCATTCATTTGATCTTGTAACGATACAGAATAAGAACTAGCAAGTTGAGGAGAAAACTGTTGTGCTTGCACAGGCTCTTCTTGATTATTTGATAAAGCATACATTTCTCCAAGTAATTGATTACGATTCAAATCTTCAGAATCAGATGGTCTAAAGTTAGGAAGAATACTATTTGCAAATTGTAGATATGGATCAACATCAAAAGGTGTTACAGTTCTTGTAGCTTCTTCTTCAAATTCTTTAGGTAATTCTATATCTTGAATTAATTGATTAGGTGTTGAATTATATATTTGTTGCTTAACATCAAATATACGATTAGGTATTGAAAATGATTTATTATTTTGAGACGTTATGTTTACTTGATCTAATTCACTAGGTTCTGTTATACCAGTTTGTGCTTTTTTAAAATTACCACCAAGCTTGGCTGTCTTAACTTTACCTCTAGCAAGACTGTCTGCATCAAATCCATATTCTTCTGCTGTATCGTTAATAGCATTTTGTAAAGTTGCTGCTTTGTTTTTAGTATCAGCAATTTCTTTAAGTTTCATATTAGCACCTAATATGTTTGCTTTCAATCCAGAAAACTTAAGTTTATCAAATGAAGTTATTGGATCTAACTCATCTAATTTTTCTGAAGAACTGTTAATTGTTTTATTTTGTTTGATTTCAGATTTAGAAAGATCTGAAACATAATTTTTAAACTTCATACCTTTTGCTTTTTTATCTCCTAATAGTTCTACACCATATGTAGGAATCTTTAGATTCCCAAATACAACAAGATTATCTTCTCCTGTAGATCCATCTTTTAATTTCATTATAGGTTCGCTTCTTTCTACTTCTACTGGATTATCTCCATATGTAATACCAATACCAGATTGACCTTTACCATTTGTTTCATCATGAGATTGTCCACGAGGCATGTAAGTTACACCACCATCAGGTAAGTATGGATTCTCAGATAGCTCTTCCATATGACCTCCCCAGTGAGTTTGTAGTTCACCCCCCATAGAATAAGTTTCCATAGATCCTCCATCTTTCATATAAGAAGCATTTTGTGACTGTAAACCTTGTGCACTTTGTCCAAATGCCATAGATTGCATATTTCTATCAGTAGCAGCTTGAGCTTTTTTTATTTTATTATCTGCAGTATCAATTAAACCTCCTATAGTTCCTGTGATAGCTCCTGCCAATTGTTTTACACCAGGTATCTGACCAATACCAGGTATAGCTCCAATAACTCCTTCTCCAATTCCTTTACCTATTAACGTACCTGCATCTGGACTTCCAGCAGCCCCACTAAGTTTAGATGCAAAATTACCAGCCATTTCAAAAGGAAACCCTCCATTCTGATATTGCTTTATTTGATTAGAATCATTTAATGGTTCATACTCAAGATCATCATAAAGATCATCAGGAGCATATGTATTTTGAATTTCTCCACCATGTTTTAATCTAATACCATTTCTACCAAGAATATTTGTTCCTGTCCCATAAGGAGAAGAAACTTGATTACCTGATGTAACCATATCTTCTGGACGTACATATTGTCTTTGTGTTTGTTCAGGTCTTGTTTGTGATGCTTGTAATGAAAGATCACTAAGTTGTTGTGTTTGTCGAGCAGCTTTAACTGCTTTTTTCTGACCTTTAATTGCACTAATTCCTTGTGCAACATCTGCAAGAGGCGCTGCAAACTGACCTATAGTATCTCCAATTTTATCTATACCACCAGTCTCAGCACCAGGCATTTTAAATCCACTTGAAGTTAAACTTGTAGACATAGGAGTATATCCTATATTAGAAGGTAAAGATGTGTTACCAGGATTAAATCCACCTCCAAATTGTGCTTTTGGAACAGTTGTACCAAGGCGAGCTCCTCCAGCAATCATTGGAGCAAGTTTAGTTAATGCTCCACCTAGTTGGTCAAACATTCCTCCACCTCCTTGATTTTGTTTAGCAGATAACTCAGCTTGTCTATATGCTTGTTCTTCACGCATAGAATTTGTCTTACCTGTAATAGAAAGATCAGCCTGATCATATACATCATTAAAGTTAATTAACTTTGGTGTATTTGCAGTTTCTCCATTAATGTAAGTACCAACTTGAGCTTTCTTAAATTCTTTACCGTGAACCTTCATGAAGGCTTCTTGACTTGGGAACTTTTTGTAAAATTGTGCTTCAGTTTTTACTCCTGCTATCTTTAACATTTGTGCTTTCATAATATATGGTATATAAGATAATATTTTTGTTAGTTTTTTTTTTACTTCCGTTTCTAAACAAATAAGGAAGTTTTATGAGAGTTACTTCTCGACTCAAAGTTCCTAAAAATAAAATTAGTAATCAAGAGTTTCAAAGGTAGTAAACATTTGTAGTCGTTTGTTGTCGCCTTTTATAATATTCTAACAGTTAGCCAGTTATAAAAAAGTTGTTACAAATATAACACTTTTAATTTAATTGGTCTAACCAACCTCCAGATTTTTTTCCATTTCTAGCCATTGGGTATTCTGTAAACTTCTTAGCACCAGGAAACTTTTGTGTACCTGTGTTAGCTTGCACCACTCTTGGTTCTCCTACATCAGGAACCACATATAACGGTATATCACCGTACCCATGTGTAGCCATTGTATCTCCTGAGATTTCTGTTATCTCTCCAGGATGATCCCATTG
>TARA_R110000782_G_scaffold140354_2_pt1 | contig 11714 bp, 14 predicted proteins | sample TARA_R110000782 | Tara Oceans TARA_R110000782 (sample SAMEA4397859) | marine metagenome | biome: Polar Biome; feature: [SRF] surface water layer (ENVO:00010504); material: water (ENVO:00002006), including particulate matter (ENVO:01000060) such as... | depth 5 m
TCATCAACTTTAGAATCACCTTTGTCTTCTAGTTCATCACCTTCTTTTTCATCATCCTTTCCACGTGATTCATCAGACTCAGCAAGAGGATCAGCAGATGCAGCAACTGGCACAGCGTAATCTTCTTCTTCTTCATTATCATCTCGATAATTAATATTCTTGTTAATAGTTTCTTCTTTTTCTTTTATGAAATCTTCAAAAGCCATAATTCTTGATTTAGCCTTAGGTGTTTCAACTTCTTCATCAGCAACAAGAACTCCATCTTCATCAGAAACTTCGTCTTCTTCTTCAGGAACTTCTTTAGTGATTTCATCATCTACTAATTCAGTCTCAGTTTCTTCTTCAATCTCATCGTCGCTAGTTACAATAACTTCTTCTTCAGGAGTTTCAGTAGAAACAGGAGTCCCTTCCTTTTTTCCTTCTTCTTCAATATCAGTAGCACGATCTTCTTCTACTTCTTCTACTTCTTCTTCAGAAATATCATTAGCTTTTGCAAAACTTTTAGACATTGCTTCTAATTTGCTTAAAAGATTTTTTTCTTTCTTTAATTCATCTATGCTGTTAAAACCAATTTTTTTAATTAGCTCATCAACAGCTTCCTTTGTTACTTTTGCAGATTCCGTGATTGCTTTATCGCTTGCAGAATTCATTGCAGAAAACTTTTTGATTGATTTCATATTAATTTTTTTATTTTTATATATTTATATATATCTATGACATACTTAAAAGATATTCTATATTAGAATTTTAAATTTTGTACATCAAATGGAAATTTTTCTTCTTTATATATAGCCCTTCTTGCTATTCCATGTCTATAAATGTAGTTAAGCCATTCTTTTTCTCCTGGTCCTTTGTATCTAAAATCATCAATGAAGTCGTATATTTTAACTACATCTTTTGATTCATGCATTCTTAATCCTCTACCAATGCTCTGTCTAATAATTACTTCTGACTTAAAGCTCTCAGTAAAAAAGATGTTATGTATGTTTTTAATTGAAATACCAGTAGAGAAAGTTCCGTAAGATGCTACAATAATAACATCATTATTCTTTTCCATCCTAGATTTAAATTCTTCTCTAATATCAACATTTACTGAACCATCTACATAATAAACTTTTTTGTCAGTTACTTGTCTTAGTTTCTTAGCTAGTTTTTCACCGTATGCTATTTTATGAAATAGAACTAATGAGTTGTTTGTTGATTTTTTGATTACCTTACAAACAAAATCTAAACGCTTTTCACTTTGATTAATAAAGTTTTGTTCTAAACCAAATAGTTTTTGTCTATCTTGTGGACTTTTTGAAAGAAAGGCAAATGATTCTTTTTGAGACTCCGTTGCATAATCCATGTGGAGCTGCATAACTTTACAAGGAGCGATAAAACCTTCTTCTTGTAATTGGCTAGCTTTTACTTGAGTAACTAAAGGTCCCATAGCAGACATTAAGCTTAATCTATTAACAGTACCCTTTTTAGGAATAGTACCACTTAGTCCAAATCTAAAATCGCAATGCCAACATAAGTCCATGATTTTCTGAATAGAGTTAGCTTTTGCCTTATGAGTTTCATCTACAAAAACTGCATCAAACTGCATAAAGTATTCTTCATCTTTTTTAACTAAAGATTGGTAAGTTCCAATAACTAAATTAGAACTTTTCTTAATCTTTGCTCCTGCATATATCTGCTGAGTTCTTAATGGTATACCGACTTTATTATACTCTTCGAAATCACCAGTTGCTTGTAAAACTAAATTTACATTAGGAACGATCATTAAGATTTTCTTCTTATCTAATTTATCCATTAAATATCCAACAACCATAAAAGATATTAAAGTTTTTCCTGCTGATGTTGCTAATTCTGCTAAACACCTTCTATACTTTAAAATTTTAAATGCTGCTTCAATTTGATATTCCCTAGGCTTTAGATCTTTATGTTTTGCAAATATAGTAGTAACCCAGACTCTAAATGTTTCTTCTGTAATTTCATTATCAAAAATATCGGTGATGCCTTTTAGTGAACACTGAAAATCATAGTCTTTACAAATGTCAATGATCTCTTTCCATAAACCTGCAGGAATTTTATTTCGCTTTACAAAGGAAACATTTCCGTCCCAGATTTTTTTCTTCACTAGAGGATGAAACCGCCACCCTTCAATCTTTTTAGTTAAGCTGCTTTTCAGCTGCTCGTACTCAAGCTCGGTACAGGCATCGATGACTAGAAACTTTTTATTTTCTGTTAATGATAATTCCATAAATGAGTTATATACTTTATATATTTCTATACCTATTTTAAGCTAGAGTTTAAGGTTTCCTACCTAATTTCCAGCCATTATTTAAAAGTTCTGATAACTCAGGTTCTCTGACTGCTCGATTTTTTCCACTACTATTATGTATAAACTTACGACCTTTTGCTGCTGCTGACTGCTTAGCTTTATTTGCAGGGTCCTCCCAATATTTCTTTATGGATGCTACTATCTTAGTTTTGTATGCAGGGTCTTCATATAATTTCTTCATAGCTGCCGACTGTCTAGTTCTTTCATCCAGGTCCTCAAACCGTTTCTTTGCAGATGCTGATGCATTAACTCTTTTATTAGAGTTTGCCCAGCTTTTCTTTTGAGCTACTGACATCTTAGTTCTTTCCATAGGGTTTTTAAACCTCGTCTTCCCAGCCGCTCCTATCTTAGCTCTATATGCAGGGTCTTCGTATGATTTCTTTACAATTGCAGACTGCTTAGCTCTGTTTACAGGATCTTCAAAGTATTTCTTTTTTGTTACCGATTGAGCTATACTAAAGTTTTCTTTGAGCCTATTAAATTCTCTAGCCCCAACACGATAATTCCTATTTTCTTTTCTACACGTAGCCATCATAAATGCAGCTTTCTGTAGCCCGCCATCATTAGGATATATTTCAACTAGTAATTTATGTACTATAAAATGTTCTCGTGCTGTTAGCTTAACTAAGTTTTCTTTGTTATCGTTACCATCCATACATTGAGGTATGATATGGTGGTTCTCAGTATAGCCTATAATGTAACGCTCTTTAGCTCTTTCTATTATCTGGTCGTGGATTAGTTGGTAGTTCATCTTTTAAAATTCCTTTGCATCTAATGATATTCTATTTCTAATTGCAAATGCTAAATTGTCCAGACCCTTTACACAGTCATGATAATAGTCTATATGATTTTGTAACATTTCCATTTGGATTCGTAAATGAGATAAGTCAGCTTTAATAAAACTAGTCTTTTCGGACGAAGATAGTTTAACATCATAGTCAACTGAATACTCTCTAAATTTTACTTTGTAGTATCTGTCGTATGCTCCTTGTCTTTTTAATTTGGTTCCTTTAAAATCTGTAATCTTGTCTAATAAAATTTGCCGATAAGATAACATTAGTACTTGACATTCGCCAAGTCCTCGCATTTCTTTCAGTAATGCTACAAGAGAACTTATCTTAGTTTTCCATTCATCTCTGTCCTGTTCCAATCTTTTTGAAAGTTCTTCATTAGCAGCACCTGTTGCAGTATCATTGTATTCCATTAAAATATACCTTTATTGTTATTAGTTTTCTTGTATGCCTTTATTTTTGGCTGAAACCGTTTCTTTGGCTCAGGTATTGTAAAATTTGTTTTTACTTGATCTAAATCAGATTTAACAAAAGTAGAAAATAATCTAAGCTTTTTGCCATCATTTTCTAAGTCATCGTAAAATTCATCAGTTTCCTCAATCACGAAATCATTATATTTTTCAATGCTAATCATATGTAAATAATATCAAAAGCGTTATTTGTAAAATATTTATCAATGTCCTGTAAACAACCAGTCCTGTGTTTGAATTCATATTTTACAAGGTCATTTAAATCCTTGACCTTTCTTTTAGGAATATCAAAATCTTTAAGAAACTTATCCCACATAAATACACTTTGTCCTGCTTTTAGTTTCTCTATCATTCTTGTCCTACCTTCCATATCAGAATCAAAGAAATATCTTGCAGTAGGTATTTCATTAAATTCAATAATTTGTTTCTTAACTCCAGTTAGTCCTATTGAGTTATTCATAAACATTGCATCAATAGGTCCTTCGAAAATATTAAAATCTCTAGCCATATCAACAGTAAGCAAACCGAACAACATTGAAATTTTGTTTAAATTATCTAGCTCTTCTTCGGTTACATCTAATTTTAAGTTTAGCCTATCATATATTCTTTCAATATTCCAAGTTTTATATTTTGGACCACCATTACCACCTAAGTCTCTAGTTTGAAATCCTAGAATTTTATTATTAGGTGTTAAATTAAAAACATATAGTTCCTTTCTTTTAGGATCCCAACCAAATCTTTCTGTTTTATGTTGGAGAAGTCTAGATTTTAAATAAGGATATGCTTGATATGTTAATGAGTTTATAGGGTAAATATTAAAGCCTAAAGATAACTCATCAAATGTTAGTGCTAACTCTTTTGCTTTATCAAAAAGATAAAAGTCTAATGATTCACCTAAAGAAAAATGTTTTCTGTTTTCCTTTATATAATTGATAACATCTATCCTATCATCGCCTTCGAAGTTTTGATTATGTTCTGCTAAGAAAACATCTAATGATGCATGTGCAGAACAATTATAACAATGAAAGTATAAATCATTCCAATATAAGTTACCTCTCTTTTTTCTTGCTGATGTTGTTGAGTCTCCGCAATAAGGACAGGCCATATTTAGCCTTCCTTTACTTTCTAAAATGCGCCTCTTCTCAGGATCTGTGTGGCTAAGATGAAGTACTCGGACCACCTTATCGATGATCCGAGCTTTCATTTCAGAAGATAATTGAATTTCTTCTGTTGCCATTTGTTAAAGGTCTAAGCCGTTAATAAAATCATCGAAGTTGTCTCCGTTGTTATTATCAGTTGTACCTTCAGTAGTTGTTACAGTTTCAGCTACAGGTTCTGCCTTCGGTGCTGATACTGATGCTGCCGCTGCTTCTGTTTTTACTGTATTCACTGGTGCTGGTTTTGACCTTGTGATGTTTTGGATTGAATCACCAGGAGAATGAAATTGAGAAAGAACATTCATAACCTTTCCTCTAACAGTATCATCCCATGCTTTATATCCCCATGAGTTTAAATCTGGTGCACCGCCTAAAAGATCTAAAATTAATTTTCTACTTGCATCGTCATTCTCTACAGGTGTATCATTAATTGTCATTGGAGATTTAGTTCCGTGAAATTTACTTGAGTCATAGTTTGGATAACCTGCTTTCTTAGAAATTACTAACTCAAAGTTCTTGCCTTCAAAAGGATCAAATACTTGAGTTGGTTCATCAAACTGTGGATTTAGTTCTTCGTCAATTTTAGTTTTGATTTTATAACCAAACTTCATAACTTTTACTTGACCTTCTAAATCTCTGTTTTGCGGATCCTTTACAATTTGTACTAATGCGTAAAATACTTCTCTACGTTTTAGCCCTTCAGACATTTTCTTGTCTACTGCTGATTCCGAGTTTCGTAGTTTAAAAAACATATCCTGTACTGGACATTTTTCACCTACTGTACTTGGGGAGTCTGCGTAAAAGCCATTACCTTCACGATCTTCTAACCAATATACAAACTTTCTTTCGAAAGGTTTTCTTGGATTCTTTGCGTTTGGAAGAAATCGGATTAGAGAACGGTAAGTTCCATCTTGTCCTTGATCTGGTTTCGGTGAGTATAAATCACTACCTGCGGTTGAGGGTCTTTCCCCTGTGTCTAAATCTTTAACGCTTACGTTAAAAATATCAAATTCATTTGCCATGTTAACTGCCTTTTTTTGTTATTATTAATAATTGTTTAATTATATAACAAAGCTCCGTGCCTAAACTGTTTATTTTTTATTGCCTATTTACTTTGCCTTGTTATGCCGTTTAAAAGTTACCAAATATTGGTTCCTTTGTTTATTATATATTCACTATGTAGATTTGTTTAAGAAACTACAATATTATTTTCTATGATTCCGCAAATATCACTTTCATAGATAAAAAATACTATACTATTATTGTACGGTACTTCGGTACCTGCAGAATCATGAAATAACACCCTCATGCCTAATGCATAGTCAGTATCTTCTACGTCTGTACCAATTCCTGTTATAATTCCAGAGTATGGAGGTGCGAACATTCCTTCTGTTTTTGGTAAAATAATTCCAGCCTCGTTTTCAGGTGCTTTATCTTTTTCAATAAAGATTCTTTTTCCAAGTGGTTTTATCATGCGGTGTTTGTTAAATGAGTATATTTAGTATAATAATAATAAAGTTTTTATGTTTCTGAAAGTAAGTATTAAACTTTTTTTAATTTATTTTCAGTTTCTCCTAAACAAATATGAATACGTGCAATATAATATTCAACTACAGAAAAGAAGAATAGTACTATATTCTAGATTTTAATTAGATTAGATTTCAGGTAGATTAGATTTCAAGTATACATAGGGAACATTGGGAACATAGATCTTAAAGGGAACAAGACATTATGATTCAATAAAATATAAATTAAATATAGTATAAGTATTCTAAATCTTAGCCTCTGCTCTCTTTAGACATTGGATTAAAAAATAAGCATCGACCAAATCATCAAGTGGCTTTGGAATCTTTTCGCTAAAATCCTGACCTTGCACCCATTTCCAAACTTTGGTAGCTCTTAGGTTTTTATCATTTAAGACATCATCCTGGAAAGCTTTAATCATGTAGTGTTTATTTCCATTTCCCTTCCCAGCTAATTTTTTTACATGAGACGGTTGGAATATCGATAAATTTTCAATAGAGTATTTATCTATTAGCGCCTTTCTTAAAAAGGTGTTGTATTGAATCATATCTATGAATGAGTTGCCTTTACTTCCATAAGAGAACCCTTCTATAGCAACTTCAACATTATCAGCTTCAAATAGTGTTGTAAATATATTAACCATTAGAGAAGCAATATTTCCAGCATCCTTTAACTTCTGTCTTTCTCTAGGTAAAAATTCTTTTGAAGTAACATCTCGTGTATATGCAAAACCAAGTAGTGCATTATCATCAATCAGTTCACGGTGTACGGAAAATGCTTTAGGTATTTTTTTACCTTCTTCATCCCATATACGATTTCCGTAATTAAAGAAAGTTATGAAGTGGTATTTGCCGTCTTCTGTTTCTACACAGACACCTGGGCTGTTTAAAGAAAAATCTACACCAATCCTAATTGTGTTTTTCATGTTATTATATTCTCTTGCCGAGTACTGAACCTAGTGCCGCTCCAACAAGACGTGATGTCATTAAATCGTATAGTGCACCTTTCTCAATTCCAAGTACTTTAGCAATAGCCTTTCCGATAGTTTTACCTAATGCAAAACCGGTTAGACCTCCAAAAATACTACCTAGTATTCCTTCGCTGATAATTTCTTCAACAACAACTTCTAGGTCTTTGCCATTCTTTTGTTCTTCTAAAATTCTTTCAACTGCAACATCAATAGCAGCATCTTGTTCAGCGGTTAGCTCATGAGATTCATTTAATAAATCTTGTATGTTTAATGAGTCTTCTTTATTTTCGGTAAGGTAGTCTTTAAAAGTTTTCATTGGTACTTTGTTTTTTTATATATTAGGCCACGTTAACTACTACATCCAAGACGTTATAGCTAAACTCCATATCAAAGGTTTGGAACTCTACGGTATTACTTGAGAAGTTTAAATCTAATGGACCTATTGCTGAAATAAACATATCCTTTAATTGTACAGTTACAAATACAGTCCCATCAGCATCTAGCATTTGTACACCAACACCTTCTGGCAAATACGGATGCTTACCACTTAATTTATAATAATAGTCAAACATTTCAACAGCCATCCAATAATTAACATATCCATCAAATGCTTGCATTGTAACGGTTAGAGATTTATCAAAGAGTTGTTGTTTTGGCAAGCTTGATCTAAATCCACGTGTATTTCCAGGATAGTCTGTCTGCTGTACAGGATCAAAAGAAGGTCCTGGTAAATTTAAAGACTGTATTCCATAGTTCCAATAATCAATAGGTTCTTTAATTAACCCACCAGGTATTCTAGTAAGAAATGGTTTATACTTCTTAACTATAGTTTCAGGAATAAAATTTCTAGGAAAATCAAATTTGAACTGGTTATTTCTAGCACTTAATATCATATCTTATATTTTTATTCTAAGCTGGGCTTTCTGGAAGATCATCTAGATCAAACTCCTGTGCAACCTTATTTATACCAGTAGAAAACCGTTCTAAATTTTGAGCTGCTAATTTATATTGAGCTATTGTTGCACCTTTAGCATTTGCATTACGTAATGCTGCGTGTTGTTGTTTTACACGTCGTTGAGCATCAGCTAATGCTTGTGCATTTTTTGCTCTTCTATTTAATGACGCAAGTTTCTCTGAATCTAAATCTTGCATTAATGTAGCAATTTCATTTACTAATTCATCATTGCTTGCTTGCAATGCTTGTATAGCTAGTGCATCCTCGCCTGCAGATGTAATGAGTACAGTATTTTCTGCTGCAGTTATTGCACTGCTATCATTTAGCTTTGCAAGTTGGATAGCATATTCTAATCTCTGTTCTTCGATTTGTGAAGTTAAAGATATTCTATTAGCATCATCAGTAGCTAACCAAATGCCTTGATATAAAACTGACTCATCAGATATAGAATCATCAGTCTCATCAATCATTTTAGTAGAGATATAAAAATTGTTATTATCTAAAACTAAAATCTTTTTACTATCAGACCGCGTAATTCTAAAAAGTACTTCTCCTCTTGAAAGATCAACCTCTGCTACTTGTGTATGATTTTTTATATCAATCTCATCTGCTGATCCAATAAAGTTTATAAAAATACTTCCTACATTACTAAGATCAATTGGCGTGTCTTCTCCATCCACCTCGTCAAATAGAGTAAATAAAAAATAATCATCAAATGGAGATATTCTTATTGTTCCATCGCCTTGTGGCATTGGAGTTTCATTAACTGATAAGTTAACAAACCTTTGAAAATATTCCTTTTGAGTTTTAGTTAATGAGATATTTGTATTTATTGCCATGATTACCTTTTATATTGTATTAGCGCCGTTTGATGCTGTCCCATAACTTGGTCTAGACTTAGTTTCCTCTGTAATAGTTTGTACTTTAACAGGAGATATTGCGGCTTTAACTTTTATCCTATCTCTAAATGTAGTTACATATTTAGTTTTTACAACTAGCTTTTCGGCAATTTGTTCAGATGTATTTGCATTATTATTAGCAGGTGCCGTACCAACTATAATTTGCTGACCTGTGTCATTGTTAATTTGATTATATACATTTGCTACCGTTGGAACTACTCCTAAGTTAATTTGTAGCATAGTTCTTCCATACTTCTGAGTTTCAAATGAAGTTAACTTTGCATTCTTAATAATTTGAGTTGCATCTGCTTTATTGTATAATCTTAGGACATAGGCAATAGAAAAAGAAATTGCAGTATTTGCATTTTTAATAATAGGCCTAAATAATATAGGCTCGTCAAAATCAGTAGTTTGAGTATATACTTGAAAGCTTGTCTGTGTAAATACAGTTCCTACTTGTTCTGTTACACTTACTTCATGAAATACAACATAGTCTCCACCTGATGAATTTAACTGAGCAATAAGGTTACTGAAGCTAGAACCTGCAACTTTACCTTGCAATTCAAAATAGTCTCCGCCTGTTGACTGAGTAACTGATGCAAATAAATTATCGTAAATATCTCTATTCAATATAGAAGCAGAATTAATTTCCTGCATTTCATAAAAAGAATACGCGTTCTGTATTATAGTACTGTAAATTCCACTAGCTCTTAATGTAATTGGAGGAGTACCTAAAAATCCTTGACCTTCTGTTATTTTATAAGCAAGACCATTTGCGTCCGCAGTAGTAAAAAGATTATTCATAAAGAATAATGCAGGAACTCTCCACTCAATATAAGTAGCATATAACTTATCTCCTAACAATAAAGGATCTGCTGAAAACTGTGGTGTATCAGTTTTTAAAAAATTAATAGATGCTAAGTTTAACATTACTCCATCTCTCCGTGGTGCTAAAGTTTCAAATACTATACCATCAAATCCTTGAAAACTAAATCCTGCTACAAAATGAACTTTAACTTTATCATACTCAACATCTAATGCAGGTGCAAATGTTTGTAACAAATCTACAGTATCAGTAAGTTCAGGACTAAAATCATTATAAGGAACTCCGATGCTTGTATCTAATGAAACATATTGTGTTTTTGTTGCATTATTAGAAACTGCAGAACCATCTCTATCATTACCCATAACTGCGTTAACAGCATCAGTATTAAAGAAATAAGTTCCTTGAGTATTAGCATCACGCATTAATTCTATCGGGTATGCTGTTGTTGAAAACTTAGCAGGATCTGACTGGCTAGTGTAAGTGTACTCTATTAGTATCTGTTCCGATAATTGTATAAATCTAGATGATTCCATTGTATTCTATTTATTTACCACTGTAAAAGCTTTGGCGTCCATGAAATACCAAACCCAATATACGGGCTTATTTTTCCACTACCATTTATACCCATACCTATGTTTATGCCTAGCCCAAAGTTTTTTCTGTTCTGTACTTGTAATTTTTTAAATTCTGGACTCTTTTTATTAATCAGTATTCCATTAGCATCATTAAATGTAGTTCCTGGATAATCAGAAGTTAACTTAATAAATATTTCTTTAGTGTCTACATCTTGTGATAGTGTAGCATCTAACCAAATATGTTGTTTAAGATTAATTGTTGCAGAGCCAAACATTAAACTGTCAGTAAAACTATAAGGCAACTCTACATTTATTAACCTTGTGCTATTATCCCAATCGCTTTCAGATTTAAAACTTAGCATTGAATTAAAACTAGTACCACTTTGTTTTATTATAGTGTCCTTTGTTGTTACAGGAATTTCTATAATCTTTTCTCTTATTATTGTTTTATATTTAATTATTGTAATTGGTGGCTTTCCATGTTCATATTCTAAAGAATCTTTTAATTCTTCTAAAGATAATACTAAACCTTTAATCTCCCCAACTGATTCGCCATTTTCATTAGTGTAGTTTCTAATAGTATCGCTAGCTGCAACAAGATTATTCTTAAATCTAATAATTTCTCCGTTTGCATTTTTAGTTTCATTACACTGACGCAAGAATAACATTAACAACACTACGATAGCACCAACCAAGAACATCCTTGTGTTTTTAGGATCGGTGATTATACCAATAATGTTTTTAATAATTAAGATCATTTTATAAACTTAAGTAATTTGTTAGGTGTAACTTCCGATGCACCATATTTTTTTGCTATTTTTTCAATAAACTTAGTTTCCTTTCCTTTCATCATATCAACTTCAGTAAAAAGATTATCTCTTTTCTCTGCTAAACTTATGATAGATTTTTGCATTAAATCTAAAGAGAGTTGTATTTCTTTATATCTACTTATGAAACCATTTAAATCTGCTATTTCTTTTTTTGTCATTTTTATTTTTTAAATTATTTAAATCTATTGTAGTTAGATAGGTCGAGCTTCTGGGTTTGGTAATTGGATAAACTCAGATTGTGGTTCACCTACCATTCTCCATCCTGGTATATAAGTATATGTCAAATAAGTCCCTTCATCTTCTTCAGTTGGCTCAGAAGTTACAGCTCCACTCTGAGACATTACTTCTATTGCTCTTCCGTCAAATTGAAATGTTGCACTCCATCTAA
>TARA_R110000782_G_scaffold73091_10_pt1 | contig 11708 bp, 8 predicted proteins | sample TARA_R110000782 | Tara Oceans TARA_R110000782 (sample SAMEA4397859) | marine metagenome | biome: Polar Biome; feature: [SRF] surface water layer (ENVO:00010504); material: water (ENVO:00002006), including particulate matter (ENVO:01000060) such as... | depth 5 m
GCCCAGGGCGTCGTCGATGCTGGTGGGCAGCTCGTACACCGCGGAGAGCACCGGGACGCCGGCGCGGTGCAGCGCCTCGGCCGCTTCCGACGAGGCGACGGTGTTGCAGAACGCCGCGTCGGGACGCCAACCGGATCTTTCGAGGTCCTCCAGCACCGCCCGAACGGCCCGCGCGCAAGGCACGCCGGGCATGTCCGCGCAGCACGCCACCGGGCACACCGACGCGAACGCCGGCTCCAGCTCCCCCGACCCGATCAGCAGCACGCGGCAGTCCACGCCGGCCCCCGCCCAGTGCCGCAGGTTCTCGAGCACGATCAGCTGCGCGCCCGCGAGCGCCGCGTCGTGGGACACCACGAGCAGACGCGGCCCGCGCTCGCCCGCCGGCGTCGCCGCACCGCCGCGCCCGCGCCACCGCACCCGCGACGCCGACGGCGGGAGGGGCGTTTCAGCGGACCGGTCCGCGTCGGGCGCGGCCCGGCGCACCAGGCCGGCCGCCCGGTTCTTGATCGCCGGGTGCCGGTTGAGGAACGCGTTGAGCGCGGGCGTGGTGCGCACCATCCGCTTGATGCGGTCCTCCACGCTCGGCCCGACCGGCGCCGGCCCGGCCTGCTCCGCGGAGATGTCCGGCCCGGCGTCCTCCGCGTCTGTGGTGATCTCGGGCGCCCGCCCGTCCCCATCCCCACCGGTCGACCCGGCCATCGCGCCGCCCAGCACGCGGGCCGTCGCCCGCAGGTACGCGTCGCCGAGGTCCTTGCGCGGCTCGAGCACCGTGCCCTCGGCCCACTCGTTCCACGCGTTGACGAACACCAGGTTTTCGCGGATCCCGTCGTCCGGCTGCGCCTGGTTGATGGCGCTGGCCAGCCACGCCGCGTAGAGGTCCGGCGTTGCGCCCTTGTGGATGATCGCCTGCTCCATCCGGCGCGCCGTGTTGTCCCAGCTCGGCATCACCCCGCGGTAGAGCCGGTAGTCCGCCTTCCGCGGCCGTTCGAGCATCTCGCGGACACCGGCGGGGTAATCGAACACCGTGCCGCCGAACCGCGGGTCCATCCCGGTCATCCGCCCGGTGATCTCCGGGGCCGGGAAGTGGTGGGGGGGGAACTCGACCGCCGCGTCGAAGCCCAGCGGGCCGGGGTCCGTCGTTCGGAACTGCACCGCGCAGAGGTGCACGTCGCCCACACCCGCCCGGCGGCACTCGTCGCGCCACACCGCCGCGGTGTCGGCCGCATCGACCATCAGGTCCGCCCGGTAGACGAGGACCACGGGCTTGCCGTCGACCCGCACGTACCGCTCGTCCTCCAAGTACGGCATCAGGTCGAGGATGAACCGCCGGTCGCTCGCCAGCGTGTGCTGCTGGCGCAGCAGGATCTCCTGCTCCAGGCCGTCCCAGCGACGCGTCCAGTTCTCGTTCGCCCAGCACACGCAGAACGGCAGGTCGGGCGTGCCCGAAACCAGCACGTCCTCGAGCGGCCGTTCGAGCACCCGGCGCCCGTTGAACCAGTAGTGGTGGTAGCAGAACCCGTGGATGCCCGCGCCCCGCGCCAGCTCCGCCTGGCGCTCGCGCACCTCCGGCAGGCGCAGGTCGTAGAAGCCCAGCTCCCCGGGCAGCACCGGCTGCGCGTGACCGGGGAACATCGGACGTCCGCGCGTCACGTTGGTCCACTCCGTGAACCCCTTGCCCCACCACGCGTCGTTCTCGGGGATCGGGTGGAACTGCGGGAGGTAGAACGCCAAAACCTTCGTGTTCGCCAGCCGGCGCGGATCCACGGCGACCGCGGGCACCGCGCCCTGTTCGTTCACACGAATCTCGGCCGGGCGCTCGTCGCTTGTTCGATCACTGGCACGGACCGAGTCGGCCTGCGCGATGTCCTTGCCCGACGCGGGCGGTGCGAGGTCACCGGCGGGCACGCCGGTGCGCCCCTCCATCAGACCCCGCGTGATGAAGTGCTCGAACGGGTGCACCCCCGCCGCGCCCACGTCCGGGTTGGACTCGACATACCACGCGGGGTCGAATCCGGCCGAGGGCCGACGCCCCTCGATCCCGCCGCGCGCCGCGAAGTGCCACGCCGGATCGACGCCCGTAGCAGCCACGTCCGGGTTCGTCCGCAGGTAGTACCCCGCGTCGAACAGTCGCGACCCGCGGAACAACGCCGCCCGCCGGGCGACCACCAGCCGATCGGTCCCCGGCAGGCCCAGCGTCCGCGTCACCCGCACCGCCAGCCCCATCCCCCGCACCGCCGCCGCCCGCCCGGCGGCCGAGGCGACCCGCATCGTCCGCGTCCACCGCCACGACCGGGTCGATCGGATCCACGCCAGCTCGTCCCGCAGATTCTCGCTCTCGGCCGAGGCCCCCCGAAGGCTCGCGTTCGCGGTGTCGGCCTCTTGGCGCAGCGATTCGATCGTCCCCGCGTCGCGAGCCCGCGCCTCCGCAGCGGCGGCCGCGCCCTGGCGTGTCCGCTCCTCGACCCGCGCCGCATGGATCTCGGCCGTCTTCTGCGCGTCCAGCGCGGCGTCCCGCCCCGCGAGCGCCTCCGCGGTGGTCCGCCGCAGCGTGGCGATCTCGTTCCGCGTGGCCGCGAGGCTCGCCTGCGCGGCCGCGGCCTTCTCCCGCGCCCCCATCAGTTCTTCGCGCACCCGGTCCAGCTCGGCCGACGCCCGCTGGTAGTCCACCTGCGCCGACGCCGCATCCCGGATCGCCGCGTCGCGTTCGGCCTCCGCGGCCGCCCGCTCGGCCAGCAGACGCCCGCGGTCCTCCGCCAGCTTCTCGCGTTCGGCCGCGGTCTGCGTCGCGGTCGCCCGCAACCGCTCGCACTCCGACCGCAGCCGCTCGGCCCGGCCAGAGGCGTCCTCCGCCCGGGACTCGGCCTGCCTGGCGCGCCCGTCCAGCGAGGCCATCTCGGTCTCGAGCCGCGCGCAGGTCTCGCTCAGGTGGACCGTCCGGCCGATCGTGAACCGCCCATCCGTCAACACCTGATCGCCCGGCCAGCTCACCCGCCCGTCCGAGCACACCGCCAGCAGATAGGTCGCCCCCTCGCCCGCCGGCCCCCGCTCGTACGAACGCCCGTCCCGGGTCCGGACCAGCTCCGTCCGGCCGCGTGCCTGCCGCGCGATGAGCGACCCGGACACCAGCCGCTGGGCGTAGAACGCCGTGTTCGTAAACCGCTTGCCCAGCAGCGCCTCGAACTCCTCGGCGGTCAGTTCTTTCTTGTGGAACGGGTTGCGCTCCTGCCCGGACAGGTACACCGACTTGTCCGGCGTCGAGCACACGAACACCCCGCCGGGGCGGAGCACGCGGCGCACCTCCCGCATGAACTGGGCGTGGTCCTCGATGTGCTCGATGGTCTCGAAGGAAACCACGACATCGAACGAGTCCTTCTTGGCTGGGATCTTCTCGCACGAACCGACCGCGAAGCGCAGGCCCTCGCGCCCGTAGGTCCGCTCCGCGTGCCCGACCGTCGCCTCGTCGATGTCCACCCCGACGACGTCCGAGGCGACCTGCGCCAGCATGGCCGAGCCGTACCCCTCCCCGCACGCGATGTCGAGCACCCGCTTGCCGGCGCACAGCCCCGACGCGAACACGTACCGCGACACGTGCTCGGTCTCGATCTCGCCGACGATCCCCGGCACGAACCGCTCGCCGGTAAAACCCATCTCCTCCGCCGGGCTCACCCGGCGCAGCGTCCGCTCCCGCACCGCCGCGCTCTCGCGCGTCACCTCCCGGTACGCCCGATCGAGCGCGGCCCCGTCCGGCTTTCTGTCCGCCGCCAGCTCCAGCATGGCCTCGAGCACCGACCCGGTCGTCCGATCCAACCCCGCACCCTCCGACGCGTGGTGGTGACGCAAGCGCCCGTCGAGAAACGCCGAGATCCCCGCCGCGCCGCCCGCGATGTCCAGGCCGAGCCCAAGCGCCCCCTCGATCCGCGCGAGTTGCCCCCGCCAGTCCGACAGCAGCGCGTCGTACGAGACCACCACCCGGGGCAGGGAACGCGTCGAACGCTCTGCATCCAGCGTGTACTCCCGCCAGAGCCGCAGCGACTTCTCCCGCGGGAACCCGTCCCGCGCCGCCAGCGAGGCGGCCACCTCGTCCGGGTGACGCACCGCGATCACGCACACCAACCGGCGCCCCAGGGCGTCCGCCACCCGCTCCCACAGCGGCACAAGGCGCGAGGCACGCGGGTCCTTCACCGCCATCACCGGCGCGTCGCCGAACTGCTCGCGCACCAGGCCCGCCAGCTCGCCGACCCACGCCCCGTTTTCCGAGTCGCCGGCCGGCATCGGGCCGTCCCAGCTCGTCCCGAGTTGTTCCAGGATCCGGTCGTGCGCCCGCACCACGGGCGCCGGCTCCCAGAACCCGCGTTCGTTGCTCCCGGCCACCGCCGGCAGGGGTGTCCGCGGCATCCCGGCCCCGCACAGGCCGAGCACACGCGTCAGCGCGGACGTCCCGCTCCGACCCATCCCCAGCACCAGCAACAGCGTGCCGTCCCGCCGGGGGCGCTCGAGAACCTGTCCTGCGCCGGGCCCGCTCATGCCTTGCTCACCTCGTGCTCGGCCGGCTCCAGCGTCACCAGCTCCACCAGCCCGGGACCGTAGGGATCATCCGGCTCGTACACCCCCAGGTCCACGTGCCCCGCCGTCAGCGGTGCCCGCGCCGAATCCACGCGGAACATCGCCGCGTCGATGATACGGGCCAGGTAGCCCGACTCCGGGTCGTGCCCGCCGGCCACCCGCCCCATCAGGCCGCAGTTGAGAAAGTACGACCCCGTGGAGAGCGCCGCGCGGAACCGGAACCGCACGCGGATCCGCGTCCCCGCCCCGACCCGTTCCACCCCTCCAAAGCCGTCGGACGACCCCACCCCGTACAGCTCGACGCCGTTGACCGCCTTGAGCAGCATCCCGAACCGCACGGACTCGCACGCCGCGTCGAAGCGCACCTCGTAGCACCAGTGATACACCGCGCCGCGGCGCAGCACGTTGACCGGATCGCCCCCCGGGGTCTCCAGCCACGACCGCTCGATGCTCGCCCCGTTGGAGTTGTACACCACCGTGCTCTTCGGCCGCATCGCCGGCAGGTAGCTCTCCCCGTCCCGCAGCCCCGGTCCGGCGTCACGCTCCGCCGACGGGGCGGCGCGTGCGCCTTCGCCGCCTCCGCCTACAGGCCCGGCCGCCTCGCCGCGGTCCGCCCGCCGGATTTCCTCGCGGACCGAGGCCGCCGCCGACGGGGTCGCGTGGATCAGCTTCTGATACCACTGCGCGACGGGCTTGGCGTCCCCGGTGATCAGCCGCTCGCCCCCGTCGATGAGCACCGCCCGGTCGCACAGCTCGACCACCGCCCCCGGCGCGTGGGAAACAAACAGGATCGTCACGCCGGAGTCCTTCATCTCCCGAAGCCGCGCGAAGCATCGGCGCTGGAAGGCCGCGTCCCCCACGCTGAGGATCTCGTCGAGCACCAGGATCGACGCGTCCACGTGGACGGCCACGGCGAACGCCAGCCGCGCCCGCATGCCGCTCGAGTACACCCGCACGGGCTGATCCAGAAACGGACCGATGTCGGCGAACGCCACGATCCGATCGAACCGCTCGCGCACCTCGTCCGTCGTCAACCCCAGGATCGACGCGCACAGGTGCACGTTCTCCCGCCCCGTAAACTCCGGGTTGAAGCCCGACCCCAGCTCCAGCAGCGGCGACACCCGGCCCGAGCGTTCCACCGACCCCTCCGTCGCCCGAAGCGTCCCGCAGATCAGTTGCAGCAGCGTGCTCTTGCCCGCCCCGTTGCGTCCCAGCACCCCCAGCGTCTCGCCCGGCGCGATCGTCAGGTCCACCCCACGCACCGCCCAGAACTCCGTGTGCCGGACCCCCATGCCCAGCATCTCGAGCAGCCGGTCGTGCGGCCGGCGGTACATCCGGTACGCCTTGCCCAGCCCGCGGCACACCACCGCCGGCCCGGAGCCGCCCGCACGAACCACCCCCACGCGGGCCTCAGACGACATCGCCGAACCCCTCCCGAAGTCGCCGGAACACCGCCAGCCCGCCCCAGGCGCACACCAGCCCGACGCCCAGCAATACCGCGAACCGGACCGGATCGAACGACGCCGGCGTGAACGCCAGCCCCCGGGCCGTGTCGATGGTCGCCGCCACCGGGTTCCACGCGATGACCCACCGCCACGCCTCCGGCACGATCCCGATCGGATAAAACACGGCGCTCATGAACATCAGGATCGTCGCCACCGTGGCCGCCACGGGCGCCAGGTCGGTCAGGTACGCGCCCAGCGCGCACAGCAGCCAGCCGGCCCCCAGCCCCATCAGCACCAGGGGCGCCGCCGACAGCGGCACGAAGACCACCGTCCAGGACGGCGGGCCCGCCAGCGCCCAGCCCAGCAACAGGAACACCACGAACGCCGCGCCCGCGTCGAACAGCGCCGAGCACATCCGGACCGGCACCAGCACCTCGACCGGGAACACCATCTTGGTCACGAACGACCGGTGCTGCCGCAGCAGCGCCGGCGACTCGATCAACATCCGAGCGAGCACCTGGAACACGATCAGCCCGAGAAACAGCCGGGCCGCGAACGCCCCCGTCCCGGAGTCTTCCCCCCAGCGGGCCCGCAGCACCCCGGCGAATACCAGCGTGTACACGCCCAGCATCACCAGCGGCGTCAGCACCGCCCAGCCCATCCCCAGCACCGATCCCCGGTAGCGGGCCTCGACCTCCCGCCGCGCCAGCCGCCAGATCAGGCCGCGCTGGGACGCGATCGCCCGCCATGGTCCGAGAACTCGGTCCACCAGCCCGCCGGCGCCCGCCCGGGCGGAGACGCCGGAGGCGGGTCGGGGTGGAACGGTCGCGGGTTGGCCCTGGATCGCGGACATGCGTACTCGGCAAAGTCTAGCGACCCCGTCCGCCGATCACCCCCGTGTATAGTCCCATCCCGCCCATTGTTCGGGCCGGGGGCACGCAACACCCGGGAGCCTTCCATGAAGGGCATCATCCTCGCCGGCGGCCTGGGCACACGCCTGCGCCCCATGACGCTGGTCACCAACAAGCACCTCCTCCCCGTCTACGACCGGCCCATGGTGTATTACCCCATCGGAACCCTCGTCAACGCCGGCATCACCGAGGTCCTCGTCGTCACGGGAGGCGAGCACGCCGGCGACTTCTTCAAACTCCTCCGCAACGGCAAGGACGTCGGCCTCAAGCACCTCGAGTACGCCTACCAGGAGGGCGAGGGCGGCATCGCCGACGCCCTCAAACTGGCCGAGGACTTCGCCGACGGCGGCAAGATCTGCGTCATCCTCGGCGACAACATCATCGAGAACAACATCAACCAGGCCGTCGCCGATTTCCGCAAGCAGGAGAAAGGTGCCAAGGTCCTCCTCAAGCAGGTCGAGGACCCGCACCGCTTCGGCGTCGTTGAGTTCGCCGAGGACCGCAAGTCCATCAAGCGCATCATCGAGAAGCCCAAGGACCCGCCCTCCGACATGGCCGTCACCGGCTACTACATGTACGACGGACGCGTCTTCGATATCTGCAAGACCCTCAAGCCCTCCGGTCGCGGCGAGCTCGAGATCACCGACGTCAATAACGACTATCTCAACCGCGGCGAGCTGACCTGGTCCGAACTGACCGGCTGGTGGACCGACGCCGGCACCGTCCCCTCGCTCCTGCGTGCCACCAACCTTGTCGCCGAGACCGGCGCGAACAAGATGTAACTTCTTGGAGCGGGGGGCTTCCAGCCCCCCGTTCGGGCACAGCCCGAACCCGAAAGCCGAAAGCCAAAGCCAACCCCGGAACCCCCCATGCCCAACACCATCCTCATCACCGGCGGCTCCGGCTTCATCGGCTCCAACCTCGTCCGCTACATCCTCGACAACCGCGACGAGCACGTCATCAACCTCGACGCCCTCACCTACGCCGGCAATCCCGAGAACCTCGCCGACATCCAGAGCAACCCCCGCTACGAGTTCCTCCACGCCGACATCTGCGAGCCGGCCAAGTACCAGGACGCGATCAACCGCGCCGACTCCGTCCTGCACCTCGCCGCCGAGAGCCACGTCGACCGCTCCATCCACGACCCCTCCGCCTTCCTCAACACCAACATCATCGGCACGCAGCTCCTCCTCGACGCCTGGCGCAAGAAGGCCAACCCCGGCCGCTTTGTCTACGTCTCCACCGACGAGGTCTACGGCACCCTCCCGCTCGAGCCCGCCAGCCTCAAGTTCACCGAGGAAACCCCGCTGGCCCCCAACTCGCCCTACGCCGTCTCCAAGACCGGCGGCGACATGCTCGCCCGCGCCTACCACCACACCTACGGCCTCGACACCGTCATCACCCGCTGCTCCAACAACTTCGGCCCCTACCAGTTCCCCGAGAAGGTCATCCCCCTCTTCGTCAACAACCTCATCGAGGGCAAACCCGTCCCGCTCTACGGCGACGGACGCAACGTCCGCGACTGGCTCCATGTCCTCGACCACGCCGAGGCCATCTGCGCCGTCCACGACAAGGGACGCACCGGCGAGGCCTACAACATCGGCGGCAACAACGAACGCTCCAACCTCGAACTGACCGAGATGCTCCTCCACCTCTGCGGCCGCGACCACTCCTTCATCAAGCGCGTCCCCGACCGCCTCGGCCACGACCTCCGCTACGCGATCGACGCGACCAGGATCAAGAACGAACTCGGCTGGCAGCCCACCCGCTCGGCCTGGCCCGACGCGCTCGAGGCAACCGTCAAGTGGTACCACGACAACCGCACGTGGTGCGACCACGTCCGCTCGGGCGAATACCGCCGCTTCTACGAGCAGAACTACGGCGCCAACGCTTGACCCATCGCGGCGCACCCCGCCCCGCACCGGGGTAGACTGCCCCGAACATGCGCCCGCCCACGCTCCCGACCCCGGTCTGCATCGCTCTCATCATCGTGGGGGCCGCGGTGCTGCTCGCGACGAGCGCCGCCTTCCTCCAGCTCTCCGGCCGCTTCCAGGCCGACGCCCACCGCCTGACCGTGCCGGACGTGGTGGAACTCGAGGTCGAGCCCGACGCCGCCATCATCGTGCTGCGTGAACTCGCCGGCTCGCACATCACCGTCAACCGCCCCCTCCGGGACCTGCCCGACGATCTGGCCATCGTCGTGACCGACGCCGCCACCGGAGAACCGATCGAGACGGAGCCGTCTACCTGGTGGTCCCGTCAGTCCGTCATCGGCCTCGAGCGGCACCGGCGCGGCATCGTCGCCTTCCGCTCGCCCGACCACGGACGCGTCCGAATCGACGTGCGCGGCACCTTCCCGAGCGAACAGGTTTTCGCCGTCAGCCCCTCCTTCCACACCTTCAGCGACCGCTGGGTCGTGCCGATGTCGGCCGCGGCCGGCGTCGGGGCCCTGCTCGTGATCGGCGGCCTCATCGCCTCGATCATCCGCGTCGCCCGCGCCCCCGGGCCGGGCCCGGGCCTGTCCGACCAGTTCTGACCCCGGCGGCCGTCCCGTCATCCAATCGCGTCGATCACGCCGTTTTGACAAAAACTGTCGCACAGCTTCAGAAAGACATTTTCCAGAAATTGTTGTCCAACAGCGTGAGTTTCTGGAAGTGCCATCGCTCTCCCCTTGTCAGGTCCGATCGCCGGGCCGACCACGCAAACCGGGCCGCACCACGCCGCCCAACTCGATAGGGGAAAGCCATGAACGCCAGCAAAAGAAACACCCGCCTGATCTCCGCCGCCCTGACGCTGACCGCCCTCGCCGGCACCGCCGCCGCGCAGACCCAGTCCGGCCCGATCTACGTCCTCGAACCCCCGTCTATCTCCGCCCTCAACCCCCGCGTCCACGCCGTCGCCAACAACGCCGCCGGCGTTCTCATGACCACCGACACCGACCCCGACGCCGCCTTCGGCTACAACAAGATCATCTGGACCTGGGAAGACGGCGGCCTGAGCGGTCCCGACGAATGGAGCGTCCAGAACCAAACAAATAGCAGCGGCGGCTATTTCGCCTACGAACTCAAGAACGTCATCGTCACCTCGCACGGCGGCGGCGGGGGTATGGGCTCGGGCAAGGTCCGCTACGAAATGCTCGCCAACACCCCCGGTCCGGTCCCCGGATCGACTATCTTCTCGACCGCCGACGCACCCCCGATGTTCGTCTCACCCGAGGGCGGCCAGTACGCCGGCGCGTTCACCTTCTCGGCATCCGCATCCAACGAACGCCGCGCCTCCGGTGCCACCGCGGTCGACATCGACGGCGACGGGCTGCTCGATCTCGCCGCCTGCTCCTGGACCGTCGATGCCGCCGGCTCCACCGGCCCGCAGATCCTCCAGATGGATGCCACGAGCAACTTCTCCCGCGTCCGCGCCTCCTCCACCCTCGGCGACATCCGCGTCGGCGATCGTGGCAGGATCGACCGCTCGGCCTCCATCGACTTCTCCCCCGAGGAAGACAGCCTCCAGGCCGCGTTGTGGATCGGAGACCAGCTCGCCGACACCTCCAACCTCGACACCTACCAATCCTCCTCGTTCTTCGACGTCTGCGACGACGGCTCCACCGCCCTGCTCCACGTCACCGACACCGGCGGCTCGTCCAGCATCCTCGCCTACGACACGCTCACCCACACCGGACGCGTGCTCGACGCCTCCGGCGGGGCCGTGCACGCGATCTCGTCCGACGGCGCCACGGTCGTCGGCAGCACCATCGACGCCTCCGGCCTCGTCCGCGCCGCCTTCTGGACCCGCGCCGCCGACGGCGACTACGCCCTGCACGACTTCGCGGCCTTCATCGATAACCTCGGCAGCAGCGGGCTCGACGGCGTCTCGTTCCTCGAGCTGACCGCCGTCTCCGCCGACGGACTCACCGTCGCGGGCACGATGTCGCTGGCCGACGGCAGCCTCCGCGCCTTCACCGCCGCGGTCCCTACGCCGGGCTCGGCCTTCCTGATCGTCGCCGCCGGTGTCCTCGCCGCTCGCCGCCGCCGGGCCTGACCCCGCGCCGGCGTCCTTCCCGACCCATCCGGATCTCATCTCCTCCTTTCCTCCGTCCGCCCCGAGCACCGTGCCCGGGGCGGTCGCGTCGGTCGCCGAACCGTGGTACCCTCCGAAGAACACCCCGCCACAGCCGGGAACACGCAAAGGAGAACCCCATGCCCGCAGACTCCGAAATCAGCAAGCTGCTCCTCGTCATCATCGCCATCCTGATCCCGCCCCTGGCCGTCGGTCTCAAGGAGGGCATCGGCGGATCGCTGATCATCAACATCATCCTGACCCTGATCTTCTACGTCCCCGGCCTGCTCCACGCCCTTTGGGTGGTGCTCCGGTAAGGGGACGAACGCCCGCCGCACCCCGAACAAACGGGGCCCAAACCCAAAGAAAACCGACACATCAACCAAACAAATGGCTTGACCCGCGCCCGGTGCTCCGTATGCTCATCGCGGACGATCGCACGGTCCGGTGGCGGCTCCCACGGAGCATCGCCAACCCGGCATGTGCTCGGGCAAGGAACCGGCATCGTCCCACGGAGCCCCGTCGCGACGGGGACCACAGCCATGGCGACCACGCCCAACAAGCCCACCGCGGCCACCCCCAGCAAACCCGGCACCCCCGCCCCCAAGCCCGGCACCGGCAAGCCCCAGGCGCCCAAGGGCAAGTGACCGGACCGCCCGACGGCCCACGCCCCGCGTGACCGACGGACGACCCAAAGCACAACCACCCGCCCCGGAACATCAACCGGGGCGGG
>TARA_R110000782_G_scaffold148427_4_pt1 | contig 11706 bp, 6 predicted proteins | sample TARA_R110000782 | Tara Oceans TARA_R110000782 (sample SAMEA4397859) | marine metagenome | biome: Polar Biome; feature: [SRF] surface water layer (ENVO:00010504); material: water (ENVO:00002006), including particulate matter (ENVO:01000060) such as... | depth 5 m
CATTTTATGATACATACGATAACTACATTCAAGATGTCCGTCAACACGGAAAAGATTATTCAATCATTCCAGAGTTCAGAATAAGCGAACACGTTGAGACCTATACAACGGAAGGCTTAACAAAAGAAGTATCAAACTTATTCTCTCTAACAGGTGCTTTGTCTGATACAGCCGACTCCTCTAAGGACAACTTTTATAAAATATATTCAACATCAGAATTTATGAAACATTTTGAGGTTGTGAAGAAGGACCATAAAGAATTTGTTCCGGCTAGCTCAATTTCTCTCAAATGTAAAGCAATTAAAAAGTTTCTTCCATACGAAGGGTTTTATCCAGCACAAAGATCTGTTGATTTAGCAAAGCAGTTTTATGACTCCTACAGTGGCAATGTCGCTATTTCCGGATCTTCAAATGCATTTGGGCAATCCACTGAGTCTCCATATCTCTTTCAAAATCTTATGGCTCCAACCTTTGCTCCCGGTATTTTCTTTAACACAATAAAGTCTGGTGTTGCTGTTGACTATCCATTGATAAATACCACTTGTTCTGTAGCCAATGGTTATATTAGTCAAAGCGCTGAGAGTGATTATTATCTTGTTAACCCAGGTGCTGTAGCAAATGGTCTGTGGGATAGAAGAATTCCGTTTGAGGCAATTTTGGAACCAGAAAAGCACTTGGCTGGTTATGAATTGTTTTGCAATGAACCTCATAGGTTCGCAAACAATTCAGGCTCTGTTTTCTGGGACGGAGATGGTGATTCTTTATATAAACTCATGGCTCAAAATTTTATGGCTGAGGTGCCTGAATTTTTCATGAAATCAAAATCATTTACCAGTATAGTGTCTTCGCCATCTAACGATCCAAATGTCGGAAGTATTGGAGCAGCGGATGTGGGAAAGAAGTATATGATGAGAATAAAGATGTATAAGAGTCAAGATCAAGCCACTCTACCGCAAATCTCTGGGTCTTTAGTGGGGACCTTTACCCCGCCTCAATATCCGGATACATCCAAAGAAACATTTACAATGTATTCTCGTCCAACCGCGTTTGGGCCACCTCAAGAGGTTGATGGAGCATCAAGTATGAGTCTTTCTTCCGAAGGTAATAATTATTCCTTTACTCCTCCTTATTACTATGGACAGGCTTGGTGTGATGTTCTTTTTGAACCAACAGAGGAAAAAAAATATTCTATCCAAGAAATTATTAGCTCATCTTCTATAAGGCAATGGAGATATGCTTCTGTAACTGACGCTAAAGACCTCACAAAAACAACATTCGTTAATGGTTTATACACAAACGCCTTGAACCCGGATAAAGAATTAGCAATGCAGTTAAACGCTTCTGTTAATATATTTTCCCAAACCACCGCAGGTGAGGCTGGTGCTGATGCAAGTGACCCACCATCTCGCTGGGTTATTCAAACAAAGTTTGAAACTCCAATGTTGAACTTCAATCATCTTTCTGCTTCAACCAGCATAACTCTTCCTCAAAATGCCTCTCAATCCGTTCCACGCGGAATATGGCATCAGTATGGTAACATAGAAACAGAAGCATCAAAAGGAATCTTTTTGCAAGTTGACGATGTTCCTAGTAATTGGATTACCAATTGGATCGGTGATAACTTTGACAATTATCGCTCCCTGGTCGATCTTTGTGGTTTCTCAACGGAAGCAACAAAGCTAGGTCAAATAGCCGATGAAAAACTAGTATCCGAAGCGGTTGTTGCCATTCCCTTCATTGAGGAAGAAGGAGAACGAAAATTCTTCCGTATTCCTCGCATTGATATTCAAAGAGCATTTGGAAGTGCAGCAGACCGAGCATTAGTTGGAGACTCCGTATTAAAAATGATTGCCAAAATGCAGCAATATGTGTTCCCGCCCACAATGGACTTCTTAAAAAATGAAACAATTGATCCATTTGCGATGTATATTTTTCAATTTTCTCACACTCTAAAAAAACAAGATCTCGCAAACATTTGGCAAAACCTCTATCCAGAGATAGGCCAGACTTTTGAGACAGCAGAATCTTCCATAAGCCATGAACTCTTGGCTCATGAACTTCTTGGCGGTGGAGCAGTTGCAACCCCCGAAGGAACACTTGATGTCAATGCTGTTGGGAATGAAATACCCGACCGCGTCCGTTGGATGGTATTTAAAGTCAAGCAACGAGCGCAGATAAACTATTACAAAAAGATAATTGGAAGACAAGATGATTTACCAGAAGCAACAGTATCTTCAGAAGGCGTTAATGTTCAGGTTTCTTACAACTGGCCCTATGACTTCTTTTCTCTCGTAGAGTTAGCCAAGATTGAAACAGAGGTTAAATTTGCCGAAAGAGCAATTAAGACTGGGCAAGAACCTCGTGAAACGATTATAGCAAAGACAAGCAATAGAACTCGTGGAAAGTCTATTGAACAAATACAAGAAGAAGTGCGAATGAATGCACAAGGGATTAGAAGAGATAGAAATGTCTCCAGAGCCAAAGAAGCAGCAACAGAAGCACTCGGAGGTGGTTCTAGAAGTGATGTAATTAATCGAAATAGACAGCAATTGGAAGCAAGAAGACAATCTCAAATCGAGCAAGCATCTGGCGGAAATTCTTTTATCGAAGGTCTGTTAGAAGATGCTGCTGAGGATGCACAGGAAAGGAGAGAATCCGGAAGAACAACCCGTACAACCACATCAGGAGGTAGTTCATGACATTTTTTAATAAAAAAGAAGACGTATTGAAGATTGAACTCACGCCCCACGGAAGAAGACTTTTGTCTCAAGGCAAACTGATGCCTAAGTATTATTCATTCTTGGATGACGATATTCTATATGACGGCGCTCAAGGCGGAGTTTCCGAGAACAATTCTCAAATGAAAGACCGTATTCTCTCCGAGACACCATATATGAAGCCACAAACAAATTATAAAGGTGTGGAGTCAAGTTTATCAAACGAAGATAACAAGTCTGAACAAGTGACATATCTCCAGCAAAAAATTGGTACCAACAACACAGCGGAAACAAGAGCGGCAGGCTGGAATATAACTGCCCTTCTAGGAGAAGTTGATACTACCTCTTTAACTCTTACCGGCTCAACAACAACAACACAACCAATCCCGCAGTTAGAAATGACCCTGGAATACACAATGTCAGTTGGAAACCAGAATAAATTGGAAATATCTAATAACGGTTTGCTATTTACTAGAGACCTACCAACTCTTATTAAACCCGATGGGAGTTTTATTGATATTACCGAGGAACAAATCTTGCTAAATGTATTTGAAAGAAACGGATTTTTCCATAAAGATTCATATGAAATAGAAGTGTATCTTTACGAAGCAGATGAAATTGAGATTGATAGAAAACTTAAATTTTATCAACAAGACAGGCAAATAGAGAACAATATGTATGTCGAAGGTCCAGATATATCAGCAGATATTCCGGAAGACTTAACAAAAGATTATGTTGAATATTATATGGATATATCTGTAGATAAAGAAATACCCGAAGAAGACATCTGCGAAGGACTTAGAAGGTTAAAAACAAAAGACATTTTCTTGGATTTAGAAGTTGAATGTCCGGATCGTGATGATATTGATGTTAATATCTATGGCTCTCGTGTGAGACCTGAAGACTTGGAGGATTGCTAATGTCTGTTGAACTAGTCGGTTTTGAGAACCTACCAAATGTATTTATTAAAGAAATAATGATCTTTGATTACGATGTCAAACAATTAGAAATAAAAGTTGTTGTTAGGATACACGATGTGGAAGATGGATCAATTTGGTTTGATACTTCCGAAACCCTTACGCAACTATTGAGGATTGGTTTGATTATGTCAATAGACGAAGACCAAAGCCGTCAGTTAACTGAAGGCAGTATATCGCCGATGTCTATTGAATCACTAACTAGATCGCTACCTACACCAACAGAAACAGAAACCAATCTTATTTTTGAAGTTTCATTCAGAAAAATTATCCCTAGGAATACAAGACATCTAAACTTATACTCGTTTTGTTTTGTTGACAAAGTACAAGTTTTAGAACAATTTGGGTTCCCGTTAGAGCAAGACTACTATGGACCCATAAAGTCGGAGAAAGTCCTTAATAATTCAAATCTATTCGCAAATACTGACGTTTTTGTACAAGATAATGGTAACTACTGGGCTGGCCCTGTACACCAAAGTGGCGGCAAATATATGGTCGGCTCGTATCATACAAATGCACCTCATGCCAAGTTAAGAAAAATAATAATCACAAATGCAAAGATCAAAGATTTTCGTGGTATTGAGGGAAGAAAAACCGAGATAAGCGATTCAACCAATAATTTTTTAAGTAATTTGACAATCTCATACAACTCCGATACAGATATTAACAGTATGTTTATGCTTAATGTAAAAACCCTTCTCAAAAATTATACTAAATATGGTTCTTTTCTTAATAGAGCAACTCCTTCTGTCGTTTCGTTAATCTTACAAAGTTTTAGAGTAAGCCTGATGACAATTCAACGCCAAAGAATCAAAGTGTACAATCAATCCACCCGCCTTAGAAGTAAAAAACAATCAACACAAAGTGTTTTTTCTAGGAAAAATATCATAAAAACATATGATATTAACGGAACTATTCGTAATACAACAAGACTAGAAAGAAAGGGTTCCTTTGATGTTGTTGAATCCGAACTTCGCTCTAATGCCGGAGAGCCAAATAGAAAAAAGAATGAAATTTTTAAAGAGCAATTATCAGATTATAAGAAGATTTCTATGATACAAGAATTGTTTTTTCAATATGGAGAAGAAATCAGAACATTTCAATTCAATGATTACGAATTAACTGGTAAAACCCCCGGAAAATATAAATATAAAATGGAATTACACTTTTCTGATCCAATTTTTGCTTTCCTTTCCAATATAACCCGATCAATGAAACAAGACCTTTCAGATATTAAAAGATATGTCGCACTTAGTTCTAGGGGAAGAGATCTTAATAACGCTGGTACAAACATTCAAGCTTTAATCAATTCATATGTAACATATTATTCATATGTTTACGAACTATCCCAAAGAGAGAAGGTTAAACTTTCTCGTAAAATGTTTGCACTGCTCAACCCAGAAACAGCAACACTTAAATCTACCAAGAGTTTTCAAAAACAATATGAAGATCTTTACACAGAATTTCTAATATTTTTAGATCTAGATCCCAGCAAAACTTTCTCAAAGTCAGAAAGAGTAAGTGTATTGTGGAAAAACCAAACGACAAGCCGACTTATGATAGACAAAGTTTTTAATAAAATTATTGAGCCTTCCTCTAATGCTGTTGGGTTTGGATATATGGGTGGCTCAAAAGCATCATCTATGAAAATTTTCTCTAAGCAAGACATACAAGACAGAGGGAATGAAGAGACCTCACTACTTTTTACCGGACAAACGAATGTCGATAGTCCTGATTTGTCCGCAGATGTCAACACGGGGTTAAGCAATTTGAGTCCAACGAAAACTACATACTTTAGTCCAACCAAAATGTTTAAAAAAGCCTCAAGAATAGATTTACGCAAAGCATCTAGCAACACATTTGACTCAATAAACGAAGCGTATTATGGGAGTCGTGCCCCGCAACAAAGCCCTTTTGATGACAATGATAATAATGATACAGTCAGCAGCGACGAAATTACTGTTCAGGAACCTACAGTCCCACAGAATACGCCATCGGAAGATACCGGGGAAACATATGTGGATTCTTCAGATATTATCGGCTCTGGACAATCTTTCGTATCATATACAGATGTGTTGGACTCATATAATGTTATCGATGCTCAAACCGGCGCAAGCAAAAAAGTTCAAAATTCCGCTACAGGATATCAGAATAGCAGAACATTTACAGCAACATTAGAAAATACTTTAAAGTTATCCGGAGACCAAGCAGCAGAATTACCTAATCAACTTAAAGCCGTCATAAGCGGACAATCTACAGCAACAAGGACTGACTATATCTCATCCGGAACAGATTTGTTGGCCAATCCAAAAACAAAGAATTATTATGAACTAATGAATTTTTCCGTGCAAAAATTAATTTATGTTGATGAGTTTAAGCGAGATAGAAGCGGAAACATTCTTTTAAACCGACCCGTATACAAAACTATGTTTTTAAGTAATTTTCAATTGACATCAAAGCCGGTCATATGTTTTTTAGAAGCATACACCAATAGTAACTTTAATATCACAGATGAGAACAAGGTTTCTGTTGTGGACTCTTCCTTTATCATGTCCGATGCTGACTTAACAATTAAACCAACAACTGCTACAATCAGCAATACACCTAATTATAGTACACAGGACATTTCATACGAATTTATGAATTCCAATCTTGTTAAGCAAACTAATCAACCTATCAACGTTGAAATCCAACAGACAAACGATACTCCTCAAGCAACCCAACAATCTAACTTGATTACACCCTTCAATCCCAATGCAAATACCTTTGGATCCTACTAATGCCTAAACTTAAAATAATAAACTCTAATAGAAATCCTCTTATAGATATGCTTAAACAATTTGGAATTCGCTATGAGATGCAAAACAAAAAATCACCATCGGGCAATCTTATAACAGAGTTAGAATTTTTTCCTGGAAATCCTTCCCAAAAAAATCAATTGCGCTCTATATTAGAGAATTATGGAACGATGCTATATCACAACACTGTTCTCAATGTGGATATGAATGTAGAAAACTTTTTCAACTATTCTTCAAATGAATATGAAAACATAACTGGCACCACTCCGGAGTTGGAGTTGCCTCTTTATTATATTGAGAACGAGAATGAGCAAAATGAAAATTTTAAAGATTTAAAAAGTATTGTTGCAAATGCGATATCAAAAAATTATATTGAAAACATATCTGATCTTCAACAAACTCTTATCACAAGACCCCAAAGTGCAATAAATAAAATGAGAAATATTATTTTTGGTAATGATTTTCAGAAGGTCCGATCAAAAAAATCTCTAGATGAATTTTGTTATTATAATAGAATACAAATCGACTCTCAGGGAACACATGAAATCATCGGTACAATGTTGAGAAAGATAAAATTTCAAGAAGAAATGTTCGGAGGTTTAATTTCAGACAATGACACTGTGAATGTAAGTTTCAATATTAATAATTCAACCGATGAGACAATAATTGCGGTACAAGACATCCTAGATATTATTAATAATAATAAATTAGTTTTAGATACTTCCGACAAACTTATTCTATCAACTGATAAGAAGACCTCAAGTTATGTTACAAATAATTTTAAAAAGTTTCTACTAGTGAATTACCTAAACAAAAAGAAAGGTGCTCTACTAAAGACTTTCTCGCAAATGTATAATAATGAAGAATGCGCTAAAGAATTTATCATTTATAAAATAGAAAAGTTTATTGATAATAATACAAACCCTACGCAAACTTTTTGGATGTTTGAAGAAGAATGGAAAGAATATATAGACTATCAAATTAAGCGAGACAAAACATATCGTTATGAACTTAAAGCATATAGTATAATCTATGGAACCCAAACACAAGTTTCAAATATAGTGGAAACCAACAAAGAAAGCATAAAGATTGATTTTACCTCCTCGTCATCATATAAAATGGCCATAGTGGACTTTGACACTGTTTCTATCAAGGTGTCTCCTAAGATTCCACTGCCTCCATATGCTAGGTTTTTAAACGAATCAAACGCCGGAAACTACATTAAAATTTATTTAGACTTGGACAATGATTCTAAAAAAGAAGAGTTTACACGAATAACAGATGCAGACTTTACTATGATGCAAAATATTCCAACGGATGCTGAAGGCCGGGTGAACTTTGAATATTCAATCGAAGACGGTAAATTTGAAGTATTCCGAACGGATGTGAAACCAATCTCATATAGAGACTTTGAAAATGCAAAAATCTTAGACGTGAGAAATAAATATAGTTCCACTTCAGTCGTATATAAAGAGAATCTTTTACCAAATAAGAAATACTATTATATGTTCAGAGCGGTTAATTTTATTGGGATACCATCCAATCCTTCACCCATTTACGAAGTTGAGCTTATTAAAGATGCTTCTAAATCTAAAATTGTATCACATGTTGTTGACTTAAATAAGAAGGACCCCTTTCACGATAAATCTTGCAAGAGCCTTATACAAATTAAACCAGCCTTTCAACAGGATACAATTGACGACCAGACACCATTTATACAAGATTTAAATACGTTTAAGAAGAAAATTAACAACATACCCATGGGCACGGCTATTGATAAAGTATGGGGCAAAAAGTTTAAGATAAGAATAAAATCAAAAGACACTGGTAAAATTGTTGATTTAAATGTAAAATTTAAATTAACCAAGGACAATATTTAAGACAAACTATTTATTATGAATATTATTAGGAGAAACATATGGGCTTTCTAGACAATAGCGGCGATATTATTTTAGATGCGGTATTAACAGATCATGGAAGAAAACTTCTCGCAAAGGGCGATGGTTCATTCCAAATTACAAAATTTGCTCTTGCAGACGACGAGATCAACTATACACTTTACAACGGAACACATGCTAGTGGTTCCGCTTACTATGATGTAGAAATACTTCAAACTCCCGTGCTTGAGGCATTTACTGATAATGCTGGTTCGGTTAAGTCTAAACTGATTTCCTATGGCTCAATGAATTTGCTTTATCTTCCGGTCATTAAAATCAATCAATTGGCTACAAACATTAAGATGCATGAGTTAGGTACTTTTATAGTTGCCGTTGACGCAGAAACAGAAGGTAGCACAAACAATGCAAATGCATACGCTATTGGATATAATACCGGGAACCCCGTTGCTGGAGTTATCTTTGGAGAATCTTTGGGCGGTGATAATTATATCCGCCTCGATCAAGGTATTGATTCTTCTGAAATAACACCCAATGCATCATTGGACCCAGATTTAATTGAAGATTCTTATATCGTTCAAATTGATAATCGTTTAGGAAAAATTTCGACAACAAGCGGAGACCTCGTACCAGAAGATTACATTGATGATGATAACATTGCCTATTACACTCTGGATGTTGGGCTTGTAACTCAAATAACCGACGACACCAATGCTCAGAACCAAACAATCGCAGGATCTCGTGGAACGCGTTTAGAATTTAAAATTGCTTCTTCGATAGACCTTAATACTAGTACTTTCCTTTTCACACAATTGGGTGGAGAATCAGTGCTTGAAACAAAAAAGGTTAGACATATTGACTCAATAGTAAGAGTCACCGGAATGAAAACAGGATATTCTTTAGATATCCCTGTTCGTTTCGTTAAAACAAAAATTCCACAATAACATAAAGAGAGAAAAAAATGGCTGAAAGTTTTTATAAATCACTAGACATCGGAAAGGATGTCGCAAATACTAGAACACTTCTTCATGAAGCGATTCCTTTAACCGGTACAATTGTATCCGGAACGTATGGGACAGCAAATATCAAGAACTATGCTCATGGCATGTTCCAATCGGTATATGACTATCCTTATCTAAGTTCTTCTGCAAATCATATTTTTGATATCACTGCTGGTGTAAGTGCCGAATCTGCTATTTTTGATCTTGTAGATAATCAAGCATCAAAGAAACTAAACATTTATAATCAAATGGCTCAAGTTCTTGTTGGGTTTGATCATACTGGCTCAGTTCAACGTTTTGACGAAGATGGTGACATTCTTGCTGGTGGAACAAAATTAGATAATATTTTCTTTATGAACTTTGCTCGTCTTCTTTCGAAAGATGAAATTAAAAAAGGAACATTTAATTTAGAATTAGGTGTAACCCCGGCTTATTCTCAAGCAGGGGCTGTTTTTGGTGATAGAATTAAAATCGAAGACACAAGTGGCTCCAATGGTTATCTTGTGAATTCTCCTGTTGGAGAATACGGAATTCTTTATGCCACACAAAGCTCACCTGCTAGTGCAATTCCTGTGCTAGCAGCCAATCAGTCTTATGCTGTCGGGCTTCTTTTCTATCAAGCAGGTATTGCAGTGATCTCAGGATCAATTTTCAATCAAGCATCTGCTGGTGGGATTCTAAATAATTCATTCCACAATGTTTCCATGAGTGGACCCTCATCGACCTCAGAGCCCTTAAGTGCTGTATTAACTGGATCTACAATTGACACACTCGCAGACAACTTGAGAACAAGAATGTACAACCTGCAGTTTAATAATACAGTTGAACTTAATTCCACAGTATATTTCTGTCGTATTAACCACAACGAATATAACTATTCAACAAATCCAACTTATCTTTCCGGAAGCAAGATACGAGTTAAAACTCAATCTTCTGATCTTCCTGTTTCTTATATCACAACAGTTGGGCTGTACAACGATAATAATGAATTGCTAGCAACTGCAAAATTAAGTGAGCCTCTTAAGAAGTCTTCGGACACAGAGTTTACTGTCAGAGTCCGCCTAGACTACTAGGAGGGTGGCATGTCGTTTTACAAGTTTGACGAAGACGATCTCTTCACCAATACAATAGAAGCATATCCACAATATAGATTTTATACTCAAAGCGGTTCAATTTATATAAATGATATGCCTCATTTGGTTGGTGCAAATACAGATAATAACATCGGTGTACCAAAAGGTTTTGTTTCTCTCTATGAGTATAATATAGACAGACCGGTCGGCAACCTCATTTATCCTTTCATTATTAAAGATGGACACAGAGACACGCTTAAAACAATATCAAAGCAAGCATATAACGCAACGTTGTTGTTCGGAGAAACATCCACAGGTTCCTACAGCCTCTCAGCAAGTATATCACGAGATTATTATAGCGCGACAACAAGAGCCAGAGTTAATGCGCTACAGAATACATTGAATCATTATAATTATTTGTCTCCGCATTATCAATATTCTTCTGCTTTTGGAAATAAAGCCACACAGCCAATTAATCTAATTTCAATCCCTTCAATACTTTACGGCTCAAGGATTAAGAAAGGTTCCATCTCGTTAAAATATTATGTCACGGGAACTTTGGTTGGAGAATTACAAGATAGAAACTACAATGGAGAGTTAGTGCAAGTAGGACCTGAAGGTTCCACAGGTTCTGGTTCTGTGGCTGGTGTTGCATTATATCGCGAAGGTTTCTTACTCCTTACGGGTTCATGGAGCCTTAATGCCGAGACCATACAAACAGACGCAAATGGTCCGTCAAAGTGGATTCACTTTAATTACGGAGCAAACGATGGAAATTCTCCTGTACTTACAACTTTATCTGCGTCATTTGCCATCGACTATCAGGGAACGACGGATACACAAACAATGACGATGTTTGCGACAGCCCCTTACGGAGAGTTAAATCACTCTAACAACCCGACTTATTTAGACTCCACAGAGACGCAAGGTACTTCAACTGGTTCGTTACAATATATGGAACAACCCAGAAAAATAAAGAATATTGTAGAGTCTGCATTCTTAGACGTTGAGCCTGACTTTATTAAGACAACTTACATATCTAAGATTGCTCTCTATGACGAAGATAAAAACCTAATTGGAATAGCAAAAGTCGCAACTCCTGTTCGTAAAACTGAAGAAAAACAATATACTTTCAAATTGAAATTAGATATCTAATGTAAAAAATAGTAATATTTACTTGACAAGTCGCTGTGAATGTGTTATATTACTTAATAGGAGTTATTATGATATTAGGTTTAGATGTTA